>Ga0066376_10002837_pt1 | contig 15910 bp, 9 predicted proteins | sample Knorr_S15_td_Bot_FD_77009 | JGI IMG/M metagenome (GOLD analysis project Ga0066376, IMG submission 77009) | Marine microbial communities from Southern Atlantic Ocean transect - Knorr_S15_td_Bottom_ad_5009_LV_A | ecosystem: Environmental > Aquatic > Marine > Oceanic | place: Southern Atlantic... | reverse complement strand
GGTACCGCCACCGAAGAGCAAACCCAAAACCAAGCTTGGTACTGGCATTTCTTGGGCGTGGTGTGGATCGTTCTCTACGCTACTTTTTACGTCGGTAGTTTCTCCTCGCTAAACGCCAGCAACATCAGCACTGGGTTTTTGGCAATGGCGGCGGTGAGTTGCGGAGTGTGCACGGTTTTCTGGGTCATTGCGCTTACCAGGATTGTCCAAGCCCGCAAAGCCTTCCAGTTTTTGGTGGGGCTCTTTATGCCGATGGCTTTTGCTTTTGCTTGTGTTCATGCTGAGGAATACCGAATGAAGCGCTTCATCATCCCGTGGTTTTTGGCTTTTGCAGTTTTCTTGTTTTGCGTGTCGATTGGTATGGCGGTGTTGGGAATTACCCAAACCCGTTTTCTTTAAACCTGGGCAAGGCGGGGCGACGTGCGCTTAAATACATTTGAAACCAAGTTGGTAAGCCACCCGGTGCGGGGTTGGTGGCAGAGGTTTTATGAAGTTCCCAAACTGAAACGCTTGGGGGGTGAAATTTTCGGTCTTGCCTCGCCTGGAAATTCCCGGCCAGGCAGCCATGTTCTTGAGGTTGGCTGTGGCAAGGGGGCTGGCATCCCTTTGTTATTCAGTCAGTTTGGCGCCGAGTTCGTGGACGCTTTCGATTTTGACGAAGCCATGGTGGCCCAAGCCAGTCAAAGATTACAACGTCTGAAAGTTGGGCAAGGCCCGCCGGGTGAGATCGGGCTTTGGAAGGGCAGTGTGATGGAAATTCCTAAACCCGACGCTCACTATGACGCGGTGTTTGCATTCAATGTGCTGCACCATGTTGAGGATTGGCAGAAGGGGGTGAAGGAAATCGCCCGCGTACTAAAACCAGGCGGCAAGTTTTACGCTCATGAAAGCTTGCGGGAGTTCATCCATCATCCCATCATTCGGCGCGCCATGAACCACCCGATGGAAAACCGCTTTGACGGCGAGGGATTTGTAAACGCTTTAAAGGCGGCGGATTTGCAACCAGTTCACCCGGTCAACAAAGGGCGTTATTTTGTGTGGGTTGTTTCGGCCCGGGAATGAGCCCGCATTTCAAGCATCATTCTTTCTAGTTCCCACACCGGATCAGGTTCCATGTGGATGCGCACCCGATAAGTTGCAGTGGAGTTTTCAAACGGCAAAACCGTTTCATCCCACTTGCCGTCCATGCGCGGCAATAAGTTGCGCCGCATTTCCGCCGCACCTTTCCAGGAGGTACCCGGAAGTAGCGGGTTCTCTGCGCGTGGATTGGGATAAAGCCGCAGCCGGAATTCACCGCCCCAGCGCAAATCACCAATGCGACGCGGTAGAAGCCGTATTTTTCCTAGATGGTGAGCCTGAGATTGCGGACTGGTATCCACCCCAGCCCCGGCAGTTGGTTCAGGCAGGCCAAGTTCAAACCAACGACCCTGGTGCAAGGCGACGTCGGTATCAATGATTAACTGCTCTGCCGTTGGGCCTTCGCTGCGCCAGATTTCCAAGGAAATATACACCGCGCTACGCCGAGGGAGCAGGTGTTCCGCCGGTGAAACCGCGCAACTCAGCAGGCAAGTGCTGAGGCAAAGAGCGGTGGTTCGCCCAAGATTCCAAGCCAAAGCCATGGCTCTAGTGTAGTCATCGGCGGCGACGAGGTTGCTCAAGCGCGCGTATAATTCCCGGTCTATGTCTGAGATTCAAACCGATGTGGTGGTGTTGGGCGCGGGCCCAGCCGGCTATGTTTGCGCCATTCGCTTGGCCCAACTAGGCAAAAAAGTGGTCTGCGTGGAGTCGGTGGAGTTAGGCGGCACTTGTCTAAATGTGGGCTGCATTCCATCTAAGGCTTTGATTTCTGCCGGGCACTTTGCCGAGCAAGCCAAGCACGCCGCCGAAATGGGTTTCACTGTGGCTGAACCCACCCTGGACATCGGCAAACTGATTGCTTGGAAAGACACCATCGTCAAGCGTCTGACCGGTGGCATCGGCATGCTGTTCAAAAAGCGGGGGGTGGAACACATCCAAGGCCGCGGTCGGGTGGTCGGTCCAGGCAAGGTGGAAGTAGAAACTTCCGACGGCACCCAAATTGTGCTTGCCACCGATATCGTGGTGGCGAGTGGTTCTGAACCGGCCGGTATTCCGGGTTTTGAGTTTGGTCCCAAAGTTTGGTCCAGCACTGAGGCCTTGGCGCCCACCGAATTACCCAAAGCCATGGTCATCATTGGCGGCGGAGTGATTGGCATGGAGCTTGGCATGTTTTATGCCCAAGTTGGCACCGATGTCACGGTGATTGAATATGCCGATCAAATCCTGCCTGGAACGGATCCCGAGTTGGTCAAAGTGGTGCAACGTAAAGCTAAAAAATCCGGCATAAAGATTCATGTTTCTGCCGCCGCCAAGAGCTGGAAGGACGCCGGCAAAGGCGTGGACGTAGAAGTTGAAATCAAAGGCAAAACCCAATCCTTCAAGGGTGATTGCATTTTATTGACCACTGGCCGGAAACCCGTTTCCCAAAACATGGGATTGGCCGAAGCTGGCGTGGACATTGACGAACGCGGATTCATCACCGTGGATGGTTTGAGTAAAACTTCCGCCGACCACATTTATGCCATTGGGGATGCCACCCAAGGCCCGATGCTGGCGCACAAAGGTTCTGCTCAAGGGTTGGTGGCCGCCGCCGCCATTGTCGGCCAAGCCGGCGCCGGCTGGGATTACCAAGTGGTGCCCGGAGTTATTTTCACGGACCCCGAAATTGCTACGGTTGGTTTGACCGAAGCCGAAGCCAAAGAAAAAGGTATTGAGTGTAAAGTGGGGCGGTTTAATTTTTCCGGCAATGGCCGTGCACTTTCGATACACGCTGCCGAAGGTCTCATCAAAGTCATCACCCGCGCCGAAGATGATGTAATCATTGGCGTTCACATGGTTGGCCCCAGCGTGACCGACTTGATTTCGGAAGCAGCTTTGGCGATTGAATCGGGACTCACCGCCGAAGATGTTTCCCTGACGATACACCCGCACCCCACGCTGTCAGAAGTCTTCATGGAAGCGTGTGAGGATGTGCACAATATGTGCATCCATGCGGCCAAGTGACCGCCTTTAGCCGGCATAAAAAGTTAGAGGTCATTGACCTCGGCCGGACTGACCACGCTTCGGCCGAAAGAGTCATGATGGAATTGGTTAACGCCATTGCGGATGGCGAAAAACCTGACCACCTTTTGTTTTGTGAATTAGACTCGGTGCTCACCGTCGGTCGTGCCACTCCTAAAGATGCGGTGCTGGACCCCGCCTTGCCGGTGCGCCAGGTTTCCCGCGGCGGCAAAGTGACTTATCACGGGCCGGGGCAGTTGGTGGTTTACCCGCTCATTTTTCTGCAAGAAGGCCGCCGTGATTTACACGCTTATCTGCGCGCACTTGAAGAAGCCCTCATTCAAACCGTGGGCGAATTTGGCCTCAAGGGGACTCGGGACCCGCGCAATACTGGGTGTTGGGTAAACGGCAAAAAAATCGCTTCCATTGGCGTCGCCGTCCGCCGTTGGGTGACTTACCACGGCCTCGCCCTCAACGTTTTCACCGACCTCAGCCGTTTCCAAAACTTTGACCCGTGTGGTTTGGAAGCTAGCCTTCTGACTTCTTTGAAAAACCAGTTGGAATTCTCTCCCTCGATTGCTCAAATCCAAAGTCAACTCCAACATAAGTTGAATGAGTTGCTTTGCAGCTAAGGCTTTCTTACCAAACAAACATCAACAAAGGCGTGGAATAGGAGCGGATTTGGATACCTTGGCCGGCGTAGTTGGAGTAGGTGGCGAAGAAGGCAAAAATGCTTAACCCGCGCAAGGCGGGATTGTTGGGCACCTGCATGTCGGCGTCCATCACCGAAGCAGTAGGAACCGTGCCAGACCAACCGGGAAGTTGATGAGTGACGCGAAAAGCGCGGTCCAAGTTGGCCGGTAAATGGGTGCCGTTGATGGTGACACCGGGAACGGTGCCGAGCGCTAACCAACCTTGATAGAGGTAACCGGCTTCACCGGGGGCATACCAATCCATTTCCAGTGGCCCGCCTACTGAAGGATAAACCACCAAGTCAATCCACGGATCAGCTCCCGGCCACGGGGTGCTGTCGGCATCATTGGTGGCACCCGGAGTTCCCCAATCACCCAAACCGTAAGTAGAAATGGCGTCGGCGAAATTGTTTGCGGCAACGTCACCGAGTAAATTAATCCGTTCGGCCGAAATTCCATTGCCGCCCGGGAAAGTTGCCGTCCACGAAACTTCTTCCAAAACTGTACTGCCGTGTTTCACCTTGACACTGCCACTGGAGTTACCCAATGTTAGGGAACTTTGCGGCCAAATCAAAGCTGGACGAGTACCGCCATTGCGCGCAAGTAAACCATCGCTGGCGGTCAAAAAAATCTCCCCAGCTTCCAATAAAATTCCCGTTGGCATAGTCCAATTGGCGCCGTTTTGGTCACTACAGCCGACGCCGGCCAAGCTAATTGCACTGGCCTCGCGGGTGGCACTCAGTTCCAGCCACTCTCCATCTGCATCATTGACGCGGCTAGGTTGGCGCATGAATTCGCCCACCACTAAATCTCCAGCTTGCGGAGCGGTGCCGGTGATTTCATCACAAAGGGCGGTGAAGGTGGAACCCGCGGCGGAAGTGGCGGTGTATTTAGTTCCGTCCGTAGTCACCACAATGTGGCCACCGGCATCTACGTAACCATGGGTACCGACGCCATCCGTAAGAGACCACACCGGCGTGGCGCGGGTGGCCTTATTGACACGGTCAATGACCTCCTGCGTCGGATAGCCATAACTGTTGGCATGCCCGCAGGGAATGACGGTGAACTCAGGCTGCAAAGATTGCACCAAAGAATAATTGGTGGAGGTCCGTGAACCGTGGTGGTTGGCTTGGTAAACATCTACGTTGCCACATGCAATGGCGGCTTGGGTTTCTACATCCGCAGTACTGTTGCCACCACCGGTTAAATCTCCTCCCAACCATAAATCAAAGTCACCATACTCCACTTTCCATGCAATGCTCGCTGAATTTTCCCATTGGGAGGAACTGCCGATGTTAATGGTTTGCCCATTCATCACCATCCCCTGCACTACCACGCAAGTCATAAAAGCGCCGCCGCCTAAATCCACCACTTGCCCCGGCACCACAGTTTGGCGCACCCCGGAATATTTTGAGCGGTAGTCATAAAAACTTTGGGTGCCGGTGTGGTTGTAGTCTCCGCGGTCATAAGCGACCGACGCATGGATGCCGGCGTTCCAAACTTCGTCTAAGCCACCAACATGGTCAGCGTGGTAGTGACTGGCAGAAACAATGTCTAAATTTGTGATGCCGCGCTGCTGTAAATAGGGGATGACCGTGGCATTGCCGTCGCCGTTGTCGCCAGCGTCGAATAAAAATGTTATGCCGGTGGGGCCAATCACGAGGGTTGAGTCCCCCTGGCCCACATCCAAGAAATGTACCTCCAATTCTTGGCCCCAGGCGGGCGTAGCCAGCAGCAAGCAGAGGGGGAGTAGGCGCAAAAACATCATTCAGCCGGTGCTACCAAAATACCAGATGTAAGGGAAGCTAGGTTGGACATAAAGCGGCGTTTATTTTTGTCTTTGCCCACAAAGATGCAATGGATGCGTACCCCAGTCCGTTCATATTCTGCTTTTAAAACCTTTTCCATATGACCCGGGTAAGCATAGGACCCCCAACTTCCGCCTCCGTCAGAGATAAAGAGCAAAGTATCCACCCCAGGATTTCTCTGTGTTTCCACCAAAACATCGTGCATGGCCGAGACGGTTCGGTAAGAAAACCGACGTACAAAATCGGCGGCCTTTTTAATGTTTTTGGATTTTGCTACTACAGATTTCGAAAAGCAATGCTGGGAAGTCCTTTCAATAATGGTGACCTGGAACAGGGTTTTGTCGGGAAGCTTGGACAACATGGATTCCACTTCATCTGCTGCGGCCTCGGCGCGAGTGCGGTTATCCAAAAGAGTATTCATGCTTCCTGAGCCATCCACCACTATGCCAATCCTTAAACTGTCCACCGGAATACCGAACATTCTTGCGGTGGTGCTTTCTTCGTCAATTGGGTGTGCGGTTTCTTTGGGCTCTGGTGGCTTGGCAAGGAATGTCTGACCTTCTTTGTCCCACCAATTTTGCCAAGTCGCAACTTGGATGCCGAATTGACGATTCGTTAAAAAACGTAAAGTGCTCGCGTAGTCTTCGATAAATCGTCCGCCTTTAGTGGATTCCTCGGCAAGGGCGTCAATCAAAATGGGAACCATTGGATAAACCCGATACTCTTTTGCCATATCCAAAACAGCAACGCGTGGTCCGGCGGAAGGGTTGTTTAAAGAAAAGGTCGCGGCCTCTATCCACAATGTCCGATGCTCCACAAACTTTGCCAAACCACGCACAGCTTCTGCACGGTCCCCAGAGGATTTCGCTTTGCGGATGGCTTTGACGAATTCTTGCGAGTCTGCGGCGCTGATTTGAGTCAATTTTGCCAAGCCCCCAAACGGAGGGCCTGCCTGGCGCAATAAAGCCAACACGGCTTTTTCAGTGGGCGGTTTGTCTTTTAAGGCCAGTCGGCCTTGGGCCCAAAGCTGGCCCAAAGTGCGTTGCCATTCCAATTTGATTTCCACGGGCGCCTTGAGCCAAGCACGGGACAACAAAGGCTTAGCCGGAACCGGGGCGTTGGAATTTTGCAAGGCTCGTAGGCAAACTAAACGCAAAAGCTCATGAGTCTTTTTTTTCGCCGCTGTCTCAACGAGGACTTCCGTTTCCGCTAAGTCACGTGCGGCATTCATACCGGTCACCAGCCAATCGCGGAGATTTACCCCGCCAGTAATTTCCATTTTGGTGGGATACATTGTCACGCGGGCGCGCATTGCATCAACTCCAGAAACATCGGCGAAAGCGCGCGAAGCTTTGCTTACCTCGTAGCCGTTGGTGGCGCGCTCCAAGGTTCGCTGTAACTCCGCTGGGTTTTGGGTAACAGCCGCAGCAGGGGCGGACGCCAGCGGAGCCAGCAACAGAGAGAGGGCCAACATCATGAGGAGTATTTGACCATCCCCGGCGAACTTAGTGCATAAGAGCGTCGCCGGCGTTGGACAAAACTAAGCCGCGCCCGTTTGCGGCGACATCACTGACATACCACTGAAAGTAAAGATGTCTGCCGTCCCAGCTGGAGGTGCCCGGTAGTCCTATACCCAGACTGGCTTCACCGTTTACATCGGCCGACATGGGGACTTTGTAGTTCACGGCGGCGTAAAGAGTATTTCCTGGGGCTCCAAAAGGCGCGAGGTCCAGCGGCAGAGGGCCGTAGGAACTCATCGTGTTGGACCAACCGGCAAACAAAGTGACCAAGCCCGAGGGCAACGCACCAGTCAGGGTGACGGTGAAAACTGAACCCAAAAGGGGTGGGCCACTGCTACCAATCGTTGGCTGGGTGCCGGCCGAAGTGGTGCCGGATTGGCCAAACAAAGTGAAGGAGGCGTGCTCCGGGGCGTAAAAGGCCCCTTTGGGTACCGACGTCATGGCTTTGGCATAGCAACCATCTGGTGCCCAGTAAAAGCGGTCTTCTTGTTCCAAAAGATCCATGGCATCCCCGTCGCCATTGTTGTCTTCTAGGAAAATAACCGCATTTTGGATATAGGTACCGCCAGAGCCCGGCGGGCCGGCGTTGCCCCAAATGGCAATACCGCCATCATGAGCGGATGCTCCATAAAAGGTGTTGGGGGTGTAATTCATGGTGGCGTTATTAGGGCCATCAAACCACAGGACCACTTCTCCTGCATCATTGAGGTCCTTGTCTCCGTTGTGGTCGATGCCACGGTAAATTAATCCGTTGGCACCTGAGCAAGAATTTGGCGACGCGGTACTGACAATCCAATAGATATCCTTGCCGCTAGGAGCTGCACCGTGGTCCACATCTAAAATCTCCAAGGTGGAGTACAGCCCTGAGCCGGTACTGGAGGGGCAACTTGGACTTCTGAGTGCACCCGAGGCGACGTCGGCATTCAATTCTAAATTGACTTTGTCGCCGACTAGATTGCAGAAGTTCCAAGCTTCGCCGACGTCCATGGCGTCTCCATCGCCATTTTGGTCCTGAAAGGCGTAAAGCGCGTCGTCTTGTTGAGCAAAACTAATGACCACTCCGGCCGAGTCCACCATGATGGCTTCGAAATCACCAATATCCAAAGTGACCGCACCGGCGGGTTCTTGAATGGTGATGGAACCAAGGGCGTCAATGAATTGACTTGTTTCGCCGGCATCGTTGCAGTCCCCGTCTCCATTGAGGTCAATGAAAGAGGAAATTCCGGAGCCGGGCACTGGGCCATTGGACCAAAGGTCATTGGTCACGAAAAGTTCCCCGCTGACATCGCTGAAATCCAAATCATCTGGGCTTGTGTTCGAGACCCCAAGTGCGGCCCGGGTGTCTACGTAAATGGTGACTTCACCAGGGCTTATAGAAAGCCCATCCCCATCTAAATCCACGCAACGTAAAATCACATCGCCGTCGGCAATGGCAAAAAGGCCGGCTTGGCCACCAATTTCACGATACATCATGGATTCGATGTAGGTGATTTGGCTGGCCCCGTCGTAAGCAAATTGCCACCCTTCATCCCCGGCGAGGTATTGCCCGTCATTATCCAAGTCCACGGTGCGGCGGATTTCCCATTCAGGAGTGCTTGGGGTGCCGCCATACATCATGTATTCCACGTCTTGAGCGATTGCCCAGTTTGTAGAAAGAAGGAATGCGAGAGGAATGAAACGCTGCATGGATTTATTTAGTTCGATTTGGAATGAAGGGGTGTCAACTAGAGTGTTTCGGCGTGCGAGTTGGTGAGAATCACCGTGCCGCTAGCTTGCAATTCAGCTGCCTGAGTCCAGACATTGACCCCGCCGGCCGAAGGCGGAATGGAAACGAGATGAACTACCGAGCCGTTGGCGTCACAAGCCATGATGGGCATCTTCTTGATAGGCATGCTCATATCTACCATGCCGTATGGCGTGCTAGTTGGACCTGGTCCTGCTAGGGAGTAACCAATCAAAACGTTACTGGTGGGTTCACAGCCATCAATCAGCAGGGTAGCGGTATTCCCCGCTGTCATGCCAGTAATGGTGTAATTAGGTCCACCAGGCCCAGGTCCTCCGAGGTCGATACCGCCGGCGTAGATTTGATTAATACCAGTGTCATCAGAAAGCCATGCACCCGTAACATTGCCGGCTTCTTGTAGCGACATTTCCACATAATCGGCATCTCCGGCTTGGGTCGACATTGCCATGTCATCCACAGCCCATGTGGCACCATTGTCTTCGGAGGTTGCCAGCATTGGGTTTTCTGGAAATCCACCTCCTCCAAAAGCAACACTAACTACATGACCATTGGTGCGAACAATTGGATACCCGGCGCTACCAGAAGAAAGCAAGGTTTCAATCCAAGTGGCTCCAAAGTCTGTGGAAACTGCCACGTATGCTTCGTCGGACCCGGTGCGATTGTCTTCCCATGCAACTGCAAAGAGGGCTTCGCCGACGGTGTGGGCACCAGCCGATGCAAAGTGGTTGTCGGCGTCGGCACCGGTCATCAAGGTGTTGTCAGCTCCGAAGTTGTGGCCGCCATCCATGGAAACAATGACGTGAACTTCTTCGTCTGAGGCAGAAGTTGGCAGTTCATCTTCTAGCCAAGCAACCATTACATAAGCTTCAGTGGTAGCGAGATGAATTTCAGGCCCCTCGATGTCGCCGACGCCTGGGCCGGAGCCATCCAACTGAACGTTATTCATCATCCAGGTAGCACCACCGTCATGGGAACCGCTATAGAACAAGTCATCATCGCTGGAGTTGCGATTGTCACACCAAACAACGTGAACGGTAGTTTGGGTTACTGAGATGGCTTCATAGTCCACGTCACCTCCGCCATTGTCTACACGGGTCAATGGGCCCCAAGTGGCGCCGCGGTCATTGGAACCAATGAGGAAAAGTCCTTCGCCGCCAGTGACATCAATACGTTGCAAGACGTATACCGAACTGCCTTCGGCAGCAATTTTGACACTATCTATATCGGTGGCTCCGGGGGCGCTGCCATCATCAAGGCGCATGTCCGCAGACCAAGTTAGACCGTCATCATTGGAGACGGTGAAGTAAGTGTCCTCTTTAGTGCCGTTTCTCTGGTCACGCCAAGCGAAATAAATGGAACCTTCATGAACGGCTAAGTTGTATTCATAAATCCACTTGGGGGAGCCGGTGCCATCATCGATTTGGGTGGCAGTGGACCAAGTGTTGCCATTGTCACTGGAGGCAGAACAGTACAAGTTATTGGTACCGTCCTCAATCCAGACTACGGCAGTGAGGTAGCCTTCGGAAGCGACGGCCGGATATTTACTTATGCCCAGGCCGGCATCCAGTTGCACAGGAGGACGCATTTGGCCGAAGAGGGAGGAAGCGAGAAGTAGGGACAGGAAAAGGGGGAGAATTCTGAGCATGACTACCAAAGGGAAAAGGGGATGTGTGGCCAGAAATGGAGCCACTAGACTCTTCCAGGATAGCGGAGGAATCCGAATCCAACTTAGAAGAAATGGTTAAATTCTTAAGGAAATCGGCTGAGACGGTTAAACCAAGGCTGGCGGGCGAAAATTTCAGCTATGGGCCTAATTTGAGACCTAGTCTCCCTCGAGGGCGGCCTCGGCCGCAGCCGCCAGCGCTTGTGCCTCTGCCATTTCCGGCAAAATCACCAAGGCTTCCATAGCTAGGCTGAGGGCAAGGTCGGGCTCAAGGACTTCTAGAGCGGCAGTCCCAGCCGCCCACAGGAGCACCGGGTGCCGCCAACCCAGTTCATTCAGGAGAATAGGTAGTGCTTCTTGGTTCCATTCAACCTCCCTTTTTTCCACCAGAATCTGGGCCAGAGAAATCCATAACTGTCGAACCACCTTTGATTTTGGATGTGACTTGGCTAATTCCAGGAAACCCATTAGGGCGTGGTGGGTCAAGTCTAGTTTTTGAAGTTCAGGTACGAATTGGGAATCAACCAAGGTCCATTGCTGCTGGCTCAAAAAGGTGGACAGGGTTGAGGACAACGAGGTGGGGGGAAGCGATTGCAGAGCTTCGGCGGCGAGCACCTCTTTGGGAACACCACTGGCAATGCGTTGACGCAAGCGGGCCCACGCCGCACTTTTTTTGACGGAGTTTGATGTTAGCTCGAAAGGGGTTGGCGGAATTTCCAATAGCTTCGCGTCTCCCCAATTCTCTAGTAGCCAGCCATTTGCTTCTAACCCTATTTTGATGAGCGGAGAAAAAGCATCGCTTTGAGATGGTGGTCCTGCAATGAGCAATAAGGCGGGGGTTTGTAAGCCACGCAGAATGAGCCAGCTTCGGCATTCACCAACTTCGGCGAAGGCCTCGGAAAATTCCATTAATAAGTTGGGTGCAAGTTCAGCTGGTAAATGATTGAGGGGAATAAAGAGCGCACCCACTTTGCCTTTGCCCACGCACGCGGCAATTTTTTTCAACCAACCTGGCCGAAGGGGCGATTCTCCAGCACGCCAAGGTGCGGCCGGAGCAGCCAAAACCAAGTCATAGTTTTGGGATTGGGCCATTTTCAAACTCAAAATTTGATTGATTTTGATACCCGCCCAATCAGGGTTGAACAACCAATCCAAGCGAGTTTGGTCTACCGGATCTGATGACAAATCCACTTTTTGAACGCCGGTGCGTTGCCATTCCTTCACCATGGTTGGCTCGGGGTGGCCGATGAGAAGGGCGGATTTTGCGACAGGTTGGGCTGCCAAAGCAAGGAGCGCGCCAATTGCCAACAGCGGTCGGTCGGCGGCATCCGTAGTGAGGACTTCCCGCCCGGAGGCAAGATGCCATCGGCCTAAGGTGTCGGAAGAGTCCCTTTCCATGACGCGAAAAATTTGGCCATGGGAAATAAATTGACCGATTTTTTTATTTTGATTTACTACAACTTGGTAGCGAAAAAAATCGTGAAATGGATTGCCGGCCGCAAGCGGAGAAAGCCAAGAATCCCAAGGCGTTTCGTCGGGCAAACCTACCAGACTGGGGTCATTGTCCCGTGCCAGCGGCTGAATGGCGTGAAATTGCAAAGGAACCAAAGAGGCACCAATAAAAAGCGCGCCCCATTTTTGGGCTGAAGAGTGTGTGCCGGGGTGAAAGGCATTGGACCAAAGGCGCAAAGTCGCGCCAAAACAGACTGCAGCGAAGGAGGCAATTGTCAGGGAAATGTATGGAACCCAAGCCCAATGTTTTTCGGTCAGCGGCTGGTCCATTCCGAATATGGTAAGAATCCACGGATTGGAAATGGTGCCGCGATACAGCTTGCGGTTGGTTAGTTCGCCGGCAGTTTCTATGCCTTTGAGAGTTCCCCAAAGCAGGCCGGCGAGGCATAGCCAGCCAAACCATTTGAACCAACGGTGTTTGTAAAGGCCTCCACCAATGGTCAGCCAACCAAAAACCATGGCTCCGCCCAAAGTAAGTAAGCGGTGATTAAGGTGGGCGTCGGTATGTGCATCAAAAAGATTGAGCCATGGCCACAGGGCAGAGAGGCAAGCGGCCATCATCCAACCCACCAGAACGCGAAAAAAAAGCTCCTTGTGGAGCCAATTTTGGTGAGGCTTGGCCCACAAGAAAACGCCAAAAAGCAAAAGGCCCAGTGACCACGCAAGGGCAGATTCGGCATGGCTAGTGCCGGCGAATTGGTGCAGTAGCGGAACGCCAATGCTGAGCCAGCCCAGGAAAATGGCGGTCAGCCACCAGGGGCGGAGGTGTGGCAGGGAAGGCACCATGATGAGAACAGTTTAGGGGGCGGAACGGCTTCCCGTATCCTGCAAAGTTCATGCAGGCAACCCCTCCCGTGTCTGAACAGACCGCTGCCTTAGTGTCTTGGTTTCGCACCCGGAAACGGTCCTTGCCGTGGCGTAATCAAACTGGGGCCTGGGGCACTTGGGTGTCCGAAATCATGCTTCAGCAAACCCGGGTGGAGGCGGTGATTCCCTACTGGACTCGTTTCATGGAGAGGTTTCCCACTCCGGAAAGTTTTGCAGCGGCCGACGAGGAGGAAGTGCTGCGCTACTGGGCAGGGTTGGGGTATTACCGACGGGCTCGGATGTTGCATCAGGCAGCCCAGATGGTGGTTAAGGAGGGGGGTGATTTGCCGGTAACCGCCACCGCGTGGCAACGTCTCCCCGGAGTGGGTGGGTATGCTTCGGCGGCAATCGCCTCCTTAGTCCATGGCGAAGCTATCGCAGTCGTTGACGGCAATGTAAAAAGAGTGGCGGCGCGGCAGCTTTCCCTGGAGCACCTCGCCGGAAGCGTGGCCTTGCATCGGGCGGCTGAAGAATGGGCGCAACAATGGATGGACCAGCGCGGAGCAGCCAGCGCCGGCGAATTAAATGAAGCGCTCATGGAATGGGGGGCCACCATTTGTACTCCCCGGAATCCACGTTGTGATGAATGTCCGGCCGCCGCCTCCTGTACCGCGAAAAAGCCCACGGATTTTCCTCGCCCGGGGCCCAAGAAAAAATGGACGGATTTGGCAATCATTTTGGGAGTGGCTGGCAATGCGGACGCTTGCCTGTTGGTGCAGCGCCATGAAGGCTGGAATACCGGCATGTTTGAACCGCCATCCCTGACCTTGCCGGATATGGTCTCACAGGAGCCGATGTCCGCCGTAAAAACATGGCAATCCAATCAACCAAAATGGGGGCCACTTGGAAAATGGTTGGGGACCGTTCGTCACACCATTACCCATCACCGCATCCAGGCCCATGTGCATCGGTTGGAATCCCCCCCGGACAACTCTCTAGTGAATCCTGAAACCGTTCCCCTGACGGGTTTGGCACGTAAAGCTTTACGTTTGCTGATTCCTGTTTTTGCACTCACCCTGCCTATTCATGCTCAAGAGAAAGTGGCCACTGCGGTAATGGTTACCACCGCGCCAGTCATTGACGGCCAGCTGGATGAAGTAGTTTGGCAAGAGGCCGAAGTTATTACCGACTTCACCGAGGTGACTCCAAATGAGGGAGACCCCGCGCATCCGGTGACCGAGGTCCGTATTTTGCGGACCAACACTCACCTCTACTTCGGTTTTACTTGCCATGAGCCAGATCCGCCTTCCATGGTTCTTCAGCAAATGAAACGAGACGCCTTCCTGCGCGAAGATGACCGAGTCGAAATTGTCCTGGACACTTTTCACGACGGCAAGAACGCTTATTTTTTCCAAGTATCCGCTCTAGGCTCAAGGGGTGACGCCTTGGTCGGTGCCAATGGAAAATCCTTCAACAAGCAATGGGATGCTTTTTGGAAAGCAAAGGTGAAAATTAACGAAGATTCTTGGACCGTTGAAATCGCCATTCCATTTCAAACGCTTTCAAGCGGAGATTCCGGAACTTGGGGTTTGAACCTGGAAAGATACCGTGGCAGTAACCGGACAAAATGGCGTTGGTCCGAGCCATTGCGCCGATTCTATGTCATGACTCCGAGCTTGGCGGGGAATCTAAACGGTATGGGAAATGTAAACCAAGGCTTAGGATTGGAAGTGCGCCCCTACGTCAAAGCCAAGCGACTGGATGCGCAAGGTGAGGAAAGTTCCTTTGAAGCGGCCATCGGCGGCGAGTTTGATTGGTGGTTTACACCGCAATTAAAAGCCAGTCTCACCTTCAACACGGATTTTGCGGAAACAGAAATTGACGACCGCAAAGTCAACCTGACTCAATACTCTTTGTTTTATCCAGAGAAGCGCAACTTCTTCCTCGAAGACTCCACCCGATTTGCCTTTGGTGCAAGTGGCGGTTGGCGGGGAGGCGGAAGTGTCATCCCTTATTACAGCCGCACGATTGGATTGTCAGATGGCGACGAAGTTCCTATCCAAAGGGGTTTTCGTTTGACGGGTAGGGTTGGTGATTGGGATTTAGGATTGCTAACAGTGCAAACTGGTCTTGCGGATGCCGACGCCGAGGGCACTCCTGAAACCGACGGAGAGCTTTTTGTTTTTCGCCCCAATTTCAACCTGAATGACCAAACCTCGGTCGGGGCCTTGCTGACCTTTGGCAACCCAGATTCTTATGAAAAGAACCTGGTCACTGGTTTTGATTGGCGGCATTCCAACACAGACTGGTTTCCCGGTATGTTTTCCTGGAATAGTTGGATTGTGCGAAGTGATGATGAAGAAAGCGGCGACATCGGCGGTGCCGCCGGCGCACGGGCCGGACTTCGATTAAGTGATTGGCAAATTTCGACCAGTGCAGTTGCTGCAATGGGCCGCTTTCACCCGGGACTTGGCTATGTACGCCGTGCCGGTCAAGGTCAATGGAGGGGCAGTATTCGTTGGGAGCCACGCCCGAATTCAGGAGATGTCCGTAAGTTTACGTTCGACGTGAATCCCACCATTTGGTTGGACAGTAATTGGCGCGTTATGTCTCATCCTTTGCGTTTGGGATTATTTGAAATTGAATGGCATGATGGCACCCAATTTGAATTCCAAGCCGAAATTGCTGGCGACCGGGTGACCAGCCCTGACTTCGCCCCGGGTGGAGTTGCCGTTGCCCAAGGCTGGCACGATTGGGCAGGTGCCCAAATTTCCTGGGAAACCCCATTGGCGGCGGAATTCGCTTGGGAAACTCGCTTAGGTTCGGGGTCTTGGTATGACGGGATAGCCACTCACGCCTCAGTAGAACTTTCATGGCGCCCCGACGTTCAGTTTCGCGGTGCTTTGGATTACACGGAGAATCAGGCCAACTTAGAAGCCGGGAGTTTTGCCAGTCGGCAGCTAACCCTGAACGCGGATTGGTACTTTTCACCGGAATGGAATTGGCAAAACTTAATTCAATACGATAATCAAAGCGACAATTTGGGTTTGCAAAGCCGCATGCATTGGATGCAGGAAGATGGCAGG
>Ga0066376_10002833_pt1 | contig 15932 bp, 15 predicted proteins | sample Knorr_S15_td_Bot_FD_77009 | JGI IMG/M metagenome (GOLD analysis project Ga0066376, IMG submission 77009) | Marine microbial communities from Southern Atlantic Ocean transect - Knorr_S15_td_Bottom_ad_5009_LV_A | ecosystem: Environmental > Aquatic > Marine > Oceanic | place: Southern Atlantic... | reverse complement strand
CACCGAAGAGGCCCCAACCGCCGGTCCCCACCAGGATCTCGTCCTTCGACCAGAAGCCGGCGAACGGCGGCAGCCCGGCCAGGGCGATGCTGGCGATCACGAACGTCCTGTACGTGTGGGGCATCACCTTTCGCAGCCCGCCCATGTCGGACTTCATGTCGAAGCCGTGCACTGCGTGTGCGGCCGAACCCGAGCCCAGGAACAGGCAGGCCTTGAAGAAGGCGTGAGTGAAGAGGTGGAACATGGCAGCGGTCCAGGCACCCACGCCGAGGGCCATGACCATGTAGCCGAGCTGCGAGATCGTCGAGTAGGCGAGGACCTTCTTGATGTCACGTTGCACGAAGGCCAGGCAGGCGCCGACCAGGGTCGTGATGCCACCGATCACCGCCATCAGGTTGATGGAGCTGCCGCCGATGCTGAGGCCCTCGAAGAACACGCCGTAGAGGCGGGCGATCATGTAAACGCCCGCCACGACCATGGTGGCGGCGTGGATGAGGGCCGAGACCGGCGTGGGTCCGGCCATGGCGTCGGGCAACCAGGTGTGGAGGAAGAACTGTCCCGACTTGGACATGACGGCCGCCATCAGGCAGCAGGCGGCCACCAGCAGGGCGGTCTGGGGCAGCATCCCGGCTGAGGCCAGGGCGTTGGTCTCGGCGATCGAGAACGAGCCGAACCGGTCGGGCAGGACCGAACCCACGCTGAAGAACAGGATGCTCACGCCGACGATCAGGCCCATGTCGCCCACACGGTTGGTGAGGAACGCCTTCAGGGCGGCGTCGCTGTTGGGCTTCTCCTCCCACCAGTGGCCGATCAGCACGAACGAACAGACGCCGACCAGCTCCCACGAGGTCAGCAGTTGCAGGGTGTTCTCGGAGATGACGAGCATCAGCATCGACGCGCTGAACAATGACAGGAACGCGAAGAAGTGGGTGTACCGCCTGTCGTCCTGTATGTACTCGGTCGAGTACACGTGCACCAGCAGCGATACCAGGGTGACGACTATGAGCATCATCACCGCAGGCCCGTCGACAAGGGTGCCGACGGAGAACTCCACGCCGCCGGCCTGGAACCAGGTGACCGTGTTCACGACGGCAAGCGACTGCTCAGCGTGGCCACCACCGCTGCCATGGTCGGCGGCATCGGCGCCGGAGTGCCCCCCGTCGTCGACCACCACCACGGCCCGGTGGATCTCGTCACCGTGATAGTTGTCACGGTGTCCGATCCAGGCGGCCCCGGTCAGGAGCGCCAGCACGAAGGCGATGCCGAGCACGGCGATGCCGAGTTCGGAGCCGCCCCTCGGCATGCGCTTGCCGAAGAAGAGGATGACCACGAACGAGAGCGCCGGCAGCAGGGGAATGAGCCAGGCGTTGCGCAGGAACCAGTTGCCGCCCTCGGTGATACCGAGCGGCAGGTCGACGGCACCGCCGGCTGCGAGCACGAGGAGGTCGGTCACCATCGGCTCAACCCCTCATCAGGTCGATCCGACTGAGATCGATGTTCCTGGAGTTCCGGTAGAGGAGCAGCACCATCGCAAGGCCCACGCCCACCTCAGCAGCGGCGATGGCGATCACGAACAATGTGAACACCTCGCCCGCAAGGGAGTTCCCGAAGGCTGCGAAGGCCACGAGGTTGATGTTCACGGCGTTCAGGATCAATTCGATCGACATGAGCACCAACACGCCGTTGCGACGGGCCAGGACGCCGTAGACGCCGATCGCGAACAGGGCGGCCGACAGCAGGAGGAACTGGTTCAGGAACACCGGTCAGTCCTTCCTGGCCACTACGACAGCACCGATGAGGGCGGCCAGGAGCAGCACCGAGACCGCTTCGAACGGCACGATGTACTGGCTGAAGATCATGTCGCTGACATCGGCGGTGAGGCTGGGTTCCGCACGGCTCAACTCGGCGCCGCCGAACGTGTCGATGAGGGCGCCGCCGGTGACGCACAGAACCAGCGCGCCGACCAGTCCGGCCATGAGGCGCTGTTCCCCCTCGACGCCGTCGTCGTCGCCGAACGATCCCTTGGTGAGCATGATGCCGAAGAGGAACAGGACGACGATCGCGCCTATGTAGACCAGCACCTGGGTGACCCCGACGAACTCGGCGCCGAGAAGGATGAAGAGGCCAGCGGCTCCCGCCAGCACGATCACCAGGTAGAGGGCGGCGTGCACGACATTGCGCGTGGTCACCATGCGCACGGCGCTCACGAGCATCGTCACCGCCACGACGGCGAAGGCGATGTTCTGGGCGACCAGCACCTCGCCACCGTCGAGGCGATCGAACTCGGCCAGCGCTGCGAGCAGGAAGGGTCTGCTCACCGGGGTACCTTCGGCTTCTTGGCCTCGCTGCCCGACTCGTAGTCCTGGAAGTCCGGGACGGTCTCCATCCACCTGCCGAGCTGCGACTTGTCGTGCAGGAGGTCGGCGATCCTGGGCTCGGAGTACTCGTATTCAGGAGTCCAGAACAGCGCGTCGAAGGGGCAGACGTCGACGCAGATCCCGCAGTACATGCACAGGGCGTAGTCGATGTCGAACCGGTCCAGGGCGTTCTTCTGGCGGGGCTTGCCGCCGGGCCTCCGGGGCGGCGCCTTGTACTTGTGGCCCTCTATGTAGATGCACCAGTCGGGGCACTCCCGGGCACAGAGCATGCAGGCTGTGCAGTTCCCCTCGTGCAGGGCTATGACACCCCGGGCACGCGGCGTGGGCGCCTCCTTGACCCGCGGGTACTGGACCGTGTGGGAGCCCTTGGTGAGGGTCCGGACCATCGTCCTAAACGTGACTCCGAGGCCCTTCACCATGCCGGGCAACCTTGGGCGGGAGGGCATCACAGGACCACCTTCAGTACACCGGTGACCACGATGTTGGCCAGCGCGAGCGGAATGAGCACCTTCCATGCCAGCTGCTGGAGCTGATCCTCGCGAAAGCGCGGATAAGTGAAGCGGAACCAGAAGATCAGGAAGGCGACCAGGATCATCTTGCCCATGAGCACGGCCGGGCCGATGACGTTGAACAGGTTGCTGGTCGGGTCCAGGCCCGGCACGTACCAGCCTCCAAGGAACAGCGTGGCTGCTAGCGCGGCGAAGATCCCGGCTGTAGCGAACTCCCCGATGAAGAAGAGGAGGAACCGGAGGCCGCTGTACTCGGTCAGGTAGCCGGTGACGATCTCCGACTCCGCGACCGGCATGTCGAACGGCGGCTGGGTCAACTCGGCCTGCACGGCGACGATGAAGATGGCGAATCCCACGAACTGGGTGATGATGAACGGGTTGCCGATGCCGCCCCAGCCGAATATCTCGCCGGTGGCCTGTGCCATGACGATGCCCTGCATGTTGAGGGTTTCAGCCTGGATGACGACGCCCATGACGGCGAGGACGAGCGGCAGCTCATAGGCGACCAACTGCCCTGCGGCCCTCAGCCCGCCGATCAGCGAGTATTTGCTGGCAGACGCCCAGCCGGCCATGAGGACACCGATGACGGAGATCGACGACACGGCCAGCGCAAGGAAGATCCCGGTGTCGATGTCGATGAACCAGAGGTCGGGCCCGGCCGGTATGACCAGCACCAGCAGGAAGGTTGAGATCAGCACCACGAACGGTGCCAGCTTGAACACGATGCGGTCGGCCGCCCTCGGGACGAGGTCCTCCTTCTGGAGGAACTTGCCGACCTCGGCCAGCAACTGCATCGAGCCGTACGGCCCCGCCTCCATCGGCCCGAGCCTGCTCTGCATGAAGCTCATCATCTTGAACAGGAACAGGTAGACGAGCGTTCCGGCGGGCAGCAGCACGGCAACCAGGCCCACGAGGGCCCTGATGACGGTCTGCTGCCAGTAGGCGAGCTCTACGGCGAGAAGTGCGCTGCTCACCGGTCTATGTCCCCGAGGATGAAGTAGAGGCTGGCCAGGATCGACACCACGTCCGGGACGTAGACGCCCTTCAGCAGCCACGGCATGATCGAGATGTTGTTAAACGAGGCCGACCGGATCTTCACCCTGTACGGCACCAGGTCGCCCTTGGAGATCACGTAAAAGCCCATGATGCCGAGGGGGTTCTCGGTCTCCACGTAGGCCTCGCCGGCCGGCACCTTGATGATGCGCGGCACCTTGGCCATTATCGGACCGGACGGCATGCCGTCGAGCAGTTGGTCGACCATGATGCAGGCCTCGCGGACCTCCTGGAGGCGCACCCAGTAGCGGGAGAAGGAGTCGCCGTCGGGGTGCGTCCAGACCTTCCAGTCCAGCCGGTCGTGGACGAGGCCGACCCCACCGTCGCGACGTAGGTCCCAGTCGACGCCGCTGGCGCGGATGTTGGCACCCGAGAGCCCGTAGGAGAGCCCCACGTCGGCGGGGATTACGCCGATGCCGCGGGTGCGGGCCTGGAAGATCTCGTTGCCCGTGACCAGGTCCTCCATCTCGTCGCAGAAGGTGCGGATGCGGTCCAGGACCCCCCTGGTCTCGTCAACCCAGCCCTTGGGGATGTCGTCCTTGAGGCCGCCGATGCGGTCGAAGTTGGGGTGGAACCGGCCGCCGGTGACCGCCTCGATCTGGTTCAGCACGAACTCGCGGTCCCGGAAGGCGAAGAACACGGGCGTGACAGCGCCCAACTGGACTCCCATGTCGCCGAGGAACAGGACGACGTTGGCGATTCGGGACAACTCGAAGAGGACAGTGCGGATCCACTGGGCCCGGGGTGGCGCCTCGACCTCCATGAGTCGTTCGGCGGCCAGGATGAACGGGACCTCGTTGGCGAAGCTGCCGAGCCAGTCGATGCGGTTCACGAGCGTGGTGATCTGTGGGTAGGTGCGGACCTCGGCGAGCTTCTCGTAGCCCCGGTGCATGTAGCCCATGACGGGCTCGGCCGCCATCACACGCTCGCCGTCCAACTTCACGATCACCCGCAGGGTGCCGTGCGTGGCCGGGTGTTGCGGGCCCAGGTTCAGGACCATGCCGTCGGACTCGAACTCGACGTTGACCCGCGCATCGCTGGCCTGACCCGCTATGTAGGCGAGTTTGCGGGTGTCGGGCACCGTGGTCACTACACGCTCCCCCCGTCGCCCTCGTCGTCGGCGTCGTCGCCCGGCATCAACTCGACGTCGACTATGCCCGGCCACGGCTTCACCCGGCGGGCGAGCAGGGGGTAGTCCTTGCGCAGCGGATTCCCCTCGAACTGGGTGGGCAGGTACAGGTGGATCAGGTTCGGGTGCCCCCGGAACGTGATGCCGAACATCTCCCATGCCTCACGTTCGTGCCAGTCGGCTCCGGGGTACGCCGGGATCCAGGAGTCGGCCCGGGGGTCGTGGGAATCAAGGTCGGCCTTGAGGGTCACCCCGATATGGGCTCTCGGGTCGTGGACCCGGGCCAGCAGCTGGAACCGGGTGCCGCCGCCGGCGACGCCCCAGGTCATCGGCTCGGGCTCGGCTGCCTCACCGTCGTCGGACAGGTCCACCTGGGCGTCCATGTCGCGACCGAACGGTGAAGGCAACCAGTCGATGGCCGAGAGGAAGTTGAAATAGGCCATGCCGCAGCGGTCGCGCAACGCCATGCCGGCATCCAGCCACGCCTCGGCGGTGACCCTGACCCACACATCGGTGCCTGGGGCGACCTCGCTGTCGACGAGGCCGTCGCCGAGCACGTCGGCAAGCGTGGCCACGAGCGACTCGCGTTCCTCGTCCGTGGCTCTCTCAGCGCTCTCGGTGGGCTCGTCCAGGGTGGTATCAGGTGACGACAATGGGATCACCCGACCACTTTTCGGCCATGTCCTCTGCGGCGATGCGCTCCTGGAGGAGGACGATGCCCTCCAGCAGTGCCTCGGGCCGGGGTGGGCAGCCGGGGACGTAGACGTCGACCGGGATTATCTGGTCGACGCCCTTGGTCACCGAATAGCTGTCCCAGTAGGGCCCCCCGCAGTTGGCGCAGGACCCCATGGAGATCACGTACTTGGGTTCCGGCATCTGCTCGTAGAGCCGCCGGACGACGGGCGCCATCTTGTCGGTGACCGTGCCGGAGATGACCACGAGGTCCGCCTGGCGGGGACTGGCCGGAAACGGGATGACACCGAGCCGCATGACGTCGTAGCGCGGCGATGCGAAGGCTGCGCCCATCTCTATGGCACAGCAGGCCAACCCCCACTGGTAGACCCAGAGTGAGTACTTGCGGCTGATATTCAACAGCGCCGTCAGGGGCCTGGGCAACTTGCCGTTCTCGACCAGGCCCATCAGCGCCGTCCGCCGGCCGTCCCGGTCAGATCCATCTGAGCAGGCCCTTACGCCAGGCGTAGAGGAGCCCGAGTGCCAGGATGAAGATGAATATGGCCATCTCGACCAGGCCGAAGACGCCGTAGACCTCCAGCCGGGTGGCCCAGGGGAAGATGAACACGGCCTCCACGTCGAAGAGCACGAACATCAGTGCGAACACGTAGTACCGAATGTTGGACTGGCTCCACATGCCGCCCTGCGGGTCGACGCCGGACTCGTAGCTGATGCCCTTCTGGGCAGTGGCGCGTGACGGCCGCAGGAGGCTGCCGAGCCCCAGGAACGCCGCCACCAGCAGGACCGCCAGCCCACCGAACACGACCAGCGTGAACCATTGGCGGAGGTAATCGGACACGGGAGAAGAACCTACCTATCCACGGTGGCCGGAGCCAACGTCATCGCGGGACCGGGCACGGCGTGGGTTCGACCGCTCGGAATGTGGGCGGGTCGCACCGGTCAGCCTCCGACCAGCACGGGCACCGCGTCCCTGGCCAGGCTGAGCAGGGGGCCGGGCACCAGGCCGACGGCCAACACCCCTGCGGCTGCGACCAGGGACACGAACACCGGCCCGGCGGGCGCCGCCGGAAGGGCGGCGCGACCATCCCCGTCGGATCCGTCGTCCTCCAGGTAGAGCGCTACGAGGATCCGAAGGTAGACGAACGCCGCCACTGCCGCGGCCAACATGGCTACGGCCGCCAGGAGATACGACCCGTTGTCGACTGCCGAGGCCAGGACCCCCAACTTGACCACGAAGCCCCCTGTGAAGGGAATCCCGGCCTGGCCGAGGAGGAGGACAGTGAAGGCGCCTGCCAGCAGGGGCCTGCGCCGGCCCATGCCACGGTATGCGTCGAGGCCGTGGTTGGCGTCGCCCTCACCGCCGATGACGGTGATCACCGCGAAGCTGCCGACGGCCAGCAGCGTGTAGACGGCGAGGTATGCGAACACCGACGAGGTGCCCCTGTCCGTGGCGGCCTGCACCCCCACCAGGATGAAGCCGGCGTGGACGATCGAGGAATAGGCGAGCATCCGCTTCACGTCGGTCTGGACCACGGCCACGATTGCCCCGCCCAGCACCGTGAGCCCCGCCATGACCTGCATGGCCGGCCGCCAGTCGGTGACGTGGGTGCCGAAGGTGAGCACGAACACCCTCACCAGGGCAGCGAAGCCCGCTGCCTTGACCCCGGCGGCCATCCAGGCCACGACAGGGGTGGGCGAGCCCTGGTAGACGTCGGGGGTCCAGGCGTGGAACGGGACCGCCGCCACCTTGAACCCGAGGCCCACGAGGAGGAGGCCCAGCCCAGCCAATAGCATGGCATCGTCGATGAGGACGTTGGTGGTCAAAAAGGTGCTGATCCGCACCAGGTTCGTTGACCCGGTTGCGCCGTAGACGAGGGCGATTCCGTAGAGCAGGAACGCCGAGGCGAAGGCCCCGAGCAGGAAGTACTTCATCGCGGCCTCCTGCGATTCGATTCGTCGCAGGTGGAGGGCGGCAAGGACGTATACGGCTATGGAGAGGATCTCGAGGCCCAGGAAGAGCACTATCAGGTCGTTGGCGGAGGCCATGACCACACCACCTGAAGCCGAGAGCAGCAGGAGCACGTAGAGCTCGACGCCGGGAAGGGCCTCCCGTGCCAGGTAGTCCCGGGCGGTCAGCGCCGTGGCGATCACCGCCACCGCCAGGACGCCCGTGACGAATATCGACGAGCCGTCGACGCCGACCGCCCCGCCCAGGAACGACTCGGCACCATACCGGTCCACCTGCCGCCACATGGGGACGAGGGCGACCAGCACGACTGCGCCGGCCAGGACGGTCCAGGCGGGCGCCAACACGTCGGGGAGTCGCCTCACGAGCGATGCCACCGTCAGGAGTAGCAGGCCTCCCGCCGAGAAGACGAGCAGCGGAACCAGGGCCCACCAGGCCACGTAGGGGGTTGCGAGCTCCGCCATCAGCCCTCCCCGTGGGAGTCGTGGTCGCCGCCATCGGGATCGATGTCGGCGCCCATGCGGCTGACCGGCTCGATGAAGCCGTCGACGTTGCGCTCGATGTGTTCGACGAGGGCGTCGACCGCCGGCTCCATCCGCTCGATGACCGGCTTGGGATACACGCCCATGAACACGATGAGCGCCAGGAGCGGTGCCAACACCAGGCCCTCACGAATCCGCAGGTCGGGCATTTCGGCGTTGTCGCCATGGGCCGGCCCGTGGAACACCCGTTGGTAGGCCCACAGCAGGTAGAGGGCGGCCAGGATCACGCCGGAGGCGGCCACCACGGCCCACCACCGGTGGGCGTTGAAGGCACCCAGCAGGATCAGGAACTCGCCTACGAACCCGTTCAGACCCGGCAGGCCGATCGACGACAGCATCACCAGTGTGAAGACGGCGGCCATGACCGGAGCCGACTTCTGGAGGCCACCCAACTCGTCGATCTGTAGGGTGTGGCGCCTCTCGTAGATCATCCCGACCAACAGGAACAGGGCGCCCGTGGACACCCCGTGGTTGACCATCTGCAGGAGGCTGCCCTCGAGGCCCTCGGTGTTGAGTGAGAACGTGCCGAGGATGATGAACCCGAGGTGGGCCACCGACGAGTAGGCGACGAGTCGCTTCAGGTCGCGCTGCATCGTCGCCACCACCGCGCCGTAGACGATTCCGACCACGCCCAGGGTCAGGAACACCGGGGCGAAGAAGTGCGATGCCTCCGGGAACAGGTAGAGGCCGAACCGCAGGAAGCCGTATGTGCCGAGCTTCAGCAGCACGCCTGCCAAGATCACCGAACCGGCCGTGGGCGCCTCGGTGTGGGCGTCCGGCAGCCAGGTGTGCAACGGGAAGATCGGCACCTTCACGGCGAACGCCAGCGCGAACGCCAGGAAGATCCAGCGGGCGGCACCGGTGGAGAGGCTCTGAGCCTCGGCTATCGCGACCAGGTCGAAGGTGAGGGCTTCGCCCGCCGCGTCGGCGTGCATGAAGGCCAGGGCCAGTATGCCGACCAGCATGAGAGCCGAACCGGCCATCGTGTAGAGGAAGAACTTGGTCGCCGCCCGTGCGCTGTCGCCGTGTCCCCACCGACCGATGAGGAAGTACATAGGCACCAGCACGGCTTCGAAGCAGAGGAAGAACACCAACAGGTCGAGCGAGCAGAACACGCCCATTACTGCGGCCTCGAGTACCAGCATCCAGGCGTAGTACGACCGCGAATGGTGGTCCGGGTCGACGGCAAGGAGCGAGATCGGGAAAAGCAGGCCCGTCAGCACGACCAGGAACAGGGAGATCCCGTCGATGCCGAGGAGCCAAGAGATTCCCAGGTCCCGGATCCAGACCTGTTCCGTACCGAACTGGAATCCGGTGACACCCGTGTCGAATGCCGTGAAGAGCCATACGGACATGGCGCCGGTGACCACCGAGACCGAGACGGCCACCAACTTCAGCAACTCGGGGCGGCGTCTGGGCATGACGATCACGAGCAGGGCACCGAGCAGCGGGACCAGAATCAGGGCGGGCAGCACGGGGAACGACACGGCACCGGCGGCGGCGAGGGTCACAGGGACCGTCACAGCGTCGACCTCGTGAGGAACCAGATCAGCAGGGCGACCGCCCCCACGCCGATACCGGCCGCGTAGGTGCGGACCATGCCGTTGTGGAACAGGCGCAGAACGCCGGCCGTCCTCGAGACGATGCCCGCCACCCCCCAGACGGCACCGTCCACGACGCGTTCGTCGAACCTCGTGGTGGCCTCGAAGCCCCGCCTGCCCGGACCTCCCATGAACCCGGACACGTACCGGTCGAACCTCCAGGCATCTGCCAGGAGGGGCCGTTCGATGGCCCGGTCGCTGATCCGCCGTTGCAGGTACACGACCAGCGCGAGTGCGATGCCGACGGCTCCGCCGACCACGGCAACCGCCGCCAGGACCCACTGCGTACCGGCACCCAGCCCCAGGTGGACCTCGTTGCCGAACAACGATGGCTCCAACCAGGCCTCCAGCCTCTTCGTCGAGGAGGAGAACGGCAGTTGCATGAGGCCGCCGCCGATTGCCAGCACGGCGAGCACGACCAGCGGCAGGGTCATGGTCAGGGGCGACTCGTGGGGCCGGTGGTCGGCCCGCGCCGCCACGGTGGCAGGGTCCTCTCCGCCGGTCTGTGGTTCCGGGTACCGGTAGCGGCCGAAGAAGGTGAGTGCCACCTGGCGGGTCATGTAGAAGGCGGTCAGCACCGCCGTCACCAGGCCGACCAGCCACAGCGCAGGGCTCCGGTCCCAGGCGAACGCCAGGATCTCGTCCTTCGACCAGAACCCGGCGAATGGGGGAACCCCGGCTATCGCCAGCCAACCGATGATGAACGTGGTGGCCGTGACGGGCATGAACCGCCGCAGTCCGCCGTAGTGGCGGAGGTCCTGGTCACCGTCCATGCCGTGGATCACTGAACCGGCACCCAGGAACAACAGCGCCTTGAAGAAGGCGTGTGTGATCATGTGGAACACGGCGGCCACGTACGCCCCGGTGCCGACGGCCAGGAACATGTAGCCGAGTTGGCTGATCGTGGAGTAGGCGAGCACCTTCTTGATGTCGGTCTGGGCCAGGGCCGCGGTGGCCGCGAACAGGGCGGTTCCGACACCCACCCAGGCGATCATGTCCGGAACCCAGCCTGCGGCATCGGCTATCAGGGGGTTGACGCGTGTCAGCAGGTAGACGCCCGAGGTCACCATCGTGGCGGCGTGGATCAGCGCGGACACCGGCGTGGGACCGGCCATGGCATCCGGCAACCACAGGTGCAGGGGGAACTGCGCCGACTTCCCGACGGCGCCGACGAAGAGCATCACGGCAATGAGCGTGGCGGTGGTCTGGGCGACGGTTCCGGCAGCTGCGGCGTCCAGCACGTCGACGTAGTCGAGCGACCCGAAGGCGAAGAAGGTGGCGAACATGGCGACCATGAACCCCCAGTCACCGATCCGGTTGGTGATGAAGGCCTTCTTGCCGGCCGAGGCGTTCGCCTCGTCGGTGAACCAGAACGAGATCAGGAGATAGGAGCAGGCGCCGACCCCCTCCCAGCCCAGGAAGGTGAGGAGGAGGCTGTCGCCCAGTACGAGCATCAACATGGCGAATGCGAACAGGTTCATGTAGGCGAAGAACCGACCGAAGTCGACGTCGCCGTGCATGTACCCGATCGCGTACATGTGGATGAGGGCACCCACACCCGTGATGAACAGGCACATCGTGAGGGCCAGGGGATCGACCAGGAAGCCGACGTCGACCGAGAGGTCGCCGGCGGGCACCCATTCGAAGAGGGTCGTCACCGAACGCCGGTCATCGACGGCGCGGCCGACCAGGTCCAGGTGGACGCCGACGGTCACGAGGAAGGAGCCGGTCAGGGCGCCCGTCGCCAGCCACCCGGCGCCGGGCTCACCGATGCGTCGACCGGCGACGGTCAGCACCAGGAAGCCGGCCAGCGGGAGGCCGGGAACCAACCAGATCAGGTCGAGCACCCCCTACCCCCTCAGCACGGACAGGTCGTCGACCGTGGCACCGGAGCGGCGGCGCATGATCGCCACGATCACGGCCAGGCCGACGACGACCTCGGCGGCCGCCACCACCAGCACGAAGAACACGGAGAGCTGCCCGCCCAGGTCGCCCAACTCGGCGCCCAGGCTGACGAACGTGAGGTTCACCGCGTTCAGCATCAGCTCTATGCACATGAACATGACGAGCGGATTGCGACGTACCAGCAGGCCCACCGCTCCCATCGAGAACAGCACGGCACCCAGAGCCAGGTACCACCCGGTTGTCACGACCATCACGCCGGGTCCCCGGATGCCGTGTCGTCGGGCGACCGGCCCTCAGGGGACGGGTCCTGCGAAGCGGGAAGGTCGGGGGCACCCTCGTCGGCGGGGACGGCGGCGACCGCCTCGACGGGGATCGGCTGCAGCGGGCCCTTCAGGCGGCGGGCCAGGGCCACGGCGCCCACGACGGCGACGGTGAGCAGGATCGCGGTCAACTCGACTGCGTAGACCATGTCCGTGAAGAGCGCCTCGCCGAGACGCCTGGTGTTGTCTGCGGCGTCACCCAGGGCGGCATTGGCCGCCCGAACGCCGGTGGATCCGTCCACGGCGACCAGCATCACGACCAGGGTCAGACCCAGCAACGAGGCTCCGGTGACAACCGCCAGCGGACGCTGTCCGGCTATCGGTTCGATGCCGAGGTCGTCGGCGCGGTCGACCCCCATCAGCATGATCACGAAGAGGAACAGGATGACGATGGCGCCTGCGTAGACGACCACCTGGACTGCGGCAAGGAACGTGGCGTTCAGGAGTACGAACAGCACGGCCACCCCGAACAGGGTCTGGACCAGGAAGAGGGCTGCGTGGACCGGGTTTCGTGCCAGGAGCACGCCGAGGGCTCCTGACAACACGACGACGGCGCTGACGATGAAGACGGCCGGTTCCATCAGGAACCGCCTGCGTCCGCATCGGCCTCGTGGGCATCGGCTTCGCCGCCCACCTCCGACAACTGACCCATCTCGGGTTGCCTCACGCCGTACCCCAGCTCGCCCGACCAGGCCACCTGGCCCACCCGGGAAGCGTCGCCACTCGGAGATGTCGCACGCATCCAGGCGGAGGTGGCGGCATCCTCACCTTCCCGCCAGTCCTCCCACGGCAGGTGCTGCGGCCGACCCGTCTCGGCGTCGACCAGCAGGTCGTCCTTCGTGTAGATCGCATCGGAGCGGTTGGTGAACGAGAACTCGAACAGCTTGGTCTCGGTGATCGCCTCTGTCGGACAGGCCTCGACACACAGGTCGCAGTGGATGCAGCGCAGGTAGTTGATCTCGTACACGAAGCCGAAGCGCTCACCCGGAGAAACCGGATCGTCGACCGGGTTGTCGGCACCCCTCACGTATATGCAGTCGGCAGGGCAGACGGCGGCGCACAACTCGCAGCCGATGCACTTCTCCATGCCGTCCTCGTAGCGGCTGAGCACGTGGCGACCGTGAAGCCGGTCGGGCTTCGGGCGCTTCTGCTCCGGATACGGGATCGTGACGCGCTTCTCGAACAACTTCCTGAACGTGACGACGAAGCCCCTGAGGTAGCCCATCAGGTCCTCCTGCTCCGGTCGTCGCCACCAGCACCGCCTGTCGGCGACGGCTCCCCGTATCCGCCGAACAGGTCGTCGGCCTCGTCCCGGCGGTCGGCCCTCGCCTTGGCGACGGCCCCTGCCAGCAGCGTGGCCCCGGCCCAAAGCACCAGAACCCCGATGAGCACGACGGGGAGGATGGGCCAGCCGCTGTCCCGGGCGATGTCCAGCGTGGCGATCAGCAGGAACCACCCGAGGGCCGCCGGTATCAGCACCTTCCAGCCGAGGTCCATCAACTGGTCGTACCGGAACCGCGGCAGGGTGGCCCGCAACCAGACGAAGGTGAACAGGAAGGCCACCACCTTGAGGAAGAACCAGAGGGTCGGCCAGAGCCAGGCGACCGGCTCGTACAGGACCGGTCCGGCGGGGCCTCCCAGGAAGAGGGTGACGGCGATGGCCGACATCGTGATCATGTTCATGAACTCGGCCAGGTAGAACATGGCGAACCGGATGGAGCTGTATTCGGTGTGGAAGCCGCCCACCAGTTCCTGTTCGGCCTCCACGAGGTCGAACGGGGGCCGGTTCAGTTCGGCGGTGCCGGCGATCAGGAAGATCAGGAACGGGACTAGGCCCGTGGCCAGGATGTTCCAGTTGGCGGCCACCTGGCCGATCACGATCTCGTTGGTGGACAGGGAACCGGAGGTGAGGAACACGGTCGCGATCGCCAGGCTCAGCGCAGCCTCGTAGCTGATCATCTGCGCCGAGGCCCTGACCGAGCCGAGCAGCGGGTACTTGGACCCGGACGACCAGCCGGCGAGCATCACCCCGTAAACGGCTACCGACGACAGGGCCAGGAAGAAGAGGACGCCGACAGGCGGGTCGGCCACCTGGAGCAGCGTCGACCGGCCGAACATCGAGACGACCCCGCCAGCCCCGTCCCTGAAGTCGCCTCCGACCGGCACGATGGCGAACGCTACGAATGCAGGCACGATCGACAGGTAGGGCGCCAACCTGAAGACCACGCGATCGGCATTGGTCGGTAGGAGGTCCTCCTTGAAGAACAGCTTGATGCCGTCGGCGAGCGTCTGGAGGATTCCCCAGGGACCGGCCACGTCGGGACCGATGCGGTTCTGCATGTCGCTTAGGAGCTTGCGCTCGAACCAGATCACGAGCATGACCGAGACCAGCAGGAACACGAACGCCAGACCGGCCTTGAGCAGCACGATCAGGGCGACGGTCAGGTCCACGCCGTCGACGAGGAGTGGATCGACTGCCAGTATCACGGCGCCTTCTCCATACGCAGGTCGGTGACCGACGCCGACGCGTCGATCAGGTCACCGGCGTCCAGGCCGCTCTGGTTGAACAGCACATGTGCCGTGCCCCTCGTGACGCCGGGGTCGGAGCCGACCACCACGTTCAGCCTGCCACCGGGACCGGTCACCACGACGGTGTCACCATCGTTGACGCCCAGCCGGAGGAGGTCCGAGGGCTCCACCACCAGTCGGGTTCCGGGTGCCAGGCCCGCCAGTGCGGGGCTGTGTGCCATGAGCACACCGTTGTCGTACATCGAGCGTGTGACCACCAGCCGGAACAGGTCCCGGTCGCGATCAGGCACCTCGGTCGGCGCCGGCCTGACCAACGGCATTCCGCCTGGGACGAGCACACCCTCGCGGGTCGACGCCGCCAGGACCTCCCGGTCCAGCCCGGCATGGACGGGCGACACCGCAGCCAGTTCCGCCCAGACGTCGTCGACGGAGGCGAACCCCAGGTCGGCTCCCAGGCGCTCGGCCAACCCGACCGCGATCATCCAGTCGGGCCGCGACGTGCCCGGAGCCGTCACCTTCCGGACCACCAGGCTGATCCTGCCCTCCAGGTTCGTGAAGGAGCCGTCCGCCTCCGTCGGCGCTGCCGCCGGCAGCACTATGTCGGCCCGTGCGGCGGTCGGCGTGGCGAATAGGTCGACGGCGACCACGGTGCGCACGCCGTCGAGTGCCCGCCTGGCGAGGCTCCGGTCGGGAACGTCGGCGAGGATGTCCGCCCCCAACAGCACCAGCACGTCGATCCCACCGGCCGCTGCAACCTCCAGGATCGCGTTCGTGCCGTGGCCCCGGTGGGCCGGTACATGCGGCCAGATGCCGTCGAACCTGTTGCGACCCTCATCGAGCGTGGCGCGACCGGGCAACAGGCCGGGGGCCAGCCCCATGTCGATGGCGCCGTGCACGTTGCCCCTGCGCAGCAGCGACAGGAACGAGGCGTCGGGCATCCGGTCGTTCAGGGCGAGGGCGGCATCGACCACGAGGCCCTCGGACTCGGCCAGCGACGTCCGTCCGAGAAGGACGGTCACCGGTCCGCCGGCGACGATGGCACCTCCGGCGGCCGCCAACTCCAGCCGGGTCGCCCGGTCGAGCGCTCCGGAACCGGATCCGCCGAACATCGCCTCCACGGCCATGACCGCCTCACCCGGCCTGATCCTCACGGAGTGCGCCGCGTGGGTGCTCAGCCCGGTGCTGAGGGGTGTGATCTCGATCAGGGTGGCGCCGTCGTGTACCACCGCATGGCGGAGCCGCAGGTAGAGGGCGCCCAACTCCTCCTTCGGGTCTGGGCCCAGAAGCACGATGGTGCCACCCGGCGT
>Ga0066376_10002831_pt1 | contig 15937 bp, 15 predicted proteins | sample Knorr_S15_td_Bot_FD_77009 | JGI IMG/M metagenome (GOLD analysis project Ga0066376, IMG submission 77009) | Marine microbial communities from Southern Atlantic Ocean transect - Knorr_S15_td_Bottom_ad_5009_LV_A | ecosystem: Environmental > Aquatic > Marine > Oceanic | place: Southern Atlantic... | reverse complement strand
TCCTCTTCAACAGAGAGCGCAATTCGATCGGGCGAAAACCAGTCGGGTTGCTCACCGTAGTATTCACTATCCTCATAAGACTCCATGCTCGTAGACTGTCCCACAGCTTCTCTGAGTCTGCCAATCAACTCATCCAGCGGAACACCTACAACAGATGAAATATGCTTGATGGTTGCGACCTTGGCGACCGACTTTCTGAAAATGGGGTTCCTCAATTTCTTGAACGGTGGCGCGATGCCAATCAAAACATCCTCCAGCTCCAGATATGTCTCCAGCAGCACATGAACCGTGACCGCCGGTGTACCGCTTTCAAGAACCCCACATTGAAGTTTGATCGCGTCGCTAATCTCGTGTCCGTCGGCCCCATCCGGATTCCACCCAGCCTCCTTCACACAACATTTGCCTGAATCTGGCATCGACGTCGAAAGATGGCAATGTCGGACAATAGAGTAATCGGGTCTGCTTATCCGGCGCTTGACAATCCACTTTCCGCCACACATGTTCTCCGCCATCCACTCAGTGCGGCGAGTCTACGTGAGGGATCCATGACGACCTGAGAGACCATGGGGGCCGCCGTCAGGGATCTTTGAGTGCCACAAGATATGGGGGCCGCGACCGCCTTGCCGATCGGGCGATTTTTGGTGTTGATGGGTGAAATAAACCAACTCGTAGGGGGTTTATCGGTAGTATGCGGGCGCAGCAAGGATGCACAAAAGTATCCTGAAAAAGAAGTTGCGTTCTAGCCACCAACTCGAGACCACCACCAGGAATCGACTGACCCTGCTTGACCGCCTACCGAATTTGGCCCTTTGTACGTCCTGTTCGTCACATTGTCGCCACCGGGGCGAGCGAAGCGACGGCACGCTTGTGTGGTGTTCCTCATAAACGGACACTTCCATGAGTACGGACACCGAAGGCGTCGACGACCTGGTGGGCAATGTGTGGGAACTGGTGGAAGGCAGTTGGACGATCTACCCTTGGAGTGACGCCGACCCGAGATCGCCCACGCGAGGTCCTCTGACCCGTGGCGGCTCGTGGGTCACTCCGGGGAGCAATGCCAGCAGTTATCGAGGTGCATGGAAAGGAAACAGCGCCATGGTCGGCTTCCGCTGCGCCATGGATGTGTCGAAAGGTGATGGATCATGAAGGCGTGGATCTTCCTCTGCAATGACAGCCCCCTCGAACACTGGATCGAGGGCTACAAAGAACGCTTCGATGCCTGGGAAGCCGGTGGCGTCACGGGACTGGCCGTGGGACGCATGCAATTCGTCGGCGATGACGGAAGTTCGGTGCGCGCCTGGGCACCCGATTCCACCATCTTCGCCGCCCACGGCGAACAAGCGCCAGAAGCGGCTCCCCGGGACGCGGAGAAAGAGAAACAGCTGCACGCCATGCTCGCTGACGCCGCCTCGCGCGGATGGCAGATGCTCATCTTCTCCGGTGTAGGGTCCACGGCGCACATGCAGGATCTCATGTCCGCCTTCCCGCAAACCTCTGGTGTCATCAGCGACGGCCCCGGTGAACATTCCTACGAACTGGCCTTCCACCATGGCGGAGAAACCCTCGAAATCAGCGAGGGCATCGATGCTCGCCTGTCACAGGCCGGGGCCGACGTCGACCGTGTGCACCGCGGCATTCAGCACTTCAAGGATGCCCTGCACAACCTCACCCCCGAGCGTGTCCGTTTCCATGCGGGGGGCGGCACACTCGGTGGCCTGCAGCTGTTCGATATCAACGAAGATGCCCTTTACTGGCTGCGCGCCCGCTGGGAGGCATCACGTTGTGAGTGGCAGCGGATGCGCGAACAGGTGGATGCCGTCGACGGCGACGTCTTGCTCGCTGGCATCCCTCGCACGCCCGCCTTCTCCGGCCTCACGGGCCAGGACTATGTGGGACTGGCACAATACTTCGACATCATCTTCCCCAAACACTACTACTGGCATCGCGGCATGGATGGCTTGTATGGCACCATCTATCGCTGGGTGAAACGCCTGCTCATCTGGAACCCCTCTCTGACCGAGAACGACGGACTCCGTGTCGTCGAATTGCTCACCGGCATCCGCATCCCCGAAGTGGACACTCTCGTCGATCTGGAGAAAGGCCACACACAGGCCTTCTTCGACGAGATGGTCCTCGCCGAGACGCGACGCACCCTCGAGGCGATCGGCGATCCGAGCCGAGTCATCGGCTGGGTGTCCACGGGTCGCGAACCCCACGGCGGCGATCAGATGCCGCCAAGCGCCTTGAAGGGCATTCTTGAATCAGCCCAGGCGGCGGGATTGCAGCGTTTCCTCTACCATCCCGAACCCGACATCGGCGCCGGCGAGTGGCTGGAGATCTCCACCATGTGCGGCACGCCCTGGCAGGAGGATCTCAAGGCCAGAGGATATTGGCCGGGCGGCACACCACGACCCGACACGTGGAATGGCGGGCGTCCAACGCCAAATGAAGAGTAGCATGAACGCTTACCTGCGACGTGCCGCCGTTTGTCTGCTCGTGGGAATCGTCGCGCACGCCTCTGCCCAGGGTCCCCTCGAGAATCCACCGCCCACGTATGTCGGCTACCGCGTGACGTCACCAATCCTCATCGATGGCGAGTTGTCCGAGGCACATTGGAAACACACGCCCCGCATGGGGTTCGCCGGCCTCGTGGATGGGGCACCTGCGCGGTTCGACAGCTACAGCCAGATGGTCTGGGACGACGAGAATCTCTATGTCGGTTTCTGGGCGGCAGATCCGAATGTGTTCGGATCGGTCGGTCCTGACACGCCGGAACCTCGCGACTTCTGGAAAGACAATGACCGCTACATCATGCTGCACGATCCCCTGTTCATGGTCTTCGTCGACCCCGATGGGGACCATCGCAACTACATCGAGATGCACATCAACGCGCTCAACAACGTCGATGACGTCTGGCTGAATCAGGGATCCACCGAAAAGGACCGGCAGGTGCTGGACCTGCACGCGCCCAACTATCACCTGGAATGGGACTGTCCAGGCGTGCAACACGCCGTCGCCATCTACGGCACCCTCAACGACGCGACAGACACGGATCGAGGCTGGTCCGCTGAAATCGCCATCCCCTGGACGGCCCTCGAGCCATTTACCCTGGGATCCCTGCCCCCTGTTCAGGACGATCAATGGCTCGTCCACAGTGGCTGGGAGTATCGCCTCGCCGTGAACGAACCGGTCACCTACTGGACGTGGCCCGTCATCGGCATTCTGGATAACCATCAGTTATGGCGTTATGGACGATTCGTCTTCTCTTCCGAGTCGCCGGGCAGTCTGTCTTACCCAACGCCATCCCAGAAAGAGGAATAGGTAGGCACCCAATGCCCTCGACTCCCTATCACTGGGAACTACTCGTCGAGCATGCCGCCTCCAGTCCCCGCGATACGTCCGAGGGGATCGTCTTTCGCGACAAGATGTGGCTCAGCAATGCCTACCATCACGGCAACGTGTTGGTCCGCGATCTGTAGAATTCCACCGACGGCGTGCACTGGTCACAGGTGAGCGATGATACACCCTACGACGGCTACAGCGAGATGGTCGTGTATGAGGATCGGCTCTTCGCCGTCAAAGAAAGTGTTTGGGTCTCGGACGACGGCGAGCGCTGGACGAAGATCCTCGACAAGACCCCCTTCGGCATGACCGGGTATGGTGAACTGATCGTCTACAAGGGGAAGATGTGGCAGATCGGCCCCGGGCCAGAGGTCTGGTCATCCACCGACGGACAACACTGGGAATGCGCGACAGATGCCGCCGCCTGCGGCGATCGTCGCTCGAGCGCAACGGTGCCCTTCGATGACAAGCTCTGGCGCATCGCCGGCAACAGCGAGCAGGAGAACTCCCCCGCCGAAAAGGGGTATCCGAACTTCACGACGTACAACGATGTGTGGTGTTCGACCGATGGCGCCGAATGGACACAGGTCCTCGAACACGCGCCGTGGGCACCACGCATGTGGTGCCGGGGCAGAGCCTACGCGGGTGCCCTCTGGTTGATCGGTGGTTTCGACAACGCGAACCACACGAACCTCGGTGACGTCTGGTATACACGCGATGGGATCGAGTGGACCCAGTTCGTCTCCGATCCAGTCTTCGCACCGCGCCACGAGCCAACCCTCTACACCGTCGACGATTCCCTGTGGGTCGTGGCCGGCAACACGTGGCCCGTCGTCAACGATGTCTGGCGTCTGACCCTGCCCTATGGCTGGGACAGTACTGGCTGGGCGCCCCAGCGGTAGTCGGCAGAGGGAGCGCGAAATCGTCCAGGAACTTGCCCTTTGAATCGCTATGAACTGGAAATGGGAAGATGCCCTTCTTGTTCATGAACTCCGTTTCTTTCCGACCTCCGGCGCAGCGCATGGGACACTCAGGACTCTAGCAGCAGACGGGCGGGTAGCTATTCCCTCCGGCTGCATGCAACAATCCAAAGGGGTCGCACACCAGCGATAGGGTACGGAGTTTTCTGAGCCTGACCATGGGCCCGTGGCTGGATACGGTTCAGATCGGGATGATATCGCTCAATCCGATATCCAAGGCCGCGCACCGACGGATGGAATCGGTTGGAGGCGGATAGACGGCGGGGCTGCAAGTCGGTGAGCATCGTCTTCGGAGTAAGAGTCCGCGCGGGGGGACTCGAGCATTCTAATGTAGGCCTGGCGGCTCCCCCCGCACTCACATGACACAATGTGAAAGCGCTACGCCGCCTCCGGTTTGACGCTACGCCGCAACTGAACCAATACCGATCGGCTCAAAAAGCAACCGTAAAGCGGATTTGAGCGAGGTGGGTAGCTTGACAGAGCCTGAGCGGAGGCTTTGGTTCTGCACTGCAAGGAGTTACGGGTGGCTGGCCGTCGGCCGGGTATCGGTCGAGTGGGGCTGAGGAATGGACAGTTCAGGAGTATGAATTCGTGATATCCCCAAGTGCCTTGCCTCAACGACGTCGTCAGCTCGCGCTCTGGCTGAGCTTGGCGTACATCTTCCATCTTCATAGCCGAGGTGCTTCACCGGATAGCGCGGAAGATCTCCGGGCCAGTCGGAGAGGTCGCCGTCTACGACGATCTCCTCGACCTGAGAGGCGACGGCGAATCGACCGTTGTGAGCGTGCACTGGGGAAGCTACTCTGGTGACATGCCACGCTCTTCGACCCCGGAGGAGCCGCTGACCCCTTGCCCTATAGTGGTGTCAGCGATAGTGCTTTCGAGGGTATGCAGCCTCTCAGCCTCCTCGCAAGTTCTAGTTTAACGGGGCTCAATCGCTTCAACCCGAAGGCTTGCGGCCTGCCACCTCCCGGTCTACGCTTAACGCGCCTCGTTGCCGAGACACGCTCAAGACTCGGTATGGAATGGGCCGGGTCGACCCTTTTCCAGTCGCACTTGCAGCGACCAGTCGTCCAGCACTTCGTGGCACACGCATACACCCTAGTAACGGACTTATCTATACTTTAGCTCCTCCTGCTAAGACCGTCACTGGGCGATTTGCCCTCCCCCACATATTGCGGTCGCCACCACTGTGATTCGCGCTCTTCTTCAGTCCTCCAGTGATCCATGTGCCTGCGGCTCCGTAATCCGCGCATTCTCTCGCTAATCTGCGCCAGTTTCTCGCCCGCCTCTTCCGTCACCCAGAACCCGGTGACGCCGTGAGGGTCCAGTCGCACCAGCATTACGGCCAGTTCTGCGTCCTCGCTGTGCATGAAAACTCGTTGCCGGTCCATGGTATCGCCGCCTCGTTGAGTTGAACCGCGACGAGGGTCCCACTCAGAGGAGTGGCGGTCTGAGGCTCTTCCCGTGTGTCCTGACAGTATCAGGTGCGTGCAGTTGGTGGCGCCTGGTGGCGCCTGGCGGCGCATCGGTCCTAGTGTCCTGTCCGACAATTACCCTGCATGCGGGTGCCGATCCATACTAACCAGCTTCGGCTAGTTGAACGCCCTCGCTGACAACAAATAGTCGCTGTGGGTACCAAAGGATGAAGGGATTGGCATGACCTGGCGAATCGGCCATATTGGAGCGTATCTCGGCGTTCAGACGCGGATGTCTCTGGAGATTGTCCTTCATTCATTAATCATTGTTGAGAGTAGCCCCCGCGACACGAGAGAAAGTGAGCCAGATGAAGCATCGTCCAACAGCCGCGCTGGCGGTATGGCTGGGTGTATCGGCGGTGATAGCGGGATGTGCCCTCATACAGCACAGAACCGCGAATCCCGGCCTGCCACAAGCGGGCACGCTGCGCGAACCGGAGCGGGAGTTCCGTGCCGCGTGGATAGCGACCGTCGCCAATATCAACTGGCCCAGCGAGCGGGGGTTGAGCACCGATGAGCAAAAGAGGGAGGCGATCGATCTCCTCGACCTGCTGGCCCAAGCCAACTTCAACGCCGCCGTCTTTCAGGTGCGGCCCCAGTGCGATGCGCTCTACGCCAGCGAGCTGGAGCCGTGGTCCTACTACTTGACGGGCGTGCAGGGACAGGCACCCGACCCGTACTACGACCCGTTGGAATTCTGGATCGAGGAGGCCCATCTGCGGGGCATCGAGCTGCACGTCTGGCTAAACCCGTATCGCGCCCACCACGTCAGCGGCGGTGAAGTGAGCGAGCACTCGATCGTCGTGAAACACCCCGAGCTGGTCGTCAAGCTGGAGACCGGTTACTACTGGATGGATCCGGCCATGCAGGGCACCCAGGACCATTCGCTCGCCGTAGTGATGGATCTGGTCAGGCGCTACGACATCGACGGCGTCCACTTCGACGACTACTTCTATCCCTATCCCTCCTACAACAACCACAAGGATTTCCCCGACGATGAGAGCTGGGCGAAATACCAGGGCCAAGGGGGGAGCTTGTCGCGCGACGACTGGCGGCGCTCCGCGGTCGATCGCTTCATCAAAAGACTCTACAAGGAGATCAAGCGCGAAAAGCCGCACGTCAAATTCGGCCTGAGCCCGTTCGGCATCTGGCGGCCCCACAACCCGAAGTCGATCCGCGGACTCGATCAATACGACGTCTTGTACGCGGATGCGCGGCGCTGGTTGAACGAGGGCTGGATCGACTACTGGTCGCCGCAGCTGTACTGGCCAACCAACCAGATCAGACAGAGCTTTCCCGTGCTCCTGGGCTGGTGGGCGGGCGAGAACTCAAAGGGGCGCCACATCTGGCCCGGCATCAGCATCGGCAGAGGCAGTCGCAGTGAATTGGGGACAGCCGAAGTCCTCAACCAGATCATGATCACGCGGGGCATGCTGCCGGAGAGTCCGGGGGTGATTCACTGGAGCATTGGCGCGCTGAAAGATCCTGAGTTGATCGAGGCCATTCACAGCGGCCCCTACGCCAGGCCCGCGCTGGTCCCCCCATCGCCATGGATGGACGCGAAGGCTCCCGCACCGCCGCGAGTGTCCACCCGACTGACGGGCGACCAGCTCGAGATCAGTTGGTCACACGAGAACGCGGCGGACGTCTTCCGCTGGGTCGTCTACTACAAGAGGGCGAATGCCTGGAAATACACCATCGCCAACACCGGCGAGCGCTCGTTCTCGCTACCGCTGTTCACCACCGACCTGCGCGCCGTAAAGGCAGCCGGAGGACCGGAGAACCTGACGGACGTCCACGAGGTGATTCGGCCGATCACCGCAGTCGCGGTCTCCGCCGTGGACCGGGTCGGCAACGAGAGCGAACACTCGCACCAGCTGCTTGAAGAGGAGATCGCCGACGAGGCCACGCCGAGCTTGCAGGACGTAGCCGCCGAGTTCGCCGCCTCTCAACAGCCGACCAAATCCGCCCGGAGACGTCCTCCGGTGAAGCTGGGCGTGGAGATGCTGGTGGAAGAGCACCTCGAGCTGATCGAGGGGAAGAGGGTTGGCCTGGTCACCAACCCATCCGCCGTGGGTTGGGACCTGAGGAGCAGCATAGATATCCTGGCGAACACGGAAGGGGTGAACTTGGTCGCCCTCTTCGGCGCCGAGCACGGCGTCCGCGGCGCCGACCAGGGAAAAATCCACGCGGAAGGGGAAGTCGAGCCGCGGACCGGCATTCCGGTCTACAGTCTGTACGGCGAATCCTTCGCTCCCCGGAAGGAGTGGCTGGAGGGGTTGGACGCGCTGCTGTTCGACATCCAGGGAGTAGGATCGGCCTGGTACACCTTCAAGTACTCGATGTCCTTTGCCATGGAGGCGTGCGCCGAAGTAGGAATTCCCTTCATTGTGCTGGACCGACCCAATCCCCTCGGTGGAAGAGTGGTAGAGGGACCGTTTCTCGATCTCGGAGGCATCTTCCGCCATCCCCTGCCCTTGCGTCACGGCATGACCTACGGCGAGCTGGCCACGATGTGGAATGAGACCGAGGGCTATGGCGCCGATTTGACCGTGGTGAAGATGGACGGCTGGCGGCGAAGCATGACGTGGGACGACACCGGACTCCTGTGGGTCATGCCCTCCCCCAACATGGGAACGCTGGAAACCGCCATCGTCTACCCGGGTCAGTGCCTCTTTGAGCGCATGAACATGTCGGAGGGGCGCGGTACGACCAAGCCCTTCCTGATGGTCGGAGCGCCGTGGGTGGATTGTGACCGGGCAGCGGAGGACCTCAACGACCGCGGCATCGAAGGCGCCATCTTCCGCCCCGTCCACTTCATCCCGAGAAAACGCTCAGAAGGAAAGAATCCCCGAGGAAAACCGTGGAACAAAACCTGCTGCGGTATCGAGATCATGCTGACCGACTACGACGCCTACCGCTCGGTCGCAGGCGCTCTGCACATCATCGACGCGTGCCGCAAGACCAGCCCCGATTCGCTGGTGTGGTCGCCCCCCGCGACCATCGCGCTCCTCGACGAACCCGGAGCGACCGTCGAGGCGGTCGTCGAAAAAGCTCAGAAGGAGGTGGCTGATTTCGTGCGGATGCGAAGGCAATACCTGCTCTATAGATAACCGCCCGACGTCCGTATACCTGCCGGATCGGCCCGCGGCGGTGCGGCCCGCATGCAACCGTTCAGCCCAGGACGCGGCGGAGCAGACAAGATTTGAGCGGCCTCACCGAATCTCCACTGCCGAACAGTGCCCTTGCCAACCCGAATAATTGTTACTACAATAATATCTGTGGAATACGAGTGGGACGAAGCGAAGCGTGAGGCCAACCTAGCCAGGCACGGCTTGGACTTCGCGCTGGCTACTGACTTTGACTGGAGCCAGGCCGTCGTCCTCCCTGATACTCGCGAAAACTATGGAGAACAGCGCTACGTCGCCCTGGCGCCCATCCGGGAACGGGTGCATGTCATGGTGTTTACACCCCGTAATGCCCGTGTCCGCATCATCGGCCTTCGCAAGGCGAATCTGAGAGAACAGAAACGATATGAGCAAGAAGCCCGATCACATTAAACAGCAGAACTGGGACGATGTGGATATCCCGGAACTGGCCGATGACGAGTTCAAGCGCATGCGCCCAGCATCGGAGGTCGTGCCTGGGATCGTCGATGACTTCAAGCGTTCTCGCGGGCGTCCACGAAAAGAGAACCCGAAAGTTTCAACTACCTTGCGACTCGACCCGGAGGTCCTCGATTATTTCCGGGAAGAGGGCAAAGGCTGGCAGACGCGCATCAACGAAGCACTGCGTGAGTATGTGGCGTCCCAGCGTTAACCTGCCAGCACTCCGTCGATTCGCGCCGACTCCGCCGCGACGCTGAGTATCAGCCAGATAGTCTCCCCATTGCGGGCGCCAGCGCCGCATATCCCTCAGCGCACGCCTCGTCGAAATCCATCGTCGTAAACGTCTCGATCGAAATGGCCGCTCCAAATCCGATCTCTTCGAGGGCCGCCACTACCCGCGGGTAATCGACATCTCCCCGACCGGGGATCCTGTGCTCCCAGTCCGGATGGGCGCCCACGTGGTCCTTGAGATGGGCGTGCAGGATGCGCTCTTTCCACATGTGGGCCACCTCAACCGGATCCAGTCCGAGCAGCATCAGATAGCAGGGATCGAAATTAATGCCGAACGACGGACTGCCGATGTCGTCGTGCAGTCGGAGGAAGGACTCGGGCGTCTCCGCGAGCCAGTCCTTCCAGACGCCGTCTACCGCCAGTTTCACCTCCCGCGGTGCGGCGTACTCCAGCGCGTCCTTCAGGTAGTCCACGACTCGTTTCCATGCCTCGACGCGCTGGGCCCCATCCTCCTTAGGGCCACCCATGTGAAAGACAACCAGGGGCGCTCCCACGTCTGCCGCGAGATCTACCGAGCCCTTGAGGTCCAGGGGCGCATCGGAAAACAGGGAATCCGCCAGAGCGGCGTGGGTGATGATCGCCTCGATCTCGAGCCCCAGACGCTCGGCTGTGCGACGCGTCAGCTGACGCAACGCCGGCGTCACCGAGAGTGGGTCTGCCGAGCTGCCGTCCGTCCCCGATATATCGATGCCGTCGTACCCGGTTTCGGCAATCCTTTCCAGCGCCGGTTCGATCGGCATCTCCAGTCTGTCCGTATAGCTGTAGGTGTAGAACGCGAGCCTCATTGTCATTGAAGCGCCCCCTGGCCGAAGATGACCGGAAAAGTCTCACCCGTGCTCACTTGCTTTGTCGCTGCCGGCATATAGGCCGCACTGAAGGCGCGTCTCGGTCGATCGGTCCTGTTGATCCCGGATCGATGCAGCAGCCAGTTGTGAATCAGGACAGCCTCTCCCGCCTCGACTTCGAAGTCCATCACCTGGTCGTGGGTACAGTGCGTCGCCTGATCCTCCTCGGACGCGTAATGGCCCTCGTTCAGAATTCCCAGCTTGTGGCTGCCGGGAACGATCTGCATGCAGCCGGTCGCCGTGGTGGCGTCGTCGAGGGCGGTCCAGACGGTGGTGACCGGATTTTCGTCCAACCCCCATCCCACCCCGATATCCTGATGCCACGGGAGCACGGTGCCACTGCTGGCCGGCTTGTTCATGAACATCGACCGAAAGACCGAGACATCCTCGCCGATGTATCGGCGGGTGATCTGACGGCACACGGGGTGTTGCATGTAGCCCAGGAAAAGCGCGTCGTGATGAAGCTCGTCGACGCGGCGGTAGGCGAGCGTCTCTTTGGGTGACCCGAGCGCGTGCGCGGGCAGGCCGGCGTACTCATCCCCCGCGCCGTCCAGTTGAAAGGTGATGCCCTCCGTGGCGATGCGACCGAGCATGAGCGCGTCGATCCTTTCGCGCAGGGCCGACAGCTCTGACGCGCTCATCAACGGTCCCAACCGCACATAGCCATGCTCTTGGAAATGCAGGTGGTGACTTTCGTCGTAGTTCGTTGTCATGGGTGTATAGTGTCCTGTCGAGGAAGTAACCTGCCGGTTTTTCGGGGACCAGACGACCGGAGATGGCCGAGTCGCACCAGCGATTCGGCCACCCATTCTATGGATCGGCTCGCTGCGTTAGAAATCCTCCAGTCCGAAGCGGTAGCCTCGTATCTGCGCCAACGGCGCGTCGTCGTTGATGTAGTTGGCGACCAGGAACTTGCCGCGCTCGTATTCCACCCAACCCGTATAGCCGCTATCCGCGAAAGGACTCGCGTCCAGGTCCAGGGGCAGCAGCAAACCCTTCTGCTCCGCTTTCTCGGTGCTGAGCGCGCTCGTCATCGGCTCGATAAAAGCAAAGGTGTGCACCGAAGATCCTCCCATTCCCATGACGATCTCGTCTTCGGTCTCCACCAGATGCGGACCTCGAGCCACCGAGGCGACAAAGCGCTGGTTGGCCTCGTTGCCCTCCACTTTGGGGATGACGATACCGCGTTTCTCGATACGCCGCTGCCACGTCTGTGCGCTCATGTCGATACGCCATCTCGAGAGCACGCCGTAGCGCGCGGTGGTCAAGACAAACCCGTCCTGGGTCAACCCGGCTATCGGCATGCCAATGGCGGCGGGATTCAGGGTGTCGAATGGCCCGTCCCACGAAATGCCGCCATCGCTCGAGATCATCTTCTGGAGCGGTCTGCCTCGGTCTTCGCGCTGGTAGGAGACCAGCTTCCCGCCTGGCATCTTGACGATGCTGGCCTCGTCGAGTTCGCGGTCCGGACTGTCGTAGAGAGGGTACGGCTGCCCCCACGTCTTCCCCGAATCGCGACTGACCGTGAGCGCCTGAAACAGATTTGAGGCCCCGCCATTGCGCATGTTGGTGGGCAGCAGCCAGCGGCCGTCTTCGGTCTCCGTTACCTGGTCGGGACAGATACCGCGCACCGAGGTCGGCTGCGGTTCGGAGAAGCTTCTCCCCTCATCCACGCTGAACCAGAACACCACCTCGGCCTCGTTCTCGACGCCCCATTCGCCGGGCGGATAGTCGTACACGTCACATAGCAATAGAATGCGGCCGTCCTCGAGCTGCTGAATCTTGGGACAGTTCCACGATCGCATCACCCCGGAGACGCGGTCTTCAGCCCGACCCTGGCTGGCCCGATCCTGGTCGGCAATCACCTGACGGTCGGACCAGCTGTGACCGGCGTCGTCGCTGAAACGGACGACGAGGCGACAGAAGTCGCTGGCCACGTGACCGTTGCTCTCGCGATAGGCCAGGATGATCCGGCCCGAACGGGTGCGACACAGGTGCGGGAAGCACTCGTAGACCTCGTCGTCGCGACTGATGGTGAACTTCTCTACTGGCATTGGCTTGGATCCTTTCGCAGAGACAACATGCGTGCGCGAACCGTAAATTCTCTGGCGTCCGGTCGCGGGAGTCTCAACGGCTGACCGCTCTTTCCGCAGGTCTTCCTCCACCGCCTTTGGGTCCCAGTCGTCGAGGCACAGCCTAGAGATGACCGACGACATCGTTCAAGGGGTCGCTGACGGCCCGCTGCTCCAGCTTGAAAAGCCGCAGTAGCTGCCGCCGCCGGCAGCCGCGCCAGACAATATCGGAATTGTGGTGCCCCAATAAAACCCACTTGCGAGCTGAAAATCAAGGACCCCTCGGACCATCCCACCCACCTTGACAGGGTGAAGGCCGGCAAATACGTTCGCAAGACGCGTGGCTGCTCGACTTCGCCTCTCCACAACCAGCGCCTCGCATCCAACCCTCACACGCGCCGCCCCCCACGCGTCGCCTATCCAGGAGACCCCGGGTGTCCACTGCCGCCAGAGCGGCCAGCCCAGAGACCGAACGCCCAGAGACCGAACGCTACGAAGCCGCGTTGGAGCAGCTCCTCGAACAGGTCCGGGAAAACGACCATATCCTCGCCGCCATTCTTTGCGGCAGCCTCTCGCACGATGTCGTCTGGAGGAAGTCCGACATCGACCTGGTGCTCATCTGCGACGACGACCGCAAGACCAGGTCCCACGGCGTCGCCTTGGTCGTCGACGACATCAACATCCACACGAGCGTCACCCCGCGGGATGATTTCAAGAAGAGCGTCGAGACCACGGGGAGGAACACCTTCGGCCACTCGGTCTTCGCCAAGGCACGCCTGCTCTACACCCGCGACCCGAGCATCGAAAGGCTCTTCGAGGAGATCCTCGAAGTCGGCCGGCGCGACATGCAGTTCCAGCTGCTGCGTTCCGGCACTTTCGTGTTGGGACCGCTCTACAAAGCGCAGAAATGGTTGGAGGCGAAGGGCGACCTTGACTACAGCGCCCTCTGGATCCTGTATTGCGCCAACCACCTCGCCGAGATCGAGGTCGGCATGCGCGGCGAGATCATCGGCCGCGAAGTACTGGCGCAGGCCATGGCCCACAACCCCGAATTCTTCTCGATTGTGTACAGCGGTCTGCTCAACCGCAAGAAGACACGCAAGTCGGTGAAAGCCGCCCTCGATGTTATCGACCAATACCTGCGCGCCAAGACCGAGCTGCTCTACCAGCCCATCCTCGATTATCTAGCCGACGCTGGCGACGTGCGCTCAGTGACGGAGATCGAGCACCACTTCGATCGGCACCACAACATCCCGTCGGTCCTGCTGGCCCTCGAGTGGCTCTCCGACCATCGGCGTTGTCGACAAGGCCTCCACGCCGGTCAAACTGACGACGCGCAGTCAGCTCGAAGTCGATGAGCTGGCGTTCTTCTATAGCCCGGACGAGGAGTAGACATGGCTCGCGCCACGAAAGGTCCTGCAGGATCAAAGCACAAGACCGCCGCCAGTTCCGGGGCTGCGAAGACGCCGAAACGCAAGACCGCCGCCAATTCCAAAGCCGCGACGATCCCGAAACGCAAGACCGGCACCCGGACCAGATCTCCGGACCGAGTCGATGGCGCAACCCCCACCGGCGCCCGCACCACCATCGCCGTTCAGGGCGCCAGAGTCCACAATCTCAAGAACATCTCCGTCGAAATCCCGCGCGACCGGCTGGTCGTGATGACCGGCATGTCCGGATCGGGCAAATCCTCGCTGGCCTTCGACACCATCTACGCCGAGGGACAGCGCCGTTATATGGAATCGCTGTCCACCTACGCCAAGCGCTTTATCGCCCAGGTGGAAAAGCCCGACGTCGATTTCCTGCACGGCCTGTCGCCGGTGATCTCCATCGAGTAGAAGACCGTCGCCCGCAACCCGCGCTCCACCGTGGACACCCTCACCGACATCTCCAGCTATCTCAACCTCCTGTTCGCCACCGCTGCCGATCCCGGTTGTCCGTATAGCGGTGATCCGGTGCCCGTGCGCACCGGGTCGCAGATCCTCGAGTCGATCCTCAGTCTGCCCGCGGGCGCCGAGATCGAACTGCGCGCACCGGTCTTCGAGATCTACGGCGAAGAGACCGAGGTCCTTCTCAACGAGGTTCGCCGCAAAGGGTGTCGCCGGCTCATCGTCGACGGCGCCCTCTGCGATCTGGCCGAAGAGCTCGAGCTCGACCTGCTCCCCGGCACACCGATGTCGGCCGTCGTCGATCGACTCGTCGTCGATCCGGCTATGGAAAAGCAGATCCGCACCGCCATCGACCACGCGCTATTGGTGGGCGACTCCCTTATGTCAGTCGAGATCGTCGGCAAGTGTTCGAAGAAGGAGATCGCGCGCTTTCGGCGGTCCTTTGGCAGTAAGTCGAAGGGCCTGGTGTATGGCGACATCACGCCCGACTTCTTCATGTTCAACAACCCCGAGAGTGCCTGTCGCACTTGTGGCGGCATCGGCACCGACAAGGCCACCCACCCCGATCTGCTGATCCCCGACCCCCAGCGCAGCCTGCACGACGGCTGCTTTGTGCGCGAGGCCTTCAGCTATTGCCCCGACAACTGGATGGGTCACCTGCTCTACTCCCTGACCGGGGACTATCCCTTCGATCTCGACACTCCGTGGCGTGAACTGGACGACGACATCCGGCAGCTCATCCTGTACGGCGCGGAGCAGCGCATCCGCATGCGGAGACCGCCCGACGCTCGCGCCGGGAATCCGCGATGGCTCGATCGCGACGTGGTCTGGCCCGGCATCGCCACCCGCATCGAGCGTTTGTACCGGCGCTACCGCCAGAAAGACGTCGCTCACTCCGGCATGGAGGCCTGGCTCGACCGGGTCATGGTAGACCACGAGTGTCATGAGTGCCGCGGCACCCGCCTGCGTCCGACGCGGATGAAGTTCCGCGTCGCCGGCGTTGACATCCACCAGATGGGGGAGATGCATTTCGACGAGCTGCGGCCCTTCCTCGACACTATCCGGCTCGAGGGGAAGGGCGCCGACGCCGGCAACCAGGTCATCCGCGAGATCGCCAAACGCCTCGACCTGCTCCTGGGCATCGGCCTCGACTACCTGAATTTCAACCGCGCCTCCGGGACCCTGTCCGGCGGCGAGGCTCAGCGCATCAAGCTGGCCACCGAACTGTCGAAGCTGCAGCGCCGCAACCACGTCATCGACCTCGGCCCGGGGGGTGGGCGGCACGGAGGAGAGGTCGTGGCCGCGGGCCCTCCGGAAGCGATCGCCGCCTGCCGCGCCTCGCACACTGGTCGTTTCCTCGTGCCGCTTCTCGGCGGCAGTGCCAGGCGGGCGTGACCGTCGGGTGACTCCGACAAGGGAGTTGCATGCCTGG
>Ga0066376_10002830_pt1 | contig 15939 bp, 21 predicted proteins | sample Knorr_S15_td_Bot_FD_77009 | JGI IMG/M metagenome (GOLD analysis project Ga0066376, IMG submission 77009) | Marine microbial communities from Southern Atlantic Ocean transect - Knorr_S15_td_Bottom_ad_5009_LV_A | ecosystem: Environmental > Aquatic > Marine > Oceanic | place: Southern Atlantic... | reverse complement strand
TAGGGTGGGCGGCAGCCGAAGGTCACACGGAAACCGTTCAAGCCGTGCTCGATGCCGGGGCCTACGTGGACGCTGAAGATGGCTACGGAGAGACGGCCTTGATGGCGGCGGCACACAACAATCACATGGAAACCGCTCAAGCCCTGCTCGATGCCGGGGCCGACGTGAACGCCAAGGGTGAAGATGGATATACGGCCTTGATGTATGCGGCGAACGCAGGCCACACCGAAATCGTCGAGTTGCTCAAGAAGGCGGGGGCGAGGGAGTGACAACTATGCCAGCCAGAATGATTGGAGTCTTGATACTTGGAATGTTGCTTTTGCCAGCTTTCGCACAAGATGCACGTCCACTGACGCTGAGGGCAAGGGCCGAGCAGGGACATGCGCCGTCCCAGTACGACCTGGGGGTGGCGTACGACAGGGGAGAAGGCCTGGCCCAGGACCTCTCGGCGGCTGTCCGGTGGTTACGTGTAGCGGCCCAGCAGGAACACTCAGAAGCCCAATACGAGTTGGGTCTTATGTATTGGGGCGGACGGGGTGTACCCCAGGACTACAAGGAGGCCGTTCGGTGGTATCGGTTAGCGGCGGATCAGGGATATGCCTGGGCCCAGATCAACCTGGGTTTCATGTATGGCGACGGCCGAGGCGTCCCCCAGGACGACAAGGAGGCTGCCCGCTGGTATAAGGAAGCGGCCAATCAGGGACTCGCGAGGGCCCAGTTGGGCCTTGGTCTGATATATAGCCTTGGGATAGGTGTGCCTCAAGACTATGTCCAAGCACACATGTGGTTCAACCTTGCCTCCTCGAACTGTCCCGGGAACTCTGCCTGCAGAGTTGGAGCAGTTCAACAACGCGACCAGTTAGCCGCGAAGATGTCCCCTGTAGACTTATCCGAAGCCCAACGACTGGCGCGTGAGTGGAAGCCCAAGACTGGAAGTCAGTAAAGGAGTTCATCGTACGATTAGAGGTGAGTTATGTCTATCAAACAACGCGACAAGTCATACCGTGGAAACGCCAGTCAATTCTTCGTGGCCGGGGAACTCTGCCGCCGTGGTCACCCTCGGGAACACCCCGAACACGGACATTCTGTGTAGCAACCAGGCTGGAACGAGGTTCGTCCACATCCAAGTGAAGACGTTTGTCCCTGGCGGCAAGACGTGTAGCGTGGGAGTCAAGGCCGAAAGGCACTTCGGTCCCAAGTTCTTCTGGGTACTAGCCGGCATTCCCCACCCGCCTTCCAGGTCCTTTGAGTGCTTCGTCATTCCATCAGCGGTTATGGCCCGCAATGTTCGCAAGTTTCACAAGCGCTGGCTCGCCACCCCCGGCAAGAGCGGGCAGCCCCACAAGGACAGCAAGGTCCGTACTGTCCACTTGCCGCCCAATGTTAAGTGGAACATCGAAAAGTATCGTGAAAGGTGGGACCTCATCACTGAACAACTTGCGGAAAGGCGTTAGGGCGCGGCAGGGTCGAATAGTTCGATAGAGATTGAAAACACTGAACGGAGGCATTCTATGAATCGAAAACAACTCTTACTCACTTTATCGGTTGCAGTCATCTCAGGTTTCTTAGGCGGAGCCTTTTCAGTCTGGCTCCTGATGCCGCCGTCGGTGCTGGCTCAGGATAAGCCTCCGAAGCAAACCATCGAAGCCGAGGAATTTGTACTCAAGGATGCCCAAGGGAGGATACGAGCCAAACTGGGTACGAGTCTCTCCGACCATCCGGTGTTGTGGTTTTACGATGAGGAAGGAAGAAAGGGAACAACCGTGGGGTGGAGCATGATTTCGTTTTACGACGGTCAGAGTGTATTAAACAAAAGCGGATACGTTTCCGGTAGTGCGGCTAGGTTTAGCGACCCCGATGGGAGGGCGCTGACATTGACCTCTTGGATTTTCAGCATGTCAGAGGACGACGGCAGCTTTACCGGCAAAGACACTGTCAGCATCCATGGGGGTAATTCTCCAAGGATCAAGATTATTGACAAAGAAGGATTCCAGGCCGTCCTTGGAAGCACCGGCACCGTTGAGACACGCACCGGCAGGACAAATCAGACGTCGGCAGCTTCTCTAATTCTGTTTGGCAAGGACGGAACAGGTATCTGGAGTGCCCCGTAAAACAGGTGATCTTTGGGCTGGATGTCCTTCTTTCTAATTTCCTTAGGCATGAATACGATTCTCAGCACAAAAGGCCCAAAGCTAAGTTTCTTTCCTTTGAAGTCAATCCGACATCGCTCACAAGTGTAGGTAAGGTGGTGCCTGGTGACCTTTGTTTTCCCACATTTCGGGCAGAGACGATGGCTCGATATTTTCATGGTCTACTCAGATATTCTTGAACTTTCCGAAAGGTGCAACGGTGACGGGTGTCACTTAGAGGAGAAGATGCAGAAATTGGAAAAAGGGGATGCGTCGCCCTAAACCACACATTGAGGGAGAAATTCAAGGCGACTTACCACATCCCAATTGTTCTGGATTATGCAGGAAGAGGGACTTGATTGCAAGGGGCCTGGGAAATCGGTGCTGGGTCCCGGAATGCGTCTGAGGGGGCATCTAAACCTCTCAAAAGGGGGACCCAGCCTCCAATTGGTTTAAACGTAAAAAAGATCAGTTGGTTCCAAAAAGCGGGGACACTTACTTATTGCTCAACTCAACTGTAAGTTTTTGAATGGCCTCTTGTACATATCGCTCTGTGACGACATTGGGCCGCTTGACCCTTCCGCTGGCGTACCTGAAGAGAGTGGTGTGCGAGGGACCTTCCTCCCCCATCACTCGATGAAATTCACGGCAAATCCTCTCCCAGCTCCAAGATGTCTTCTTTCTGAGGCTGAGCAGTTTCTTGCTGAGGGTTGTCTCTCTCATAGGTTTAAATATATATGAAAACCAGCCGAGAAGTTGCCTTGCGGAGCCGTCGTCGCTCCCTCACAGTAGAAACGACTGCTGCTTCTGTTGTCGATATTGATTGTCTTTGCTAGCCTCACGGCGTAGCATCTAAGCAAATCTGTGTACAGCTGGGAGGGCTTCTATGGTCAGCCAGATCCATTTTAAACAATCCAACAGGGAGGTATGAGATGAAAACACTGATGACGACACTCACCATGACTTTAATGAGCCTGTTGTTGACCAATGGTGCCTTTGCCGATGCCGCCGATGATGTGACGGCTGCAGAGATGGACTCCAGGGCCCAAGAGGACGCCGGCAATATCGATGGCTACTTCAAGTACATGGTACCGGAGTTCACCATCTTTCCACCGACCAGCGGACTCTTGTCCGAAGCACCGGAAAAAGCGGTGACCCAGGCGAGAATTGACGCGGGTATGAAGTTCAATATGCAAATGCGGAATTTTGAGGTCAAAGTTTATGGGGACACAGCCGTGACCACCTATTACTCCGTGGGGACAGTCCAGCGGCCAGGCGGAGGTACGTCTGAGCGGTGGAGCCTGAGAATGACCGGAGTGTGGGTCAAGCAATCGGGTGAATGGAAGTTGGTTCACCGCCATGAGTCACCGCTCGTTTTGCGTTAGCCCGGCCCGATGGCCAACCGAGGTAGCTCATTGACTGCAATCGATATAGGAGGATGAAACCATGGGAGCAAACAGATTTAGTGCACTCATTTTAGCGGTTATTCTAATGGGTGTTTTTGCGGTTCCGCTGTTTGGGCATGTGAGCATCAACCCGCCCACTGCCGAGGTAGGGGTTCGCCACTTGCGTCTTTTCGTTCGGGCGCCGGTGGAAAAGGAAATCCCAGTGGTTGAGTTAGGAATCGAGGTGTCTCCGGAATGGCGCGACAACGGAGGAGACCTTGGTTTCTCGGAGGCCATTGCCGGCTGGAGCCCGCATAGAGAGTTCGACGAAGACGGGAAGGTCTTTCGACTTTGGTGGACGGGGGGTCCAGCTGAGCCTGAAACCTTTCAGATGATTTATTTTACTCTGACCATTCCTGAGAAACCAGGAATCTATCCGTTTAAATCCTGGCAGAAGTACTCTGATGGCAGCGTGGTTTGGTGGAACGAGCCCCGGGGCGAGGGTGTGCAAAACCCCTATCCGGTTGTGACCGTGTCGCGAGCACCCTTCCTAACAGCTGGAATCGTCCAGGTGAGCGCAACCACGCTGGCTCTGCTGGTGCTTGCGATTTCCCTGCTTTCCCTCAGGAACAATCGCAAGAACCATGCCTGATGGAGACCTCTCAAGCTCGAACGAGGGGGCACCAAGATGAATTTTCTGTAGAGCCCTTCCAAGAATGTGCGGGGAAGGTGACCCCTCCCCTCTTGCCTCTTGCCTCTTGCCTTTTCCCATTGCCATTAACCCTTTCTAGGCGTAGCCTTTGTAACAAAGACACCTTGAGGGGGGTAAAGAGCATTCAATCCATCCTCTTGAACCCTTCTCAGCAAAGAGGGAGGTTTACCATGAAACGTTTTAGTGTTCTGGCAAGCATCACAGCTACCCTGCTGTTAGGGTCTGTAGCGGGCCATGCCCAAAGCCCGAAGATCCAGAAGTTCTTCGTCTTTGATGCCCACATGCACCCCATGGCCAATGCCTATCGCGGTGGATGGAACGTCGGAGACCCCAATGATCCTCAATTCTCACTCTCCATGGCCCGGCAGGGTGGACTGGGAGCCGTCTTCGCCAACACTTCCGTTGACGAGTTCTACTCAGTCAACCACATTGCCGTCAAAGAGGTCCTAAGACAGTTTGATCACATGTATCGACAAGTTGTGCTGTATCCCGACCAACTGGGGATAGCCAGGGATGCCGACCAGGTGCGGGCCCTTCAGGAACGGGGCAAATTGGCGATTATCCTGTCGATTTCCGGAGGCAGTGCTCTGGAAAGCGACCTGGCAGCCCTGCGGATGCTGCACGAGCTTGGCCTGCGCCTCATCAGCCCCATGCACTTCTTCAAAAACAGCATCGGGGATATTGCCATATCCAAGGAAAACAACGGCAAAGGGGGGGGGCTAACCCCATTCGGACGTGAATTGGTAGCCGAGATGAACCGACTGGGAATCGTCATTGATCTCGCTCATGCTTCAGAGCAGACCAGCAGAGATATCATTGAGGCCAGCACTCAGCCGGTCATCAACTCTCACGTTGGCGTTGAAGCTCTGGTGGATGCACCACTGAACTGGAATGATGAATTGATCCGATTGCTGGGGCAAGCGGGAGGACTCATTGGCGTTCCCTTCATACCCCAGGTGATCAGTCCCGCGTATCACGAGAAATGGCCGCCCAGGAGAACGGCGAATCCCAGTTCCAGAATCACGGAAACCGATCCCATGGAGTATATGGGGGATCCTGCCAAGATCTATGATTTTATCGAAGAGAAGACCCAGGGAAGCGGGTCAGGACGTCTCGAACGAGCTCGCCGGCAACGATCGGATCTTCCTCCGCTTTCTGAGTACGTCAAGCACATTGACCACGTGGTCAACCTGGTGGGAATCGATCATGTCTGCATCAGCACAGACTGGGGAGCCACGGTGGTGTCGGCCCAAGGAATTGAAAACGCAGCAGAATTCCAGAACGTGGCCCAGGCTCTCCTTGACAGCGGATACAGCCAAGAGGATGTGGCCAAAATCATGGGAGAAAACCTGCTACGGGTTTTTGATGAGGTGGTGAAAACCGCTCCCAAGCTGACGAATTGATGGTCTCAAGGATGCCCGGGCACGAACCCACCCATGGAGAGAGGAAAGCAACATGAAAGCATTGGCAACCTTATTTGTGATCGGAATGTTAGCGACCGCCGTCGCCATGGCGGAGGATGTGGAAGATATCAGAGCGGCAGAGCTGGATTCCAGGGCCCAGGAGAAAGCCGGAAATGCTGATGGCGTTTACAATTGCATGGTTCCGGATTTCAGCATTTACCCCCCCCTACAGCCAGACTGGTCTCTCACGGATGGGATGAAGAAAGTAAGAAGCGCATGCGGGCGAGACATGACTCGGGTCGTCAGTTTGACTTCCAGGTCCGGCATCTCGAGATCAAAGTCTATGGGGATGCAGCTGTCAGCACTTACTACTTGGTGGGGCCGGTCCTACTTCCCGACGGCGAACGTCAACGACAGAGCCTCAGAATGACCAGTGTGTGGATCAAACAAGCCGGTCAATGGAAGCTTGCTCACCGCCATGAGTCCCCACTGAAACTACCCTGAGCAGGTCGACCGGGGCCAGGTTCGGGCACAGGCTGAGCGCGAGCCTTTTTTGAGAGTTCCAGGAGGGGCCTGATAGATCGTCAAGATCCGGGGAGCAGTGAGCCTTCCTACTGAATTAGGAGTTTCCCCCTGAAAACAATAGCAGACTCCATACCAGAATCACGACACAGATAATCCAGCCGATCAGGCAGACCCCTACGGCTCGAAGCGTGCTCTCGTAGTCCAGTGCTTGCCGCACCGCGATGATCATGGCAATCAACATCCAGATCGTCACTGCAGGCATAATTAGCCCACCAAGAAACGGGATGACCCCGAGCACCCACAGCAGACCCGGGGCGGCGGCGAAACCAGTGGTGCGCAATAATTCTCCTAGATCAGAGCGGGTTTGTGGCTCGGGAAGAAGTTTAGTTCCGATGATGTAGATCAAAAAGGCCCAGATAATCCAGCTGACCAGAGCCCCGATTGCACCGAAAACAAAGCCAGAGCCACCTCCCTGGGTAAAGAACCCTATGCCCTGAGCGAGGCTGGAAAGCACCACGACACCCATGGCTTGGGTCGTGGCCGTAGTATCTGCTTCCACCTCCTCATAGGTCTGGACATCGAGTGATGCCGCTCCAATCATACGCTTAGCAAAAGTGCTCATCTTCTTCTCTCCTTCACTCTCTATTCTTCTACGCACCGGTGACTTTACTCGAGACCCTGCAGGGATGTTGAGTGAAACCCGTCACTCTTGAACAGACGGTAATGGGGACAGAAGTTTTTATGTCCCGGAGGGCGGAGTCCGGTTGGCGTCGTGGATAGCCCTGGCCGGGAGGGGAAAAGAAGGCTTGTCTGCGGAACCAAGCTGTGCTACCAATGAGACAAGGTTTCGTTCGAGTGTTTCAGAGCCGATTGCAAGCCGAAGGAGAGGAATATGCAAGACACACCCCCCGCCTCGGATACTCCCGAGTCTCCCCCACCGTCACCACCATCACAGCAGGCATCGGCGAATCGGACAGTCATGCTGATTCTGTCTTATCTGGGGATTCTGGCCCTGGTTCCTTTACTGGTTGAGAAGGATGACCCGGAAGTGCAGTGGCATGCCAAACAGGGACTGGTCCTGCTGGGCAGCTGGATTATACTGCACATTGTTTTGGCGACCCTCTACAGTTTTCCATTCCTAGGTATGTTTCTCGGCTGCGCGGTTGCTCCCCTCTTGTGGTTGGTGATTCTTGTCGTTCATATTGTTGCGATGATTAAGGCACTCGAAGGGAAACGGTTGATCATTCCTGTGATCTCCGACTACGCAGACAAGTGGCCCTGAATAAGAGTAGAGGGGCTTCTCTTGGTCTCGCTACTTGGGAGGAATAATGGGCCCAACCAGGTAGTACTAGGGTAGTGTCAAGTTTGACCCATGGCGGTGAACTTCCTTCCATTGGCCTGCTTGTTTGACCCGTATGACCGTCACCCTGAAGTTGATGGACCGTGATAGGCCATCCGGTCTCGTGATGGTCCCCACTCTGTAATTAGGTTAAGACTGCCGTGTCTCCGTACACTTCTGCGTCAAGGTGCCGAACCTGTAAATTGAACTTCAAGCCCGCCTCAAAGGAAGCTTGACGACGTCTCTTGTCCTGTTCTCCTCCAGCCACGGTTAGGAGCCCCCCGCTAGGTAAGAAAAGGGTTCGCCCCGGATCAATGTGACGATACATTCGATCCATATCACCGGCGTTTTCTGCCGCCAGGAGATCCAACTCTGCCAGCTTCACATCCTCTGCATCATCGGCCATGGCGAGAGTCGTTACGAACATACCCACCACGAATAGGGTTGTTATTGCTTTCATCTCAGACCTCCTTGTCGGATCGTTAAAGGATAGAAAGGGTCCTGCCGACCCTGAAGTCTCCCAGGACTGCGAAACGGGACTTCTCGTAGGGAGCCAGGCCCGGATGATGCATCGTCCAGGCTAAACCTTCAGGGGTTAGAAGGCAGTGAGAACCGGAGCCTACTGACGCAGCGCCAAGCGTGATTCGTGACGGTGAACAATCTTCCATTCACCTGCCTGCTTGACCCATACACCGGTCATTCGCAGATTCCATCGGACGGACTCCCTCTCGGGTCGGTGGATGGTTGCCAGGACATAATAGGTGCTGATGGCTGTGTTCCCGTAGACCTGGACGTCGAGATTCCGAACTTGAATGTCATACTTGGTACCCGCATTAAATGTTGCCTGAGTCCGCAGTCTGTTCTCCTCAGTGGCGGGATGGGCCAACAGCCCAGCTGTTGGGGGGAAAATGCTGAATTCCGGAACCATGTTTTTGTAGAAGCCCAGGGTATTACCGGCGGCCTCGGCAGCCCGGGCGGCCATCTCTGCAGCTTTCACATCCTCCACATCATCCGCCACTGCCGGAGTGGCCAGGAACATGCCCAGTACCCATAATGTCGTGATTGCTTTCATATTGGTTTCCTCCCTCGTAAGGTGTTTATAATTGCCGTGATGTTACGCTTGGATGGGTCCGAAGGCAGACGCCAGCGAGGGACCGCATCGAGTCGATCAGTGCGATTGGAATCGTCTTTGATCCCCTCATCGATGCACATCGAATCAATACCAACCCCATAACCTGGGAGAACACGATGACAGTAATGAAAGTAGGGATGAGCGCAGGAACACTTTTTGTGGCAGGTATTTGTCTGACGACCGTATGTGTGGCTGATGACGTACAAGACATCAAGACGGCACTCAAGCAACACTATGCTGCCTTTAACGCCGGGGATGCGGACGGCTACATTCGATATGAGGCCGAAGGACACACCACCTACGGCCCGGAAGGCGGACTGCTGGGGAGCAACCCTTCTCTTGAAGTACAAAGGAATAACCAGCAAGCCGTCTTTGATAGGGGCATGAAGTACGACTTGCATACTCGAAATACCGAGGTGAGGGTCTACGGAAGCTTGAGCGCGGTGAGCACCAGCTATGTGACCGGGACTCGCACGCTTCCCGATGGTACGGTTCATCGGGTCACCTGGCGACGCTCAGCAATGTGGGTCAAGCAAGGAGGCGTGTGGAAGCAGGTTCACCGCCACTTCTCGCCCTTGAGGCTCCCACAGTAGAGAAGTCCTTTTGCTCTCCCTTTCCTGCGAAACTAGGGTGAGGGCTTTGGCCTTGCTGTAGTGGGCAGGTTTCAGATTCCGACGACTCAGGACTCGAGGATTTCTTTGAGCTGATTTTGCAGCTGCGGCCATTCTGCGATCACGATCGAATAAAACGCCGAGTCTCTGACCGTGCAGTCTTCACCCGGCATATCTGCCCTCCGCACACCCTCGAATTGGGCACCGAGTCTCTCGATGGCACGACGGGAGCGCTCGTTTCTGACATCGGTTCTCAAACAGACGCGATGAACCTCCCAGAAGTCAAAGGCATGGGAAAGAAGAAGATATTTGGATTCCGTATTACAGCGGGTCCGTTGCGCAGAGGCAGCAAGCCAGGTGTATCCGATCTCAAGTGCGTCAGGCCGATCCTGGCGTTGAAGGTCACATCCGACGGGCCATTCCCAGGGTTGGAAGTCATAGTAACTGGTGGTTCCGACGACTCGACTGCACCAGACGATGGTAAAGGGGATGCGTTGCTCGGCAGCCTGTTGGCCTAAGGCTTTCTCCACGTAGCGCCGCGTTTCTTCCAGACCTTCTGGGATCTCGCTGAAGCCGTAGTGTTCCCGCGACTCCGCCGATGCGGCCGTTAGCGCCTCTACATCATCCACCGATAGGGGCCTCAGCGTCACTTCGACGCCCCTAAGGGCCAGTGTCATTGAATCGTCTCCGTATTCCTCTGTAATCCTATGGCTTGAGGGACTGGGAACGGTCTGCCGGTCGGTCAGAGCCCCGTCCTTCGTAAAAATAGAGGTAAAGGGCCACACCGACCAAACCAAAGACGGCGAAAACAATCTTTGTCTCGAAATCGTGGAGATCGTAGGCGAAAAACAATTCGACCACACAGGCTACAAAGGCGATCTCGAGCATGTACCTCACCGTGACGTGATGCGTCCGTAGATAAGAGACCAGGATTCGATAGGCTTTGAGGACGAGGATGGTACGAGCGACTGCATGCATCATGCGAAGTTGGCGTTCTTCCCCTCCAATCCCGTTGAACAGGAGGACAAACATCTCCTGGGAGCCCATCCACAGAACAATAGCGCTGTATGTGGCCAGGAGCAGGATCACGAGGAGGACTATCAACGAGAAAAATCGGTCGAGCCAGGTGCACAGCCTCCCGGAACTGCACCTCCTTGGAGAGGGGTTGGTGGGGCGGGCTTGTTGCAGGATCCAATTCTGAGCGTGTCTGTTCGTGTTGATCCATATTCAACCTTTCATCGAACTGAGTTGAACTTCAGCTGGCAACCGAAACACCGCTATCTTATAGTTGTTCACGAGGGTCGGCAATAGGTCTTCATGGGATGGGAGATAGGGTGAATCGTTCATCCAAGGAGTTGGTGCTAGTGTCCCGTCCCATGAATACCATAACCTTTGCTGATGGGGCTTGGGAGGGGAGATCAAGGAGCGAGGAGGGGTGAAAGTGGGTCTATGGGAAAAGTTGACTGTGCTGCATTCTGAATTGTTCCCATTTGAGGAAATTCAGGTGGGGGTCCTCCAAGTAAGTCCTGAACTGCTGGGGATTCTCGCTCATGAGTTCTTTCACCTGAGATGCGTAGTGCTTCACTTTCTCCAGGTTCTGTTGCTTCTGATAGGTACTGACCAGAAAACGCAGTCCCTGATACCGAAGCAGCGTGGTTTCGGCTTGGCTGTAAACGATATTATGTTCTGAATACCATTCAATAGCTTCTTCCATCAAGCGGGCGGCTTCTTCAATTTGGCCCATCTGAGTCGTGACCAGAGCCAGGTTGAACAGGATTCTTCCATGGCTTCGGCGATCCTTCGCTTCCTCGGCCTTCAGCAAAGCCTTATGTAAATAACTGTGGGCCTCTTCCTGTTTTCTCAAGGACAGGTAGCTGGCTCCGACATTCAACAAAGCATTTGCTTCCCAGGTCTTGCGGCCAATTTTGCGATTCATCTCCGCTGACCGTAGGGCGAAATCCAACGCTTCCTGGGCTTGCATCGTATACAGATGGAATGTTCCCAGGTTGAGCAGGTACATGCCCTGGAAGACATCGTCTTCCCTCTGTTCGGCGATCTGGAGAGCCCGGGAGTAAACCTTTAGGCCTTCAGCGGAGTTGCCCGAATAAATTTCATTGTAGCCAATGTTGGTCAAACAAGCGGCAACCAGTTTCTGGTCGTTGGCCGCTTCAGCTAAAGGGATTGCAGCCTGTAACTTCTTGATCCCCTCGTCATACTCTCGAAGTGCTTCACCATATTCCTGACGGTCCCAGAAGTAATCGGCACGGGTCGTGTGTCGGGCTCCTTCAATTCGCAGCCGTTTAGCCTGAAATTGCTTCGAGTAACTCGGTTGGTCCGTTACGCTGGAAAACAGCCGGAAGACGTCTTCATAGGGCATCCAGGTCGCTTGAAACTGAGAGAACTTGTCCTGAAGAACGTCGTAACGAGCCTTTTGTCTCCCCAGTTCGTCAAAGCCGCGATCCATGTCCTTGAAAATCTGGGTCAGTTCCTGGCCAAGAGATTCGACATTGTCTCGAATCAGGCTCTCCGCTGCCGGCAAATCGCCTTGTTCCAAGGACGAGTGAACCCGGGTCAGAACGGTGGAAGTGACGAGTCCATAGTGGCTGGATAGATAGTCGGAGATGATGACGGTTTCCTTCTCCATGTCTGGAGAAATCCTTCCCAGCATATCGGATACCGTTGCCGTCCAGCCGTCGGGAGTTTTGAGCTGATTGACGACCCGTTCCAGGTCATGGCAGGAAGTGCAAAGGGTCTGAACGTATAGCCGTCCCTCCCCATCGGGAAGCTTGGCGTTAAAGGTGTTGCTGGTGGGTAATTGAGGAGAAGGGGGGAATGCAAATCCGGGTAAGAGACCGTATGTACAGAAGATCATCCCGAGCGTACAAGCAGTGAGAAGAACTTTGTTAATCATCATGGTCTAAAAGCAATAACGGTTTCAAGAAGGTTGCCCTCGGACTCGAACCCACAACCTCCCCGTATCTTACTTGGAAATGACAAAGTTTGCATGCCTGGGCGCGATCTGGCTATCCTCGGATTCCGCTTTATCCAGCGTTGGCACCGTGTTGGGGGGGCAAAAGTTGTCGTAAAGCTCCAAAGCATTGCCGAGACCTTTACCCCGCAGTGGTTGTAAAAAGGGAGGCAATATGATCCAAAAAGTTACCTTGGTTGCTGTTTTACTGGTTGTGCCTCCCATCCTGCTGACGTTTGTCGTGCTGATCACAACCTACATGCTTAGTGTTCTCCTTGCTACAAGTGGAATCCTGGGATAGACGACAGCTGCACCTGAGTCGGGCCGCGAGTCGAAGCGGACATGACAAAAAGGCTCTTCGTTAACGGCTTGCCCTATCACGTGACCGGCGAGATACTGGCAAACTTTTTTCTGGCCTACGGGGCACTAAGTGTGAGGCTGAGGCAATCCAAAATCTGGATGGCACTGAAGTGGAAGGTCGGACCATAAAGGTGCATGTGGCACGACCCCGGCTGGTGTAGGGAAGAAACACGGGCTAATTCGTTCGGTCTCCTGACCGATTCTCTTATTTTCTGTTACCCCCTAACCTAATGATCTGGTGACACCAGGTGGGATTATAATGGGAGGATGGCTTGGCGTATTACCGAGAACCTCCACAAGCCAATTGCCTTGCTGGGCTGGATCGTTTTCCTTGCCAAGCCCATTTGGCGGATGATTGAGTTTCTCGACGACATCGATTTCGTTAGCGAACTCCTTGGCGGCGGCGACCGCGTTACCCAAGGATGGGTCTCCGCCGGGGTTGAGTTTTTGGATACCGGGTGGGGAACTCTATCGATGTCCCTACTCGGAGTGGGATTAATCCTGCTGGCGGGTTATCGGAAACCGGGAAGGATTTATCTGACCAAATTAGCGGAGAGAACGCCGCTTGTAGAGGACAAGGTCTATGAGAATCGTGACTTCGTGGGCCCTGCAGTCATCCACTTTGGAGATGGAACTGTCTTAACAGACTCCTCCTTCTTCGGGGATCCCAACAGCGTCCTGATCGAAATTAATCAGGATCAATTCATAGGAGCGGTGACCTTCAAAGACTGTATGTTCAAACGATGCCGATTCAGAAATGTTGGAATCATAGGGAAGAAGGATTTACTGGCTGAAAAGTTTCGGAAGGACTCTAAGGTCGTTCGTGGAAAATAAGGAAGTGAGGATCGTCCACGATGAGACGGGACACGGCGGGATAGGATAGAACGGCAGATAGGAGGCAGAGATCTCAGTCTCCTACTCTTGTAGCCTTCAACGAGCTGGATTCTATTGGGATGGAACTACTTGACCAGGCTGGCGTGCACCCAACCGGTCTTGCCTGCCTTGGTTTTGATTTTGTACCAAGACGCAGTTTTATCGGTCACCTTGAGTTTATCGCCCCGCTTCACGGTTGTGATTATTTTCGAATTCGTGGTGGCGGATTGTCGAATGTTGACGGTTGAACTCTGTACCTGAACCGTAGGATCCCCTTTAAAGGGGTTCACGCGCGAGACCTTCGAGCAGCCAAGACTGCTGGTCAGGACAAGGAGTAGGCCGCCGGCGAACAGGGTGCGAGATAAACTTGTGAGATAGTGTTTCATCATAAAAGCTCCAGCTTCTAATTTAGCCAGTTTAAGCATGTAAGGTGGTGACACTCATCACACCTCGTACGTGGATTCCTGGAAGGGAAGGCGAATGCCTGATTGGCGGCTCCCCTCAGGTCTGGCCGATCCTTGACCGGTTTTTTTTAGCAAGATAGAATCGGCCCGAAAATCAATCCTGTCCGGGTCTATTCCAGAAAGGGCACAGCATGCTTGAGAAGAATCCTGCGACCATTCTGCTTGGAGTTTCTCTTTTCCTCTTGAATACCTTTTTCCCAGCGGTTATCGCACAGATCAGGAGCGGAGGAGAGGTTGTCGTCATTGAGGGGGCAACGATTATCGACGGCACGGGCAGCGGGCCCCAGAAAGGCTGGATCATTGTTCTTGGCGATGGGCGAATTCAGGATGTAGGGCCAGCAAATCAGGTTCGTCGTCCCGATGGGGCGAGAGTCATTGACGCCAAAGGTAAGTTCATCATCCCTGGTCTGACCGATGCCCATGTCCACTATTATGGTTATGAGGCAGAACTGTACTTAGCCCATGGCGTCACCTCGGCCCTTTTACTGGGAGGAGTTTATGAGTGGGAAATCGCTCAAAGAGAGGCCATCGCTCGAGGAGAGATGATCGGCCCCAGGATATTTACCGCCGGCAACCCACTGGGAGGACCCATTTCAACCCCTCCTGAGGGGACGACTTCCAGCGGTCCGGCCGTGGGACTGGTGAGCTTACCCCATTCCATTTCTGTTCATAACAGCCGGGAGGAGGCGATCGCCGCGACTCGGCGCCTGATCGAGCAAGACGTCGACTTCATCAAGATTCAAGCCGAGATCACTCCAGCCTTGGCGAAGGTCATCAGTGATGAAGCCCACAAAGCAGGCAAGCGTGTCGTCGGACATCTGGGGTCCTATTTTGATGCTCGACAGGGGGCCATGGCGGGAGTCGATGTGCTGGCTCATGGTACCGGTATTCCTCGCGCCACAACTCCGCCGGCGCTCAGAAAACGGGCGGAAGCACTGTCCAAGATGGCCGTTGTGGGACCCGCATCGCTGATGCAGCCCGAGCTCTTTGAGGATCTTATCCAGGTCTTAATCGAAGAGGATGTTTACATCGAGCCTGATCTGCATTACCGGACCAAGGGCGTTCATCCCCTGTCCGCCAAGTTTGCACTCGACTACCAAAGGCTCTTCAGCGATGTGGAACTGAGCTATTTGCCCGATAATTCACTGCGCAGGTGGTTTCGTCTTCCGCTCTACAGTAGCGGACGTAACGATGAAGGCAGGGAAGAGATCCTTCAAAAGGGGTATGAAAATCTAGTCCTTTTTTATCGCCAGTTTGTCGAGGCGGGCGGGAAGTTGCTGGCCGGAACCGACACCGAGAGTGCCGTCCCCCCGGGCATAAGCCTGCACCATGAATTGGAACTGCTGGTCCACGAAAAGATATTTTCTCCCGAGCAGGCGATCGTCTCGGCAACGCGGCTTCCCGCCGAGTTCCTGGATCGGAGTGAAGATTTGGGAACCCTTGAAAAGGGGAAGTTTGCCGACCTGGTGATCTTGAACCGCGATCCACTGCAGGATATCGGCAACACCCAGGATATTTATGCGGTCTTCAAAGACGGTCAGCCGGTCGATCTAAACTACCACCGATATTTTACCAGTCCTCTTCCAAGACCGACTTGGACGGCCGTAGGAACACCGACACCTCATATCGAATCCTTTCCCTTGTCGGTGTCCTGTTCCGACTCAACGGCGGAGGTGACCATCAAAGGAAAAAACTTCAGGTCCCAGAGTTTCGTCAGAATTGATGGGGTGGGTCAGGACATCCATTACGTGAGTCCAACTGAGATCACGGCGGAGTTAGACTGCCAAAATCTGGATATACCTGGTACCTATGAGTTGATTGTGGTCAACCCAAAACCCATTCAGTTTAACGAGAGCGAGGCCTCAAACCCCGCCAAGTTCGTGGTCACCCGGTAGAACAAACTTGTGTCCTGCGTACGCTCGGGGTCAGACCGTTATAGCGCTTGTCGGGATAGATCCACTAATAGGTTTGAGAACTGAAGAAAAGAATGATGAATATCGATGCATTGGTAGACAAACATTACGGCTTCGGCGGACTC
>Ga0066376_10002828_pt1 | contig 15942 bp, 11 predicted proteins | sample Knorr_S15_td_Bot_FD_77009 | JGI IMG/M metagenome (GOLD analysis project Ga0066376, IMG submission 77009) | Marine microbial communities from Southern Atlantic Ocean transect - Knorr_S15_td_Bottom_ad_5009_LV_A | ecosystem: Environmental > Aquatic > Marine > Oceanic | place: Southern Atlantic... | reverse complement strand
TGTGTCGGCATACTGGTTCTTGACACCACCCAGATGATAGATGACCATAAAGGGTGATTATCTCCTTCATACCATACACACGAAAAGATTCCATAGTTCTCAATATCAAGCTCTTTCATATCATCTTGCTGTAGAACTTGTGGCAAAAAAATGTTCCTTCCACCATAAAGAAATAAAGAGATTGGGAACAATAGATATAGATTGTTCTTTAAATATCTAATAATTATGTCCATTAAGCCAGTCATAAGAGTCTTGTTAGAGCAACTTCCTCTCTATGGTATTCAATATATAAAGAGGAATCACTTTGAATATATAGAAAAGGAACATTACCTGAAAAGATGAATATTTAATAGATATTCTTTTTTGATTATTTGTGATTGAATTAATAATTTTTTTAGCTACTTGTTCAGGATTTTTTGAAAAGGGAGGTTCTTTATGATCTTTTGTCATCTTTGTTCTTATAAATCCAGATCGGAATATAATATATCTCCCCGTTTTTCTGCTCAGTAGTGATTCTTCAAGCATGTATTTTGACAACCCATAAACATAATTCTTATCCCTCGGTCTCGAAGCTGCTAAAGAAGAGATTACAGTGTATGTAATATTTTTGAGATTGCTGTCTTCTAAATGGCTTATTAAAGCTAGCGGTATTGATAGATTAATTTGGACTATCTTCTCAACAGGATGGTTGTTCTTCCCGATATAACCATTTAATAAAATAATATCAGAAATTTCATTTTCTCGAACGAAAGCTGTTATTTCTTGTTTTCGTGTATCGTAACTTGAAATAGACAATACGCTTTCATACAAGCCATCAATTTCAGCATTACTTTGTGAAACCCCATAGACATACAAGCCATCAATTTCCTTACATAGTTTAGCAATTTCTATTCCTAAATCTGAACTTGCTCCGATTAAACAAATATTTTTACTAGACATACAAACCCAAGATTAAAAGTATTAATGAAAATACAATCTGATAAAGCAACGACTTATTTTTAATTACTCCCACAACAAAGTCTTCCAAGAGCCCCCTTGTACTCAGTTTTAGTATTTTTCTTAATATTAAAACCATTAGGAATGCTGTAAAACCAAAGAATATAGATTCTAAAGACAGGATCTCTACATCTTTTACTCCACCTATCCATAATATAAAAGTTATTACAGACAATGATGAATTAATAGTCAATAAGGAGACTAAATTCGTTGAGCTATATAAACCATTTAAGACAGTTCTATATTCAGTATCAGTTTGAACTTGTGAGTCATTTAAAACAGATATTCTCTTTGAGAGTGCTAGACCTGAACTTGCAAAAAAGATGAACCCTAATAGATAACTTGAAGCAGGAGTCATTATTGCATAGCTACCTATCAAAACTCTTACTACGAACATTATGCTGATTGACAAGACATCTAGGAATTTTATATATTTCAATTTGTAGGTGTAGGTCACATTAATAAAGAGATACGCAGCTCCAAGAGCAAAAGTCTCATTAGATAGCTGAGCAAGTATGGACCCCCCCACGACAGCTAGAGTCATTGAAATCAAATATGCTAATTGCAAAGAAATTTCTCCGGACGCAATAGGTCGGTCCTTCTTTAACGGGTGAGTTCTATCTAGCTCTATATCATTAATATCATTAAAAAAATAAACAGAAGACGCCAATAAGCTTATTCCAAAAAAAGCATAGAAGATTCTCTGATAGAGAAAAAAATCAGTTGATGCAATACCTAATGGTATTGTAAAGACAATTAGATTTTTAGGCCATTGCCATACCCGCATACTTTTGGCGACGCTATTAAGAAACTCAAAAAATGATCTACTATTATTCATCGGCAATATATTCTATTCTAACCACCACTAGTTAGCTATAGATTTAATTCATTAAGAGAGACGGGAGCTCCCTGTATACTTATTTCTTAAATTCAGGCTTATAATGAGTCTTTATAGGAAAGTAGCATTGAAAGTTAGACCAACTACTATTATTTTTTTATTAATCCTAACAGGATGTTCAGGACCTGATACTTCAGAGACAACTTATGAAGAGGTAGTAAAAGCAATTTCTTTTACTCTACCTAGATACAACGGGGAATGTATCTATTCTGAAAAAGAGGCGATAAGCGATCTGGAAAGATTAAGAACAGAGACAAGTCTAGATTTTGAGATTAAAATCATTTACCAAACTGGACCCTCTGAATGTTTTGGGAAGGTATGGGGGTCAAACTTAGCGCAGGGAGCAAAGGTTGATTCAAATACTTCAAGGATTGATTTAGTAGTCGGAAAAGAAGATTTAAATAATTTAAGTCGAGAAGAAGAGTTGCCCAATGAATACTCTCGAGTTATTGACCTAGGAGATATTGAAACGACTTTATGGAAAGATCTATCAGAGTTCGGGGATTATTTTACAGATATAGATTATGTAGAAGAGTTAAATACTTATTTGTTTGTAGGCCATCACAAATCACAAATAATTATGATGGAGGCAGTCAGAGGAGGAAAGACTTCTCAACTAGCGGATTTATCTGCGTTTGTTGGGAAAACAGAAAACTGGGAAACAGGGTTAATCTCGATAGACGTAATAGAGACTGAAGGAGATAATCTTATATTCCTTTCGGCATATACGGATAAAGAAATAAACCTAACTATTTCTATTTTTAATCTCAACCTTTCCTCAGGAGAGATACTAGAAGAAAAGAAGCTTTTCATTTCACCTCAAAATGGAGGTGAAGATACACATCATTGTGGAAATATCGAGCGCCTTAATAAAGATACATGGATATTCTGTGTTGGAGATCAAGACACATTGTATGCTCTAAATGAAAATTCTTTAAGAACAGATCTATATTCTGGAAAGTTAATTATGTTTTCTCTTAATGAAGACTTAGATGTTGTAGCAGCTACAACTCCAAGTTATGATCCTCAAGTCTTTACTCCTGTTGGAGGAGATGTCAGACCAAAGGCAGTCCTCGCCTCACCAACTGTAAATAGTGATTTTGAAATAGAGCATATTTTAGCTCTTGGATTTCGAAACCCTTGGGGTTTTGCAGTTTATGATGATCACATATTCGTACCAGATGTAGGTCACAATAAGGTTGAGGAGATTAATGTTGTAGACCTTAATTCTTTGGAGCCCAAGTTTTATGGCTGGCCTCATAAAGAAGGAGACTTTTTTTATGCACGAGAGATAAAAGGTAACTTTTGGGACTATGAAGTTCTCCCAATTTATCAGCATTCTTCTGAAGAAAATAGGTGTGCAAATATTGGTGGTGCAGTTCACAAAACTGATCACACAGCTATGCAGGGATGGAATGGGTATTTCATTTTTACTGATCAATGTACTTTTGAAATTTTTCTTATAAACAAGACTGGAGATAGAGTTTATAGGGCGAAACCGATTCCTTTACTGGGTGAAGAAGAAAATACAATAACAAGTCCTCCTGTAGCTGTGAAGAACACAGCAGATGGAGATATAATTATCTCTACATATACTGGAGAGATATATTATTTATCTTTAGCCTCTTTGAATCTTTCTCCTTAAAATATTTTAAGGTATTTTTCTTTAAAAGATAAGATTCAGTAATGCTAAAAAAAATTATTCCTTTATTACTTTGCTCCCTTATGGCCTGTTCTATTTCTGTCCAAAAGCCTCTTTCTGATGATTTTGTTGGATGCAAGATTACTCTAGAGCAAGGTTTAAATGAGATACAGAGAATAAAGACTGACGAGGAATTAGATTTTGAAATAAGAATTGTTAAAGAGATAACTGATAATAAAGAGTGTTTAGGAATGATTATGGGGACAAATGTCCCTCAAGGAGACGATTTATTAAAAATAGTACTCTTGGATTTAGTTGTTGGAATAACTGATCCTGATCGAGAATTTACTCCTGAAGATTCAAAAGAGATTCAAGAGACTGAAGATGAATTTTATCTATTCAAACTTAAAGAAATCAACAAAGAAGGATCAAATCTTATGAATAAGCCATTGTTTGGTGGTGCAATCTTTGAAATTGAAATTAGTGGGCATGGAGTTATATCCCATATAGACGAAGTCAAAGAACTTAGGGCATACTCTTATATTTATAGCGAGCAATGCGGAAAAATTTATGGTCTACAAAAAAAGGATAAAAGTGCTGAGGTTTCTTTTACTCTACACTCAGAGTTGCTAGTTGATCTCTCAAAAAAAATTGATTGTGGAAATGAAAAAGGTCTTCATACGTTCAACTCTATAGAAATCAACAATAAAAATTATTTACTGGTGACATATTTGAGAAACGATTTTTTCTATATGCTTTCAGCGTTCGAGGTATTTAATGATTCATCCATCTCTCAAGAAGAAAACATTCTTATAGAATTTCCTGTTAGTGATTTAGCCAAAGTTCACTTTGGTGGAAAAATAATAAAAAAAGATAACTCAAAATTTACTTTGTGTCTTGGAGATCTAAATTCTGCAGGGAGTGCAGCAAAGTTTGATAGTCCCTGGGGGAAAATTCTAGAAGTTTCGAATACCGACTTGTTAATCAATAAAATAACTAGTATCAATGACTCAAGATTAAAAATAATTGCGCATGGTTTCAGAAATCCCTGGTCATGTTATTTTGCAGGTAAGGATTTAATTATTCCAGATGTTGGCAATATTCATTGGGAAGAGTTTAATGTGATTGTTGACTATAAAAATTCTAAAGAACCCCCTTTTTATGGCTGGCCTTGGAAAGAGGGCTATTTTGATGCAAATTATACAAATCAACCTGTTGATATAGAGACTAAAAATTCTTTACTTTCCAATATGGTTGAGCCACTCTATATCTTTCCTCATGCTGAGGGGTATTGTGCAATTATTGGAGGGGTTCAGATAAAAAATAATCTTGCTTGGAAAGACTTTGGTCTAGTAGGAGACTTTTGTACAGGTACAATTTGGGCTGTAGAACATATTGATAAAAGGGCCTATAAAGTTCTTGATACAGGAAAAATTCCTTTTCAGCTTACAACAATATATGAAACAACCAGTGGCGAAGTTTTAGTTGGAACAACCAACGGCAATATTATTAGAGTGTTACTCCCTTGAGTTTAATTTGAATATTAAGTGCAATATGAATAAAAAACTTTGTTAATCTGTAAATTATATGAGGATTAAAACAGCTTATTTTCTTCTTCTAATTATGTTTCTGACTTCCTGTGCTTCTATAGAACTAGGAAACAGTTTATATTCTGACCTAAAATCTTTTGAAGCTAGAACAATAAATGGAGAAGTTGTCACAGGTTCTACATGGAAAGATTATATAGGAGAGAGTTCCTTAGGAGATTTTGTTGCATTCAGAACACCATCTAGAGGACCTTATCAGGGCTTGGTTTTGATTGCCACATCTTTAGAAGAAATTATAAAAGCGATTGATGTAGGGGGGAGACCCATGAACCCTCAAGATGCAAACGTAATTAAAGCTTTAGAAACCTATACTCCCTTGGTAAAGCTTGTTGACTCAGATTCAAGATTAATCTATTCGAACATTTTTTCAAACGATAATGAGAAAACAGGAATAGAGGTAGGTTCTCAGACTTTAAAGATAAACTCATATAATTTTGGGAACTTCTTACCTTTATTTGCAGAGGGACTGTTACCTTCTGGCTATTTGTCTGTTATAAATAATAATTTGTTAATCGTAGGAGGGAGAGGTCCCGTTCTCTTAGTTAATAACGAGACTAAGGAGTTGATTGAGATTAAAACTAATTTAGAAAAGATAATAGATGCACAAGAATACGTATCAATATCTGGTGGGAGCGATATATCTGGGAGAATGGGTGTTCGAGATACTTACTATGATCCTGAAAATAACATTCTCTATGTTAGTTTGATTACAAAAAACAATGATGATTGTTTTGGTATTGGCGTATTAGAAGCCTCTGTTGATAACCTTATAAATGAAAGAACATTAAGTTTCAGTTTATATTTTAAAACAACCTCTTGTGCTTCTAATACAAACTTTATGCAATCTGGAGGAAAAATACAAAAATATTCTGAAGGATTACTGTTTACTGTTGGAGATTTTGATCAAAAGAATAGAGACTTGTTACTAGATCCAGTTAGTGACTTTGGAAAAATTTTATACATACAAAATAGTAAAAAGATTGCTAACTATTCAACTGGACACAGAAACCCTCAAGGGTTACTTGTTCTTGACGATTTTATCATTGAAACTGAACATGGACCGCAAGGTGGAGATGAAATAAATATCATTAAGCAAAGCTTTTTTTATGGTTGGCCAATTTATAGCTATGGAGTGGAATATTCTGGTGAGGCTGTTTACAAAACACCACATGGAAACGGGGCAGTAGAGCCTCTATGGTACTTTACTCCTTCAATAGCTATTGCAGAAATAAGGCAATATTCTGGAGAAGAGATTTCAGACTGGAAAGGCTACTATCTTTTAGCAAGCCTAAAAGACGAATCACTACACCTTATAGAAATTCAAGAAGAAAAAGAGACTGTTTTATCTCTGAGAAGAATACCGATAGGAAGACGAATAAGAGATATTACAATAGATGACAGTGGGGTTATTTGGCTAGTTACAGATGACGCAATGTTAGTGAAGATATCAAATGATCAGTAAATCAATAAACTTAACTCTATTTGGAAGATTTCCTACTGAGAGAGCGTATGGAGTGCATGTTGTAGCAGTTGCTAAATCCTATTCTAAGTTAGGTTATAAAGCTACCATCTTTTACCCTTCTACTGATAATGAAAAAACTATTTTTGAAGACCCACAAGAGTATTACAACACTCATGAAGTTCAGTTTCAAAAAGTCAACCATCCAGATATAACAAAATTTTATTTTTATAAAATTTTACCAAAAATGATGAAAGGCTTACTCTGGTCTATTACTGCATATCAATGGTCAAAGAAAATTAAACAATACATAAAAGATTCTAGGGAAATTATTTGGTCAACAAATCCTATTTTACTTTACGGATCTCTTCAAGAGAATAACTACATAATCTTTGAGATGCATGGTCGAGCAAAAAAGATTCAGGCTATAGCATTAAAATTATTAGACAGAAAAGCTTCAAATAGATCTCTTTTTATATCAAGCTCTCATTACGGTAGAAAAGACCTGCTCAATAGAAAATTCAAAACGAAAATTGAATATCTTCCAAATGGTGTAGATTTAAATTTATTTAAACCAACTCCAGAGACGAAGGAAGAAGATGTAACACTAAGCAACTGTTTACATATCGGCTATGTTGGGCAGTTGGAAACCTATGGAGTTGATAAAGGTATGTACTTAACCATCGATGCTCTTGAAAAATCTATCAATCTTAACCCTCATCAACAATGTGGGCCAACATTGTTAACCGTCATTGGTGGCCCAGAAGAATCAGCGGAACGCTTAAAAGATTACTTAGACAAGAAGGAATCCCAATCTTTAATGACTATAAATTATTTAGGACAAAAAAAACAATCCGAACTAGCTTCTTTTATAACAAAATTTGATATTGGAATAGTACCCTACCCTGAAGATAAACACATTTCTTTTTACTCTTCACCTATGAAAATTTTTGAATATGCTGCTTGTGGAATACCCGTCGTTGTTTCAGATATTTATACGCATAGATCTTTAGATAATGTTGGTCTAGGTTTAGAGTTTTATAAAGCAGATGATGTTGATTCTTTGGCCAATCTACTATCTAAATACCTACATAATCAAAATAGAGAAGGGAAGGAAGGTTTAGCATCTCTAGGAGAAATGAATATCTCTGTTCGTAATGGTTTATCATGGGAAGTAAGAAGTAAAAAAACTTTAGATAAATTATTTAGCTAGCGCCCGTGGCTCAATTGGATAGAGCATCTGACTTCGGATCAGAGGGTTGGGGGTTCGAGTCCCTCCGGGCGTGCTAGAGATACATTTCTACAATACTCCTAGCTCTATTTTGCATAGAAAATTTTTTAATATTTGGATAATCATTTCCCTTAACTTTTTTTGCAGCTCTTTTTAGTGAAAAAATTAAACTTTCAACAGATTTATTATCAAAATAATTTATTATTTCTTGAAGGGGGAGTTCTCTATGAGAAGGAAAGTCATTAGCTACAACTTGGAGGTTTGCTCTTATATATTCAAAATACTTTAATGGAGAGGTGTAATAATTCAGATGATATAAGTTCGGGGACTCTATATTTGAATTATCATATATTAGCAATCCGATATCAGCTTTCTGAATAAGTTCTATAGTTTTAAATCTTTTCTGTTGTCCATGTAAAACAAATGAGTCTGCCAAACCCCTAGACTCAATTTTTTTTTGTAGCTTCTCTACTAACTCGTTCGGTCCTCCAACAATATCAATAATGAAAGAATCTCTAATCTCTTTTTCCTCGAATGTATCTAGAATTATTCCTAATCCTCGTTCTTCCCCAAACCTATTAAGACTTCCAGCAAAAATTAATTTAGTCTTATTATTATTAATGTTTCCCCTTTCTTTAAAGTAGTCTTCATCATAAGCACTTGGCATTATTTTAATCCTGCCTTCATATTCTTTGATATTCAATCCCAGATCGCTAAGTATGTATGAAGTTAAACAAATTAGTGAGGATGTAGGTTTATCTAAAGATTTATTAACTAAATATTTTCTCATTCTTGTTACTTGGTGGCATTCAAATATGACTTTCTGACCTTTTCTTGATAGAAAATAGAAAATCCAGTCAGATCTTGTTATGAAGTTCTCCCCTTCTTTTACTTTTAAAATTTTTCTTACGGTTGAATAAGACCAGAAGAGGTGACTAAAAAGGTATGCTAATTTGATTCCTTTTTCTACTCTCCCAAAAGGTAATTTATGCGGAAAAGGATGGATTATGAATTCCTCATTAAACTCGTAGAATGATTGTATTTCTTTTAGGTTTCCACTACTTTCTTTTTCTCTAAGTGGAAAAATTAGACTGACATCAAGTCCCTGTCTAGAGAAATACTTAACATGTGTAATAGTTTGAAGTGAGTTTGCAGTACTTGCAGGAAATGTCTGATATGTTAGATAATTAAGATTCAAAAATATCTAGACTAGACCGCTTATTATCGCTGAAAGGATTAAAATAATTATGTAAGATAGTAGACCGCCACCTATAGCTGCAATCTTCATACTTCTTGATATACTACTTGGTCCAAAAAGGTGGTAATAAATTACTCCAAAGAATGGAATTAGAAATATCACGGCTAACCATAGGTATCTACTTCTTCCTTGAGTCTTATCATTTATGTTAACATCCCACAAAGCCATTGCGCTCCATGCGGCAAAGAGAACGAAAGGCATAAAATATCCATACATTTGAAACATTAACTGCCATAGGGTTGGACTTGAAACGGGGATTCCACTCATAACTATTTCCTTATCTGCTCCTACAATATCATTTAATTCTATATTGGGTAAGGTAATTTTACTTAAATTTGGAACATAAAATACATCTATTGCAGGTGAAGGGATGATATTTTCAGCACCTGGCATATTAATTTGATCCTCTGGCCACGGGTAGTCTTTGTACCTTTCTTTTGGTGGTTGGTCACCTGCAGCATCTGCAAATAGACCTGCAAGCATCATTAAGCCTGAAACATCTCCCTGCATGGGAAATCTGGATAAGATTCCCCCTCCAACATTTGAACAATTATGAACTTGTTCCAGAAGAGGAGGCTCACTTGTTTGATATATATTTCCTTCAAAACAGTTACCGGGCCCCCAGGGTCCTGCTAACTTAAGGTCAGCATATCCTGAATCAAGAATAATATTATTTTTTATACTCACATATTGTGAGAAGTACAAATTTGTGTCCAACATGGGCGAAGCTACAATCCCATATTTTTTATGATTTACAACTATGTTTTTTTCGATTATATCTCCAACTCTTCCAGGGATAACTATACCCATGCCATATACGATTTTCCCAAATCTATTAGCTGGAGCTTTTTCATTATTATTGTCTAATACAATATTGCCAACAATAGTTGTTTCTCTTCCTGGGGGATTCAATTCTGAGTCTAGAGTGTTTGGGACAATTCCTGCCATATTATCTTTCCAAGTATTATTTATTATGTATAGATGCCCCCCAGCATTTGTTCCTGAATATCCAAGAGCATTCCCCTCAACTATTGAGTTACTAATAACTGCATTGCAAGGGTAGCATTGTCCAATATAAATCCCACTATCTGGATGACCTGATGCATAGATATTATCAAAAACTCCATTGGTAGAGTTAAAAGCATAGACACCATAATCCCCATTATTGTGAACGGTTACATACAACCCTCTATATCCAGTGGATCCATTCCAATAAACACCGTTTAAAGAAAAATTTCTTACTGTTAAGTTCTCTATACTCACCCCATCTGTATCAAATATCTGTATTCCATTTTCACGCATGAACTCTCCATCAATGATTACTCTATTTCTATCTTCTCCTCTAACGGTCAAATAGGGAGTCGTTATCGTTACGCTTTCGTTATATACTCCCTTCTTTATATAAACAAGGTCACCAGCAGAAGCAGCGTCTATTGCATTTTGTATGGTGCTATATCCCTCACTCTTATCTACAATCAAGACTTCTTTTGATAATTTTGATATATCTACTACTTCGGAAGCTACATCTGGAACGGTTACATCACCTACAACAATCATCCCCACCATCCCTTTTTGATTTGTTCCATGGAAAGGACAGTAATACTCATATATACCAGGTTTAGTGAATGTAGATTCATACTGGGTACCCTTAGTAATTATTCCGTATTCAAAATAATCCGATGAGACTGCTTGCCAAGAACCATCGAATGCAATGACATTATGGTCATTAGCGCCGTCTGACTGCCAAAGAACAGTCCCCCCGACTGGAATATTTATGACCTTAGGTGAATACTCATCATCAACAACTCTTACTATATAAACGTCACTTTGAGCAACTTCTTGAGATCCGCAAAAAATTATGACAAGAGATAAGAAAAGCAATAGAAACAATCTTTTCTTCATAATAAAGAGTTTAACAACATTTGGTAGGACTTGAACAACGACTGTATGATAAGATTTCATAATGAAAATTGATAAATATATTGAAATATTGGGAAAGCTTGTAGAAATTCCTTCTATAAGTTCTGTAGATAGCCATAAAGACGATGTAGTCTATTCTGCAAACTTTGTAAAAGAGCTTTTTGAAGATCTAGGGTTGGAGGGGAAAGTAGTTAGTGTAGAAAATGGACAACCCGCAGTTTTAGCAAAGACATTACTTGATTCAAAGAAAAAAACAGTTCTCCTTTATGCCCATCATGATGTCCAGCCAGTTGGAGATGAATCAGCTTGGAATACTAATCCCTTTACCCCAACAATTTCTGGTGGAAGACTGTATGGTCGAGGTTCGGGAGATGATAAAGCTGGAATAGTATTGCATTATGGAGTTATTGAACAACTAATTCAGAGCTTGCCTGTTAATATTAAAGTTTTCATTGAAGGTGAAGAAGAAATTGGATCTCCAACAATGGAAGAATTTATAAAGCAAAATAGAGAAGACCTAGAAGCTGATGTGATTGTTATAGCTGATTCTGGAAATATTAAAATTGGAGAACCAACGATAACGACTTCTTTACGCGGCTTAGTAGATGCAACTATTAAAGTGAAGATTCCTATCCAGCCTGTTCATTCAGGAGTTGGTGGAGGAATAGTTCCTGATGCAATGATGGTTTTGAGTAAAGTTCTCTCTAGTTTTCATGATGAAGAAGGTAATCTACAAATTAATGGACTAGATGTAGATAAACAGAAAGTAACGGAACTAGACAAAGAGCTTATCAAGAAAATGCTGGGAGGAGAAAAAAATATTCCCTTTTTTGAAACTTCGAGTATTTCTGAAAGATTATGGTTGGAACCAGCACTTAACATTCTTGCAATAGACGCACCACGAGTTGAAGATTCAGTCAATCTAATTATTCCAGAAGCTAAAGCTAAGGTTAGTCTTAGGCTTGCTCCATCTCAAGATCCAGAAAAAGCAATGAAATTATTAGAGAATCATATAAAACAAAATTCTCCTTGGGGAGTAAAAGTAGATTTCATTCCAGGAGCTAAAGGGTCCGGAGTGTTGTGCTCTTCTTCAGGAAATTTCATACAAATTCTACTTGAAAAGTTTCGTGAATCATGGGGAAGGGAACCATCTTTTATGGGAGTAGGTGGATCCATTCCTTTTGCAAATGTTTTTAGTACTCAATTTCCTGATGCCGAGATAGCTCTAATAGGTGTTTCAGACGGAGAGTTGGGAAATGCTCATGCACCAAACGAAAGTGTAGAGTTGAAAGATCTTGAAAAAATGATTAGCGCCTTATCTAATGCCCTTACTGGCTATGCAAATTAAAATTACATCCAAATAATAGTTAAGGATAATTTAATAAAGTTCCTACGATATTAAGTGTGGACCAAATAGTACAAACAAAGCAGTTAGAAAAAATTTATGGAGAAAATGAAACTGAAGTTATTGCCTTAAATAAAATTAATATAGAATTTTTTAAAAGCCAATTCACTGCAATAATGGGTCCTTCTGGCTCAGGAAAGTCAACCCTTCTTCATTGTTTAGCTGGACTTGATAACCCAACAAGCGGTTCTATTTATATAAACGATACTGATTTATCTATATTGAATGATAAACAATTAACAAAGCTTAGAAGGGATAGTTTTGGATTTGTTTTTCAAGCCTATAATCTTATTCCTACACTAACAGCTGCAGAAAATATTTCTCTCCCTTCTTCAATAGCTGGGAATAGTCCAGATGAAGAGTGGATAGATAAGATAATTGAAAAATTAGATTTGTATGACAGGTTAAATCATAGACCAAATGAACTCTCAGGTGGGCAACAACAAAAAGTTGCTGTGGCTCGTGCACTAGCTTCAAAACCATCAGTAATATTTGCTGATGAGCCAACTGGAAACCTTGACTCAACTTCTAGCGAGGAGCTATTAGCTTTTTTAAAAATAATAGTTAATGAACTTAATCAAACAGTCATTATGGTTACACACGATCCAATAGCAGCATCTTTCGCAGATAGAGTTATATTCTTAAGAGATGGGTCTGTGTTCAATGATTTAAAAGAACCATCAAAGGAACAGATTATTGCTATTATTTCTGATATATCTTCAAAAGGATAAGTTAAGTGCGAGGATATACAAAACGACCACTCTTATTAATAGCTTGGAGAAATCTAAAAACCTATCCAGTTAGAATACTTCTTACAACTTCTTCTGTAATTTTAGGAGTCGCTGTCATTATTGCTTCTAATATTTTTTCTGAGAGTAATAAGTCTGCATTTGATAATCTATTTTCTGGTGTGTACGAGGGCATTGACTTAGTCGTTTCTCCAATTAGAGATTTACCATTTGAACACACAGGTGGAAGTGGTGGGCAAGGTCCAATCCAATTTGAAGTAGAAAAAATAGCAGATGGAAAGATTGCAGAAATAGAAAACATTCCTGGAGTTAAGGCTGCATGGGGCGATGTTTTGGGTTTTGCTCAATATGTTAAAGTTATTGATGGAGATACAGTCCTAATTTCAAATGGATTTGCTCCAACTTTCGGTGCAGCTTGGGATACTTCTCCATATGCAAATCAGTGGGAGATCACATCTGGAAGGCCTCCAGTAAACAATAAAGAGCTAGTAATGGATAGGGTTACTGCAGATACTCATAGCTTTAATCTCGGGGATAAAGTCACAGTCTTAGCTGGGGCAATTCCAGCAACTTTCAGGATAGTAGGTATTGCACAATTTTCAGATGTAGGTTCACCAGGCGGAGCTACTTTTGCATTATTTGAATTTAGAACTGCGCAACAACTACTTGATTCAAAAGGAACGGTAGATTTAATCAATGTTGTAATTGAATTAAATGCCGATATAGAAGAAGTTAGATTAAATATAGAAAGATTAGATCCAGAAAATCTGAACGTGATTGATGCTCAAGAAGCTGCAGCTGAACAAGCAAATACAATAAAACAGGGGCTAGATTTTTTTAATACCATACTCAATATTTTTGCAGGGATTGCTATTTTTGTTGGTGCTTTTATTATCCAAAATACTTTTAGGATATTAATTTTCCAAAGAACAAAAGAACTGGCTCTTTTGAGAACCCTCGGAACATCTAGAAAGCAGATTTACAGGCTTGTTTTATCTGAATCCATATTTATGTCAGTAATTGGTTCTGGATTGGGAATCGGTTTAGGCATAGTCTTATCAGTTCTAGTGAAAGAAGGGTTAAAAAGATTTAATTTTGGTCTTCCAGAAGGACCTTTAGTGCTAACACCGTCAGCAGCAATTACAGGAGCTTTGGTTGGTATTACAGTTACAATTCTTTCTTCCTTGTTACCTGCAATGAGAGCATCCAAAGTAAGCCCAATGGAAGCAATCAGAGAAACTCTATCTCAACCCAAGAAAAAATCATTATTTCAAAGGCTTGTTATAGGGTTACTTTCTACGAGTTTAGGATTTAGCATTATGTTTGGTTCTTTATTTAACTTCTTAGAGATTTCAGGCCTTTCTTCTTTAAGACAAGTAGGTGTAGGGGCTGCAATTATATTTATTGGCATTGCAATACTTGCGCCTTCATTCTCAAAGCCATTCATATCAATTTTTCAGTTTTCTTACATATTTTTCTTCAAAATACTTGGAAAGTTATCTATTGAGAATTCAAAAAGAACTCCGAGAAGAACTGCGGCCACTGCTTCTGCACTTATGATAGGTTTAACACTGATTACATTAGCAAATGTGATGACCACTTCTTTTAAAGCTCAATCTGAAAGTTTAATAAAAGGGGTTGTTTTAGCAGATTATCAAATTAGTGCAGCTCAGGTATTTTTTAGTCCAGGAATTCCTGCAGGATTAGGTGAGGAACTACTTGGGCTTGAAGAAGTTACAGACCTAGGGAGGGTTAGAGCTACAGTAGTCGGGTTCGAAGAGAGCCCTATTCTCATTGGAGGAGTAGATGAAGCAATATTTAAATTAATTAAAACTATAGATATAAAAGGAAATATTGAAAATTTTAGAGAGCCGAATACTTTAGGAGTCTTAAAGCAGAGAGCAGAGAGATCCAGTTGGAGTATTGGCGATAGTATTACTCTATATATACCAGTAAAGGGGGAAATAGATTTTGAAATCGGATATATATTTGATTGGACAACACCCCCACCAGCAGAATTATTCCTACTTTTAGACAATTATGATTTTTTAACAAATGCAAGTTTAGATACTGAAATATACCTCAATGTTAAAGAAAGGAGTGATGCTACTTATAATAAAATTGAGTCGATAGTAAAGGAATATCCCGGAGTAGCTTTTAGAGATCAGGATGGTTTAATTGAAGAGGCCAACACACAAATCCAGACTTTGCTCAATGTTATCTATGGCTTTTTATCGATATCTGTATTTGTAGCATTGATCGGCATTACCAATACCCTCTCTCTTGCTGTCTATGAGAGGACAAGAGAGATTGGATTAATGCGGGCTATAGGTACATTAAGATCTCAGATTAGGCGTATGATATTTTTAGAATCTTCAATAATTGCTATATTTGGTGCTGTTCTTGGGACCTCTTTAGGGATTCTATTTGCGTGGAGTTTAATTAAAGCAATAGAAGAACAAGGTTTTGAGACATTTGTTGTTTCTATTCCACAAACATTACAATGGATCGGTATTTCAATTCTTGCAGGAATTTTTGCAGCAATAATTCCTGCAATTAGAGCATCAAGACAAAATATACTTCAAGCCATTTCCTACGAATAGCAACTTATAAATTTCATATAAATTCAATTTATTTATATCCTTAAGTCTTATGAAAGCAGATCCAGGATATTTTGGCCCAAATTCTATGATGTGGAAGGTCAATAAAGAGATTACGGTTCTTTTCGGAGGGGCCAGAGCCTTATTAATGCATGCCGCCAACCCTTTAATTGCTGC
>Ga0066376_10002825_pt1 | contig 15948 bp, 15 predicted proteins | sample Knorr_S15_td_Bot_FD_77009 | JGI IMG/M metagenome (GOLD analysis project Ga0066376, IMG submission 77009) | Marine microbial communities from Southern Atlantic Ocean transect - Knorr_S15_td_Bottom_ad_5009_LV_A | ecosystem: Environmental > Aquatic > Marine > Oceanic | place: Southern Atlantic... | reverse complement strand
TTACCTACGAAAAATAGAAGTAGAACATGCCACTCTTTTGTCCAACCTGCCTGATAGAGAGCTTGCTGCAGCACCATCTGGTAGCCAATTGGCACTCGACTACTACGCTGCTATGTGCGCTTGCATAAATTTTGCGTGGATCAACCGCCAGATAATCACCTATGCTGTTAGACTAGTATTCGAAGAATTGTTCAACAAATCATGGCAAGACCTTGGAATGGATTTGCTCTATGACGTAGCACACAACATAGCAAAAAAAGAATTCCATATGGTGGATGGAATAAAACGTGAACTATTCGTTCACAGAAAAGGTGCAACAAGGGCATTCCCAATAGGCAGCCCCGAATTGCCTCTTGCCTTTAGAAATGTAGGCCAACCAATTATTATCCCTGGTAGCATGGGGACTGATAGTTATATTTTACGCGGTGGGGCGGCATCGTTGGATTTAACTTTCGGTTCAACTGCTCATGGAGCAGGAAGAATCTTAAGTCGTACAAAGGCCAAAAAACTATTCAAAGCATCTGAAGTACAAGCAAAACTCAAGAAGCAAAACATCCACGTTATTGCAACGCTTGATGCTACTATTTCAGAAGAAGCTCCTGGAGTTTACAAAGACGTATCTGAAGTTGTTAATATATCTGATTCTTTGGGGATTGGAGACAAAGTCGCCCGAACTTATCCTGTTGTTAACATTAAAGGATGACGCAATTAACAAACTATATCTAATTATAATACTTTCCAAAAAACAATGGAAACTACATGTAAAACTAGTGCGGTGTTTATAGCCAACAAACCACTCCAAGATTTCTTAGATGTAGTAGATTCAATTGAAAATCTTGGATATGAAGATCTATTCATCGCTGACCAGGCTCTCCGAAAGAATATCTACGCGTGGGCAACTCTTGCAGCCACCCGAACAAATAAAATTGGGATTGGGCCTTCTGTCACAAATGCTTACACCCGGAATCCTGGTCTCACTGCAGCATCGATTGCCACCCTCGACGAGCTCTCTAACGGAAGAGCAAAATTAGGATTCGGCGCAGGTGGCCATGGAATTGATAAATTTGGTTATGACCAATCGCAACTAATTGGGACCATGCGAGATGCCATCAACGCGATCCAGCGTCTAACCTCTGGGGAAACAGTCACTGCAACACGAGATGAATTTTCGTTGCACGAAGCTCAATTGGAATTTAAACCTATTCGAAAAAAAATTCCCATATATGTTGGAGGCAGAGGACCTCAACTCTTATCTTTAGCTGGCGAGATAGCAGATGGGGCATTTTTAGGAGGTGGCCTTCTATCCCCTTCGGGCATCGAATACGCTCAAGAACGAATTTCTATAGGTGCAAATTCGACTGACAGGGACCCTAATGATATAGATTTAAGGTATATAGCTTTTGTTTCTGTATCTCAAAATAAAGAAAAATCTCTCAACGCTGCTGCATGGTTCGTCGCCATGCTAACCAAACGACATGCTAGTATTACGGCTCTCAAAGCAGCTGGGGCTGAAGATTCTCATATTCAAAAAATAAAAGAACTCGGCGATATTGATTCAATTTCCCCATTAGCATTACGAAATTCTATTTCTCCCGAATTGATGAATTTATATACTATTGTTGGAACTCCTGAAGACTGTCAAACAAGAGTTGGAGAATTGGTTGACATGGGAATAAAACACCTTACATTAGTCCCCTTCTCCAATGAAGAAAAAAATATATTAGAAGTTTTAGAAACCTTCTCCGATTTCGATTGCATATCAAACTAAATGCCTTCGTACTACCCCGCGTCTTGAATTTTCTTTACAATTTTTTCTGTATACTCAGTCGTCGACACTTTCGTTGCTCCAGTCATTTGTCTTTCAAAATCATACGTAACTTCTTTCGAGGCAATTTGTTCTTCTATCGCGTCTCTTACCAAATCAGCTGCATCGTGCCATCCCATATACTCTAACATAATCCTTCCTGATAGTATCATTGCAGTAGGGTTCACTTTGTTTTGTCCAACATATTTCGGTGCAGATCCGTGGGTTGGTTCTGCAAGTATCATTCCATCCCCAATATTTGCTCCTGGAGCAAACCCCAAACCACCAACTTGAGCTGCACAAGCATCAGAAAGGTAGTCCCCATTCAAATTTGGAACCGCTAGGACATCATATTCATCTGTCCTTGTTAATACTTGTTGCATCATGTTATCTGCAATTCTATCATTTATCACTACAACACCTTCTGGAGGTTCGCCCTGTCTCTCTTCCCATAATGTATTTTCTGCTATGACTTGATCTCCATATTCCTCTGCCAATTCATATCCCCATTTTGCAAAAGCGGCCTCTGTAAATTTCATTATATTTCCTTTATGAACGAAAGTTACAGATTTTCTGTTTCTCTCAATTGCATAATCAATGGCTTTCTTTACAAGTCTCTTTGTCCCAAACTCCGTAATCGGCTTTATGCCAATTCCAATCGGTCCTCCATGCATGACCCCCTCGACCCCCATCTCTTCTTCAATAAACCTCTTAATTTTCTCTACTTCTGGAGTTCCAGCTTCCCACTCTATCCCTGCATACACATCTTCTGTATTTTCCCTAAATATTACCATGTCCATTTTCTCAGGATGTTTGACCGGAGATGGAACCCCATTTAAGTGATACACTGGACGCACACACGCATATAAATCTAGAATCTTTCTTAATGCAACATTCAAGCTCCTAAACCCAGATCCAACTGGCGTTGTAAGTGGTCCCTTTATAGCAACTCTAAATTCTCTAATTGCGGCTAGGGTATCTTCTGGCAAAATATCTCCATCATACAGTTCACTTGCGCTCTCTCCTGCATGAATCACCATCCAATTAATTTTTCTACCCGTTGCTTCTGCAGCAGCATCTAACACTTGCTGAGTCGCAGGACCCACATCTACTCCAATTCCATCCCCATGTATAATTGGGATTATAGGGTCGTCTGGAACAATGAGGTCATCCGGATTATCTTTTCCTTTCTCAATCCTAGACCCGCTGCTAGGAACTTCTACATTTTCATACTTATAACTCATCTTCATTAAGATATTTGTCAAACTAATGGTAAAAACAATTCGTTCTGATAATAATTTTCACCTAGTACTATCCCTTGCACTAAAATTCTGGACGCGGGCTATTTTTTTGGAGCACAGTTTCTGCAATATTCCCTCCATAATCTGCACATCTAGATATGGAATCTGCAATCAATCCGATTTTTTGAGCATCGATTGGGGACAACATTTTCGAATCTATGAAATCTATCATCGAATTTACCATCCCAAGCATCATACCTTCTATCTCTGCAACTCTAGTTCGAGCTTCATTTGCCATTTCTCTTCCCTTATTTTTATCTTCCGTGCGCATTGCTTCTATTGAAAGGACAATTATCTCTTTTGACAGACCATATAATCTCTCCAAATCCCCACTAAGATCTTCTGGGATCTCATCAAGTTCTTTTTTCATATAACTAATTTTCACCGCATGATCTCCTATTCTTTCCAATTGCTCCGCACACGTGTGGTAATCAAAACAATCTAATCTTCCCATTCCTAAATCTTGCATTTTTGTTGGGCTTATGAGTGATGTTCTAAACGCTCTTGACACAACGAACCAAAGTCTGTCAACATCATTGTCTCTTTCAATGACATCTTCTGCTAGCTCAATATCATTTTTTATCACCGATGCCATAGCATCGGAAAGCATAGAAAGAACCATACTTTGCATCCTCTCCACCGTTCCTCTTATTGGCATTTCAGAATTATCCAGTAGATCTTGTAACTTAATATATCCTGCCGTTTCTTCTACTATCTCGACCCCAACAAGCTGTCTTGTTGCATCCCGAATAGTACGCCTCTGATCGACCGTAATCTGTCCCGACTCTAGTTTTATTATCTCGAAACCACTGACATACATGGAAAATATCGACCGAATTATCTCCCCTTTATCCATATTACTTATTTTTACAGACCCCTCACTCCTTTCGCTACTATTTTCAGTGGTTAATATGATCGAACTACCTTCTGGGTAAAATGTCAACACAGATCCTGCAGTGATTTTATTATCAACTGCCCAGTTCTTCGGCAATGAAATCGTATAAGTCGATCCGCCTGTCCGCTGAACTCTCCTTTGGTTTATATTTGTGTTCATTTATTACTTTTATGCACATCCACTGTTACCTATATATATATATTTTATTTATTTGATTTTTTCATACCAAAATTGACATTATACATTGTCAAAAATAATATTCTATATATCTATTACTATCATTGTTTTCGATAAATTAAGACTCTTTATCATAATTTATATATCTATCTATATACTACTTACTATATCAATATATTAAAAATAGTTCTTTATTTAACCTGTTTTCATCTCTATCTGTTCATGGTGCCCTCCAATGTCTACCCTCGGCGCAAATTCTTGGCAACATCTGGTGCAATAGGCCTAGCAGCAATAACAGGATGTACTAGCAGTAACCAATCATCTTACAACTCCACAAAAAACTCATCTAGTGCTCCCGCAGAAGAACTCTCTGGCGACATAAACATCACAGGAAGTTCCACAGTTTTTCCACTAATGGCTGCTATGGCAGAAGAATTCCAGAAACAACATTCTGATGTCACTATCACAATCCAATCAACTGGAAGTGGCGGTGGATTCAAGAACTTTTTCTGCCTAGGCCGGGCCCATTTCAGTAATGCAAGTAGGCCCATTAAAGATTCAGAAGTCGACCTTTGTAAAGGAAATGGTGTAACTCCTCATGAAATTAGACTTGCAACCGACGCATTAACTGTCGTTGTCAACAAAAAAGCCGACTGGGTAGACAGCATGACTGTCACAGAACTCAAATCGGTCTGGGACCAAAACGCAGCAGAAAAATGGTCTGATGTAAACTCATCCTGGCCAGATGAAAACATCGACCGGTATGGTGCAGCAGATACCTCTGGTACTTTTGATTACTTCAATGAAGTCATCATAGGAAAAGATGGAGACACCCACACCACAAACTACCAACCAACAGAAAAAGATCATATCATTTTTGCAGGTGTAGAGGGGAATAAATATGCAATAGGATATTTCGGATTTTCCTACTACTATAACAATCCTGACAAGATCAAGGCATTAAAAATAGATGGCGGTGATGGCCCTGTGTCTCCCACCCTTGACACCGCAAAAGATGGACAATACAAACCTCTCTCCCGATCTCTATTCACATACGTATCTGTCGAAAAACTCGCAGAAAAACACATCGCAGAATTCGCAAAATATTGCATTGAGCAAAGTTCAAACGAACAGCTCGTAGCAGAAGAAGTTGGGTATGTACCAAACACAAAAAAGACCATGGATAAAGAAATGGCGGCTTTAAACGCACTAATCCAAACGACTAATGTATAGATTTTGTAACCATCGATCACCTGAAATTAAGAATGGTTATTCTTTCTTATACTCAAATTTATAACACTCAAATGAAAACGGATTCTAAAGACTCCACCGACCAACTTTCACCAACCCTTTATTTTCGAATCCACGGCGTTTTCGAGGGTGTTTATGCAACTATATTTTTTATTCTTGCGATCCTTACAATCTTTACAACAATCGGAATAATTTATTTCCTTTTTAAAGACGCTTTAGTTTTCTTCAGTCAGTACAGCCCTATTCAGTTCCTCACTAGTTCCAATTGGAGCCCAGTCATACCACCAAAAAGTTATGGCATATTACCTCTCTTATTCGGAACCCTCGTAGTGACTTTCATGGCGGCTTTGGTTGCCCTTCCTATTGGTACCTTAACTGCAATATATCTCAGTGAATATGCCGACAAACGCACTCATTCTATTCTCAAACCATTACTAGAACTACTCGCTGGGGTACCCACTGTTGTTTACGGCTTTTTTGCTCTAGTTTATGTCACACCTGCCCTTCGTGTAATCTTCCCATCGATCAGTCCTTTCAATGCACTTTCTGCATCCTTGATGGTTGGAATAATGATCATACCTATGGTTTCATCCATCTCTGAAGATGCGATGAGTGCCGTCCCCGATTCCCTTAGACAAGCCGGATTTGGACTTGGGGCGACCAAATTTGATGTCTCCACCAGTATCGTCATTCCCGCAGCTTTGTCTGGTATTGTGGCATCCTACATTCTAGCAATTTCCCGTGCAATTGGAGAAACAATGATTGTAACCGTTGCTATGGGACTCCACCCCACTCTACCCGAAGTCCGATATTTGGGCCCCCTGCCCTATGTCCATCCAGCAGACTTTCTGCTAGAAACTGGACAAACTATGACTGCAGCTATGGTGCAACTAGCCCAAAGTGATCTAGTAGGGAGTTCAATAGCTTACAATAGCCTCTTTGCAATAGGCATAACCCTATTTTTTATCACCCTCTTTATGAACGCAGTAAGCAATCTAATCACAGAACGATATAGGGAGAGTTACTGAATGTCTACTATTTCGTTCGACATAGCGCGAAAACAAGGTAGAAATTCTATCCTTTCGAGGGAAACTTTATTTCGCTATCTCACTTTTCTAGCATCTATTGTTGGAATCTTTTCCCTAGCTCTGTTATTAATAACAGCTCTTGTAAACGCTCTTGGTCTCAAAACAGCGGACTTGTCCTGGTATGTCTGCTATCTTCTCATAGTTCTTTCTCCTCTACTCGCATTTAGTTGGTATTGCACAAAACATCAGGAAGTTGGGAAAGTTGCTACACGCACCATTGGAATTATTATAGGCGGGGCACTCTTTGGAACTTTCCTTCTAATAATTTTTATACTTTTAGATCCACAAATAGCATTTGTTTATTTCACATTCGCAATACTCCCAACATTAATAGTTTGGTCCTATGTCCAGTCCCAACAAAAACAATCAATATACCTAAGTTTAGCCCCCATTGTAGCGATTTTAATCGGCACATTTCTTTCCAGTTTCCTATGGAAAACCCTCCCTTCTTACCCCGAAAATTGGCTCATTTTTGTTTGGATATTTGGCCTCCCTGCCGTTTTCTTTTCCCGACACTTCTTAAAAAATACTCTCCTAGAGCCCCATCGTGACTACATTGGGATCTCAACCATTTTGTTTTCAATTATAGTCGGCATATCCACGATCACTTTCACCGAAATTTCACCAACCATCTCTATACTCTATTTTTTAACAATCATAGTTCCAATATTTTTATATGCTTCTGTACATATAGTTTCAGCCGAGCAAGGTAGAGTTGGCCTCCTTTTCCCTTTTCTTTTGATCACAACTATCCTCTTAGCGCGTATAGTCGCAGTCAGCATAGGTGCTATCCAACCAACTCCATGGCTAGACCTTCAATTTGTAACTAGTCCCCCCTCAAGATTCCCTATAGAGGCAGGTCTTTACCCCGCACTCATCGGTTCCATTTTTATTGTTCTTCTAGTTGGATTTCTGTCCTTAATTTTTGGAGTTGGGGCTGCAATTTATCTAGAAGAATATGCCCCTAGAACTGGAATTTTTGGGATCCTAACCAGGCTAATTAGGATTAATATATCCAATCTCGCGGGAGTTCCTTCAGTTGTTTATGGATTGCTTGGATTGGCATTGTTTGTAAACCTACTTGGAATGGGGTTCGGCACAGTAATTGTTTCTTCGATGACACTTTCTCTTTTGATATTGCCGATTGTTATAGTCGTATCTCAAGAGTCCATTCGAACAGTACCAGAAGCTTTGAGATTGGCTTCTTATGGGCTAGGGGCCACCAAATGGCAAACTATTCGAAATGTTGTCCTCCCTCTCTCTGTTGCAGGAATCCTGACTGGGACTATCTTGTCGATGAGTCGCGCTCTTGGTGAGACTGCACCTCTGCTAATGATTGGAGCTGCTACTACTGTATTCAAAGCCCCAGTGGGTCTTGAAAGCAAAGTTAGTGCTATGCCACTACAAGTTTTCCATTGGGCTTTCTCTGTAAAACCAGATCTCCGTGAAGGGGTGGCGGCAGCGGGCATCATTCTGTTGCTATTTGTATTATTGTCCATGAATGGCATTGCCATCGTTTTGAGGAACAAATACCAAAAGGACAAATAATCCAAGGAAATAAATACAAATGTCATTGTCAAAACCAAAATCCACCACTCATCCCCAAAAAACTAAATCTACAAATAAATCTTCCAGTAAAGACTCTAGAGAGAAGTCTGCAACTGATAAGAGTATAATTTCTAGTGAAAACCTCACAGTCAAATATGGATCTAACATCGCAATAGAAGACGTAACCGTTGATATCCCCCTTAAGAAAGTAACTGCTATTATAGGACCATCTGGTTGTGGAAAATCAACTTTCCTCCGATGTATCAACAGAATGAACGATCTCATCCCCGGAGTATCTGTCGAAGGGAATCTTTTCCTCGGGGATACGAATATATACTCTAGAGATGTAGATCCCGTTCTTCTACGGCGCTTAGTTGGCATGGTTTTCCAATCACCAAACCCTTTCCCAAAATCCATATACGATAACGTTGCATACGGTTTGAGAATTCAAGGCAAAACCGACAATATGGATGAAGTCGTAGAATCGGCTCTCAAAAGAGCCGCACTCTGGAATGAAGTTTCAGATAGACTAAATGAAAAAGCAACAGGACTATCTGGAGGACAACAACAAAGACTTTGCATTGCTAGGACTATAGCAGTCGATCCCGAGGTAATTTTGATGGATGAACCTGCAAGCGCACTTGATCCAATTGCAACGTCCCAAATTGAAGATTTGATTCAAGAACTTACAAAAGATTACACTGTAGTCATTGTGACTCATAACATGCAACAAGCAGCTCGTATATCTCATAAGACTGCAGTTTTTCTCACTGGAGGGAGGCTGATAGAATTTGATGACACCAAAACCATTTTTGAAAACCCCCGCAATCAACAAGTAGAAGATTATATCACTGGTAAATTTGGATAACCTTAACCTATAGTGCGCCAATTTTCTAGTATGGCACGCGAGAGCTATCAAGATGGTCTTAAGCAACTTAAAACGGGCGTTCTCGATATGGGTAAACTCGTTATAGATCGACTAGATATGGGAATCAAAGCCCTCCTCGAAAATGACGCCGAACTCGCTAAATCTGTCATTTTCGGAGATGATGAAATCAATGATATGTATCTCGAGTTAGAAGCAGAATGTGTCAATTTACTCGCACTACAACAACCTGTCGCAGGAGATCTGAGATTGGTAGCATCTTCTTTTAAAATCATAACCGATCTCGAACGAATTGCAGACCTCGCAGTCAATCTAGGTGACTATACTCTAGACGCACGAAGAGAAGTTTTCCCCGACGTAGATATAAGTTCTCTTGGGGACCTCGTTCTCACGATGCTAACTGAATCTATAGAGGCATATGAGGCCCAAGATGCAGATGCGTGTTTCGAAATTTCAGATAAAGACGTTGAAGTCGATGCTTTGTGTAAAATTGCCAATCAAGTTGTCGTCAAAACCCTCATAGAAACTCAAATTGAGAGTAGTACTTCCTTCGATATCTTAGACGATTTGATGGCAGATGTACAACGCTTTTTATTAACAATTCGTGATATCGAGCGCATAGGAGATCACGCTGCAAATATAGCAGCTAGAACGCTGTACATGGTAACCAACAACGATGAATTATTGTATTAGTTCAAAACTTGCCATTCGTCTCCCCCTGCCAAACTATTCTCTTTAATCACGAATCTAGTACTTTCCCCCGCTGGTCTCGATCTATGCTTTTCAATTGTAATTTTCCTATTCCCTCCTCTAAATCTATCAAGCCTTAGGACAGTTCCATTCCAGTGGGGTAATATATTTCCACCTAATGGCCTAATTTGATTCGTTTCTGGATCTGTGTATACCTGATTAGTTACGATTACTGCAAGATCAAATCTCCTGGCCAACGACAAGAGAGATATCATTTGGCGCGCGAGCGTTCGAAGAGCTCCTCCATCTGCTCTTTCAGCTTGTTCAAGTCGATAAAACCCAGTGGCACTATCAAGGACGATTAAATCAACGTCTGCTGCAAATTCAACTACCTTTTTGATGGCAGCAGATTGTTCCTCGAAATTATGTACCTCTGAAATTATCAATTTTTCTCCCAATTCATAAAGGTCTCCTTTCCCCATAGCCAATTGATTAAAACGATCAATAGAGATCCCTTCTGTATCAATATAAACAACCTTCTTATCTTCTGCTACAGTCTCCGCAGCAGCACTAAGCGCAATATTTGTTTTTCCTGAAGCAGAAGCTCCATACAATTGCGTAATAGACCCTATATCAATTCCTCCCCCTAGTAGGTCATCTATCGGAATGCATCCCGTTGACAGTTTTCTATCCACGTGATTCAGTATCTTTCCCTCAGTGAAAAAAACTCCGATGAATTTATTCCATCCATTTCTCTCTAGCTTTCTCCTCAACTAACCCAATTATTCTTCTAACTGGCCAATTCGTTTCGCGGGCAACCCTCACTGAGTCCTCGTATTCCGCACTTATATTGTATACTTTACCATCTTTCCCCGATGCAATTTTAACAGCAATTACGTATGCCTTTCCACCTATTTCAACTGAAATTTCTTCCATTTTTCGGGTCGCTATCCATCTGTGTAATCCCGGGGATTCTCTAATTCCCAATGTACCTGTTTCTTCGGCCAGTCTTTGTGCAACTCTATCTGCGTTTTCAGGCTTGACCACTACTTTAACAATATGCCCAGGTCTAGATTTTTTCATCATAGCCGGAATAACTGTAACATCTCTTGCTCCTTCCTCCAATAATACATCATAGAGATTCCCTATTACCTCTGGACTAACATCATCTATGTTCGTCTCTAATAACACAATTTCATCTTTTTCTAGATTCTTCATCTCTCCACTTATTACTCTTAATACATTTGCTATGCCTTCTATCTTATGGTGCCCCATTCCATATCCTGTCTTCATAACATTCAATGCAGGTATTCTCTCTACTCCTCTTGCAAAATGCAATAGTATGGCCGCACCTGTTGGAGTCAATAATTCCTTTTCAACAGGACCCCCCCTTATCGACCAAGTCGCATTTCTAGCAAGGACCAACACCGCCGGAACTGGAACTGGATATTCTCCATGCTTCATTTTAATTGTTCCGCCCCCCACTGATATTGGAGTGACCACTATGGATTCTACATCCAAATCTTCAATCAACATACAAGCCCCAACTATATCTGCAATCGCATCATCTGCTCCAACTTCATGTAGGTTTACTTCTTCTAATTTTTTCCCATGCACTTCTGCTTCAGCTTCTCCTAACACACGGAATATCTCAACCGCATTAGAAACTACTTCTTCCGAAATAGATAGTGATCTAATCACTTTGATTATCTCTTCAAATTTTTTGCCTGAATTTTCTCTCTCAATGTCCTTTCCCCCACGTGTAACCCGAACCTGTTTCGCCGAAATTCCCTGTTCTACCAATTCTTTTATATCATATTTTACGCCTAGTTTTTCTTCTATTGGATTCAACACTTCTACACTTGCCCCTGCTGACAATAATGCCCCAATTATCATATCTCCACTAGCGCCCATTTTTCCATCGAACACAAGTGTAACCATATCTCTTCTTGGAATCTCTCAGGCGAAAAACACCCCGATCGAAGATAAGAACGTCTCCATATGCCTCCCATCTATCACTACTTTCGCCACCACCGCTAGATTGTGACAATCCCTGCAATAACTGGAGCAAATACACGTTGAAATTCTCCAAAAGAAGAAAGTGATGCTATAGAAAAAACAGCCATAGCACCAAGGAAAAAATCGATGAAAACATATAGAACAATAAACAGTAAAATATAACTTAAAAACCCCTTGAGTCCTGCTAATATATTCCTAATTTTAACTGTCTTAATAAGTGCGTAGGGCAGGATTCGAACCTGCGGACCCCTACGGGACAGAGCCCTCAACCCTGCGCCGTTGGCCTGGCTTGGCTACCTACGCGCGCAAAGAGATAGCTCCCGACCCGTTAAAAGTGCTTTCGTTTGGCTCTATGTAGTCTATTTCTAGACCTCTTGTACTTTGCCTAACAGTGCATATTCTGTTAATTTAGAAACGATTTTATCAATCGCTTCTTCTGCATTTTCTGGAAATTTTCCTCCTGTTATGACCACTTTTCCAGATCCAAACAGTAGGACCACAACCTTTGGTTCTTTTAGGCGGTAAACTAACCCTGGAAATTGTTCAGGCTCATACTCAATGTTTTCCAATCCAAAACTAATAGCAATGGCATTTAAGTTCAATGGATGAGCCAAGTCACCGCTAGTTACAATATTCTGAACCTTTATCTCAGGAGATCCTGGGACTTCTATTCCCAACTCTCTCAGAGTCTCAAAAGTTAATTCTACCGCAGCATGTACATCCTCGATGCTCTGTGCACCTGTCGATACAATTTTACCAGATCTAAAAATCAGACAAGCTGCTTTTGGTTTTAGCAGACGGTAAACTAACCCTGGAAACCTATCAGGATCATATTCAGTTCCTGGGAGATCCGCCGCAAGCGCTTCCAAATTCAATTCTTGATCAATACCCGTCGAAGCGACTACATTTTCGATCTTTAGAGTCCCCTTCGCGTCCCCTTTTGGAAATTTTCCATTCCAATATGGTGGTTTTACTTCTTTTTTCACCATCGCACCCTATGTTTCACCTGTTTGCTTATAAACTGCACATAACTAATTTTCCTCAATTTTTAGCCCATTTATATGGTTTTAACGCCCAAATATGTAAAAAATCCAAAAATTACCCCCATCCCTCACCGATAGAATAAAACCATCCCCGCGTACTATGTCAAGACGTATTTCTATGCATAGTGAACTCTCCTGTCTATTTAGCAGTCTAGTTGAGGCCGATGATAAATCCCATTTTATAATGCTACCCTCTCAAGAACTCATCTCACTCGATATCGATACAGATGCCACTTATCGGGTCTTATTTTTACCAAAATTACCTGGAGAAAAGAGTCCCCCTGGTGAATCTCTTTCCCCATCTATCGTTTCCTCCACTCCCGACGCTCTCGCTACAGTAGGCGACATATACGAAGTATTGGTCGAAGATATAGGAAACAAAGGTGATGGTATAGCACGAATTGGACCTGGATATATCATATTTATTCCAAAAACAGATATAGGCCACAAAGTTAAAATCAAGATTAACTCAGTCACAAATCGTTGCGCCTTCGCTGAGGTCATCGAATACTTGGTATAGTCACCGCGACACGTTCCAATTGATTTATTTTCTCTCTAGCCAACTCCATATGTGAAGAAATTTATCCACGATCACATCGTTCTAGTTTCTGCTATATTAAGCATTGTATCTTTATCACTTATATTCGGGGCCGCTGGTGGATATATCCCGGTCGAATATATCCCGAGATCCGATACCCTGATAAAAGCCATACCCCATATCAATGCATTCCTCAGCATCTTGGCGATTGTCACTATCTTAAAAGGTGTCTCTTACATTCGGAATAAAGAAGTAGAACGCCACAACAAAACAATGGTACTCGCATTTATCATTTTTGCCACATTTTTGATTTTATATTTATATAGAGTAGCCATCGTCGGACCTGTAGAATTTGGAGGCCCCGAAAATATTTATCTATTTATTTATCTACCCTTCCTAGCAATCCATATACTTCTAGCTGTCATTTGCGTACCCCTATTATTTTACGTTTTGACCATTGGATTAACATATTCTCCCGGAGAAATCCCAGGGACCTCCCATCGAAAAGTTGGAAAAGTTGCATACAAACTATGGATCATCGCATTTATAATGGGATCTATTGTCTATTTAATGGCCTACCACATCTACCCCCACTAACCCTTCTATTACTAAAATCTAGTTTTCGTACTATTTATCGCCAGCCATAGATTGCCACGAGTACGATCTCATCTTTGCCGATTTACCAAACCCACAGCTAGAACAAACACTCTTCTTAATATGGTATGCAGCAACACCACACCTTCTACATTTTACATGAATGGTTTTATTCTTTTTCCCCTTGCTACTTGTTCCATCTGGCATGATATAGTCAAGACGATGCCTTCATAACGTATAAGCGTTTTTTTCTCCAACCTTGAAATCTGCCTTTTTCTGAATTTTATAGAATCTACCCGAAACCCTTTCCAATCCCCTCGTCTTTAATCATTTCCTCTAATTTTAGTTCTAGTTTCCTATCCATGTCGTGAAATTCTCTCGCTAACATATCTAGTGATTCTGGACGATTTCCTATCCCTCTATAATCTAGGGGACCATATGCAGGAGCTCCTATGGCAACCATCACATCTTCAAACAAGTCTAACGAAGTTGTAGGTGTATCTACATGGACTCGCAAAATTTCTTCTACACGCTGGGTAACTTTTTTTACTTCCATTTCCTCTACAATTGGCTTGTGAATTGCAAATCTACCATCTACTTCTCTTGGAAATTGATCACTAATCCCACCATCAATTTTATTCACCAATCGCGTACCAACCCCTTGAATCTCAAACGGATTTTTCGCATATGTTTTGAGATGATAGAGCCCCGCCCCCGGATGGCACAAATACAAATCTTCCCCTATTCCTCCAGAACGAACTCCCGAAATAGCACGCCATTTTTGTGGATCAGAATCTTTGGAAATAAGCTCCTGTAAAACATCTTGCCAATTCCGGATACGCATATAAAACTATCGTAGACTCCCCCGTGTATCAACGTATCGTTTACGCCTTTTACAGACGATATGTCCTCTTTTTAATTAACACGGAACCTTAACAGAGCTGCAATTCCCCCTAGGCCATTTAGTTCTCCTCCCGGTCCATATTCTTTTGATAATATCGTAATTTTTCCCCCTTTCTGTTCAACCATTTCTATTATTTCATCCGCATCTACTTTCCACAAATTTCTTCCCTCCCGCTCTTCCTGCAATTCTCCATCAACAATTACCAAATTTTCTATAGATCCATATTCTGCGGCAATTTGAACCTCTTCTGGACCATAAGCAACCAAACCTGAAACTTTTATTCTCTTTTTTATTTCATCCACGACTTGGGTTTCTTTTCCAATTCGAGTTTTAACAATAATGTCTTTGGCATTTCCTCCTGCCAAAACTTCTTGCACTCCTCTTTCTCCGACAGAACTCGTTTCGATCAATATAATTTTTTGAGCTAGCTCACTGTCTCTCGATTTAATATATTCCAATGCATTTTCCTTGGTAAACCCTGGACCTGCAAGAACAATGATGTCTACCTCTATATGTGTCAATACTGTTAGAAGTTCTTCAAATATGTCCGTTCTATCTGATCCTTCCCCCTTCCCTGTAGATCCTGATAAATTCGCCCTATTACTAATTCCATATTGATTTATTGTTTGTACAAACGCAGCTCCTTCTTCAATTGTAGCAACTAAAATATCGGGCGAGTCACGTGCCGCAACTGCTTCTTCAATCCTTTGTATCTGATCAAATTTCCATTTTTTTTGAATTGACACTGTGTCAAATATTTCCACGTTTAATGTATGATATGTCCCAAGCTGTTCTTCATAAGGACATTCCGTAAGTACTCCTGATATTCTCAATCGATTAGAAAATTTATGGAACTCTGATGTCTCATTTTCAATAACTACCCGCATATATTCCCTCTGGCCACTTGTCTCTCTAGAAATCTCTTCCTTCCTTCTGACTCTACGCGTCGTTTTTCCTATTACGATATCTCCTGGTTCTAACACAAATTGAAGGTGCCAAAGATCATCCAAACTTTCCGGAACGATTACAATCTTTTCCGAACCCCCTCCTATAATCTCTCGGGTTTGGATCCTCATATAACGGCTACGATGGCTAGGTGCATAAGTTACTCACCATCTTTCACGGAACTATCACTTGTCTTATTTCAGTTCCATGCTCTAGCTGATACATCGCTTCGTTTATTTCCTCTAGAGGTAGTGAACTGGTGATT
>Ga0066376_10002823_pt1 | contig 15951 bp, 18 predicted proteins | sample Knorr_S15_td_Bot_FD_77009 | JGI IMG/M metagenome (GOLD analysis project Ga0066376, IMG submission 77009) | Marine microbial communities from Southern Atlantic Ocean transect - Knorr_S15_td_Bottom_ad_5009_LV_A | ecosystem: Environmental > Aquatic > Marine > Oceanic | place: Southern Atlantic... | reverse complement strand
TGATCATTGCAGCCTTGATGACGCTGCGTTGGGAGGCCGAAGGGAGAGCGAAAGGTGCCTGAATTCCGAATGGGGTGTCAACCCCAAAAAAGCCCTGTATTTCCTTGACTTTACCCCATGTGCCAGGTAGGTTCCCCGCCCGTCGTCGCCGGCTTCCCAGTCGCGACCGCGGTCGGCCGGCCGGGGGGCCCGCGAGTGAGGAGCAACCGTGCCCGACCAGCCAGCCCATCAAAGAGGCGGGCGCATCCTCGTGGTCGACGATGGGCCCCACATTCGTCGGGTGCTTTGTACGATTCTCACCAGCGACGGTTTCGACGTCACCGAGGCCAAAGACGGCACCGAAGGCATGGACGCGGTACAGTCGGACGCCGAATACGACTTCATACTTCTCGACTTCATGATGCCCGGCGCGACCGGGCTCGAAATCCTCGCGCGGGTCCGGGCCGATAGCCGCCGCGCCGAAACGCCAGTGATCATCTTGACGGCCAAGGGCCAGGACACCGATCGGGAAGCTGCGATGGCCGGCGGCGCAGACGACTTCCTCACCAAACCTTTCAGCCCCAAGAAGCTCGTTGCCCGAATCCGCGAAATCCTCGACGCAGACTGACGACTCGCTCTGGACGGTAGTCCTCGCCGGAGGCATCGGCTCTCGCTTCTGGCCGGTGAGCACGCGGGAGAGACCGAAGCAACTGCTCCCGCTCGCAAGCGAACGTCCGCTCATCGTAGACACCCTGGAGCGCGCGCAGGCGCTGGTGCCTGAGCAACGCCTGCGCATCCTGGCGGGCTCACACCTCGCGCGACCCTTTCGGGCCCAGCTCCAGGGCTTCTCCGACGAAGTCTATTGGATCGAACCGCAGGCACGGGGAACGTGTCCGGTGCTCGCCTGGGCCGCCTGGGAGATTCATCGAACCGATCCCGACGCGGTCATGGTCAGCCTTCACGCGGACCACCGCATCCACCCCATCTCCTCGTTTCAGCGCACGATCCAAACGGCGGTTCAGATCGCCCGACGTGACGATCTGCTCGTCTGCATCGGCGCCGTGCCAGACCGCGTCGAGACCGGTTTTGGGCATGTCGAACGGGGGGAAGGCCTCGAGACGAGCGACGACATCGCCGCCCACCGTGTACACGCCTTCCATGAGAAGCCCGATGCCGAGACCGCTGAGCGCTACGTGCGGGATGGTTATCTCTGGAACACCGGCCTGTTCGTTTGGAAGGTCTCGACCTTCCTCTCAGAGGTCGCCGAACACGCCCCCGAAGTTTACGAGTGCCTGACCGTGTTGGACGGCGGCGGGGAGTCCGCAGTCGAGTCCTTCTTCGCAGCCGTCCCGGCCTGCTCGGTCGACACGGCGGTGATGGAGCGATCTCGACGCGTAGGGACGGTCACGGCGCTCTTCTCGTGGGACGACGTGGGCAGCTGGGAAGCCCTTTCGCGAACGCGCCCTGCGGACGCGGACGGAAACGTGCTGATCGGTGATGCGGTGAGTGTGGACGGGAGCGGCAACATCGCGTTCGTGGATCAGGGTGAGGTCGTGCTCTTCGGCGTCGACGACCTCGTTGTGGTGCGGACCGGTGAGACGACGCTCGTGATGCCGAGAGGGCGTGTTCCGGACATGAAGGCACTTCTGGCGGAACTCGCCGGAGACGACGTATGAGCGAGACGAGGCTGTATCTCTTCGACGACAGTCGCGCGCGGCGGTGGGCGCCCTTCTCTCTCACGCGACCCGTAGGCGAGTTGCTCTTCGGCTGCATGACGTTGCGGTCCCGCGCCGAGAGGGTGCTGGGCATCGCATGCGCCGGCCATGTCTCGCGGACAGCGCTTCGCGGCTTCGACGAGGAGGGCGCTGCGCCGGCTCTAGCCCTCGACCGAGTCGCGCGGGATGGCCCGGTCGTCTTGCTCTCCAGCCGCGCGGTAGCGGACGCACAGCCGGTCGAGTTGCCCACGGTGCCGGCTCGTATCACGGTGGGGGGGGCGCCGGCCGGGTGGTTTCTCCCGGCGGGGTCGGATCTCCCCTCCGAGCTCTGGATTCGCAATCCGGGACATGACCGGACGGGCGGAGCCGAGCTGGCGCTCGACGGCGTAATGCTCGACCGACCTTGGGATCTCGTGGCGCAGAACCCCGGTCGCGTCCGAGCAGACGTCGCCGCGATGGGCATCGACTCCGTCGTGCCTACCGACGTGGTGGTGATCGGCGACGGCAAGGTATCGATCGCGGAGGACGCCGAGATCGAGCGGAGCGTCACGCTCGACACCCGCCGCGGACCGGTGTGTTTGGACCGCGGAGTGCGCGTCGAAGGACCAGCCCGACTTACCGGCCCGCTCTATCTCGGGAGAGGCACGATCGTCGTAGGGGGCTCGATCTCGACGTCCTCCGTGGGGCCGGCGTGCCGCGTGCGGGGTGAGATCTCGGAGTCGGTGCTGGCGGGCTACGTCAACAAGGCTCACGAAGGATATCTGGGCCACGCGCTCGTGGGACGTTGGGTAAATCTGGGCGCCCTCACGACCAACTCGGACCTCAAAAACAACTATGGAAACGTCACGGTGTGGACCCCCGACGGCGATGTCGACACAGGCCAGATCAAGGTCGGCTGCTTTCTGGGCGATCACGTAAAGACGGCAATCGGAACCCTCCTCAATACCGGGACGGTGGTAGGAGCCGGCAGTAACGTCTTCGGGAGTTCGATGCCGCCGGTGGCGGTGCCACCCTTCAGCTGGGGTTCAGGGTCGAGCCTGACCGAGCACAGGCTCGACAAGTTCCTCAAAACCGCCGAGCGCGTGATGGCCCGCCGCGACATCGAACTCACGCCGGGCGTCCGGAGGGTGCTCGAAGTCGCCTGGGCCGCTACCGCCGGACGCCGATCGGAGTGACGCAGATCGGGCTCAGCGAGGCATGAGGGTCTCGGTCCTCGGCAGCGGCAGCTCCGGCAACGCGACTCTTGTGTGGGCCGGCAACACGCGCGTGCTCGTGGACGCAGGCTTCAGCGGAAAGGACCTGGCGCGGCGGCTAGATCTGCTCGGCTTCGCGCCCGAGCAGATCAATGCCATCATCGTTACGCACGACCACGGCGACCACACGCGCGGCATGGGCATCTTCGCGCGGCGCCACGGCACCCCACTGTACATGACCGCGCCGACCCGGGCGGCCTGTGCGAAGCTGCTAAGGGGAGAAGAGACGATCGTCGAGTACGGGCCAGGACGACCCTTCTCCGTCGGGGACCTCCGGGTGGAACCCTTCCCCACCGTGCATGACGCGGCGGACCCAGTCGGGGTAGCGCTGGTCGACGAATGCACCGGTCTCCGCTTGGGGGTAGCCACCGACCTGGGACGGCCCACGGCTCAGATCCGCCACGCTCTGTCCGATTGTGACCTCCTGATCCTCGAAGCGAACCACGACGAGGTCCTCCTTCACACCAGTCGCTACCCAGCCTCGGTACGTCGCCGCATCGCCTCGAGCCACGGGCACTTGTCCAATCAGGCCGCCGCGCGCTTCGTGATCGACCTTCTCCACCCGCGCCTCGCGGGCGTGGTATTGGCCCACCTTTCTGCCGAGTGCAACCGGCCGTCCCTCGCGCACAGCGTGGTCGGCGAGGCCCTCGAAAAAGCGGGCTGGTCCGGGCACCTCGAGGTCGCGCTGCAGGATCGACCCACCGCGCTGCTGGACGTGGAAGAACTTCGGTACAGGACCGGCCCGAGTCAGCTCAGCTTCTTGTAGTCGCTGCGGCTACGCACACCCCCAAACCAGCGGCTGGAGTGTCCGGCCGCGACGCATCGCTTGCTCCACGAACCAACGGGTGTAGACACGTACTTGTTGTCCCCGATCATAGATTTCCACCAGATACAACTCCGAGGGGTCGTACGTATCCAACTCCGCGGCACCGCCCCAGGCCGGGACTTCATCGATGCACAGCGAAACCGTGATACGCCTTCCGCGGCGCATCGCGCACAGCTTGTTGGAGTCGGCCGGACAAGGGCGCGCGAAGGGCACCTCTCGGCGAACCAGGTCGTATGCGCTACCCCCCGATCTCAGCAGCCGGGCCTGGTCCAGCACACGCACGGAACCGAACGAGAAGCGACGGCGTCGCTCGAAGCGGTCCACGAGGACCTGTAAGCCCTCGAGCGCGATCGGGTTCGGCGGCAGCTTCACCGTCGTGAACTCCTCCGGAGCTGTCGGGGCGAGCGTCGCCTCCACGTGAGAGTAGCCCAGCTGCTCGACGGAGATCGGGTATCCGAACCGACTCGGATCGACCTCCAGAACCCACAAGCCGAGTGAATCCGTCATGTACCCGGAAAGGGAGCCGATCGGCATCACGATGGCGCCCTCGATGGGACTGCGCGTCTGCTCATCGATGACCCTGCCCCTCAGCAGGACCCGGTCCTGCCCGGTCGGGACGTCCTGTGCCTCGGTGTCCAGGGCCGAGCCGAACAGCACCAGCAACAGGATGCCGAAGCGAGCCGTGCTATCCGCTGCCGTCGATCTCGGCGTGGCGCGAACGAAGAGCCTCGTCCGCGAGCGCGGTCGCGCCCTCAGCGGCCCGGTTGAGCGCCCCGCAGGTGCGCGCACGGAGGCCAAACAGGTCATCCAAGAGCTCTTCCGCTGACAAGATCGTGACGTCGCGATGCTCGTATTCGTGCTCACGGATGCCCTCCAAGATCGCTCGCCACCGAAATCGATCGTCGCCGGTCGCCTTCGCGAATCCGGGCCACATCGGGAGCTTCACCGTGATCTCAACCCTCACCTCGGCCGTGATGACGGAGCAGCTTCCGCTGGCCGGCTGATACCGCCATCGCGGTACCACCTCGTACACCGTTAGACCCTGGCTCAGTGGCCCGCGTTCCCCCTCGAGCCGCATGTGGTTCAGGGCGTCGATAACGTCCGCCAGCCTCTCTTCCGCTACGGGGTAGCGTTCCTCCAAGGCCGTGATCTGGAGGCCCGGGCGGATTTCACGCTGGGCACGACCTTGACCAGCCGCGGGGGCGGCGGTCAGGAGCCCGAGCAAGACGGTGACAGCCCCGTATCTACGCATGAGGCAACATACACCGGGAAACCTCGGAGCCTACACGTCCCGGGTACGACCTCAACTGCCGGAGCTACCAGCCCAGCAAGCGCAGAAAGTCGTTGGAGAGCGCCCAGAGCATTATTCCCACGACCATGAGGAAGCCCACGTTGCTCCACTTGAGCCTCTGCTCCAGGGTGAGCCCCCGGCCACCCCGCACCGCCTCGATGAGGAGGAACATCAAGTGCCCGCCATCCAACACCGGAATCGGGAGCAGGTTCAGCACCGCGAGGTTGACGCTGAAGAGCGCCATGAAGCGCAAGAACATATCCATGCCCGCGGCGGCGGCCTGCCCGGACGCCTGGCCGATCGTCACGATGCTGCCGACAGAGCGCGGTGAGATACCGCCGGTCACGAGGTCTCTCAGGAAGCCGAGAATGAGGCCGGTCACCGCGACCGTCTCTTGATACCCCCGGACCACGGCGGATCCGAATGAGACCGGCGAATAAGAGATCTCACCCAGCGCGTGGTAGATGCCGACCTTCCCCACCATCGCAACGGTGCCATCCACCGCGCGCTCCTCTTCCGAGTCGAGCGTGACGGCCCGTACGATCTCCCGCCCTTCGCGGGACACCACGAGCTCTACGCGCTCCCCCGGACGATTCTGGATTTCCTCGACGAACTCGTACCAGTTGCCGACTTCGGTGCCCGATACCGAGACGATTCGGTCCCCCGCCTCGAGTCCCGCCTTGTCGGCAGGAGACCCCGGGTTTACGTCGCCCACACCCGCGTCGATCCAATAGAGCACCGAGGCCACGAGGTCGAGCCGCTCCGACTCCTCGGTCGGGATGCGGACATCGATGACGAGCGCGGGCTCGACTAACTCGATTTCGAGGGGGCCGGGGGGCGACCGGAAGAGTCCCTCTTGCACGTCCCCCCAGTCCTCGATTTGCGTGTCCCCGATTCTGACGAAACGGCTTCCCGGCGCGACGTCCGCGAGCGCCTCGGTTCCCGGCGGTAGAGTCGAGGCCTCGACCATGCCGACGCGTGTGGTGCTCAGGGCCGGAAGGCCCCACTGCGCGACCACAAACGTGTACACGCAGAACGCGAAGAGCATGTTCATGATGACGCCCGCGGAGATCACGAACGTGCGCGCCCAAAGCGGCTGTGCATCGAAGTCACGCGAGCTGAGCTCACGCTCCACCGCGCCGCCCTCCAGCCGATCCATGACCTCGTCGTCCATCCCGCCCATCTTGACGTATCCACCGAGCGGGATCGCGCTGATCACGTACTCGGTCTCACCGCGCGTGAAGCCGAAGATCTTGGGGCCTAGCCCGATCGAAAACCGCTGTACTTCGACACCGACTGACTTCGCGGCCCAAAAGTGCCCCAGTTCGTGCACGAAGATCAACACGCCGAGTACGATGACGGTTGCCAATATTGTCATTGAGTCGTTCCCATTCTCGCCTCACCGAGCCTGTGCGCCACCTGGGTGGACACCGCCCGTGCCGCCCCATCGACGGCCAACACATCCGCTACGTTCGTCACTTCGTCCGATCCCACCACGTCAATGGCTTCAGCGACCACGTCCGCCATCTCCGGAAACCGGATCCTTCCCTCCAAGAACGCCTGAACGGCGATCTCGTTCCCAGCATTGAATACGGCCGGCGCGGCTCCACCGAGGGCACCGGCTTCGATGCCCAAGCCGAAGAGCGGAAACGCCTCCTCGTCTATGTGCTCGAAGGTGAGCGGCGACGAACGAATCGGGTCGAACGTGCGCAACGTTTCATCTTCGATCCTCTCAGGATAACCCAGAGCATACAGAATCGGCAGTTCCATGGTCGGGAAGCCGAGCTGAGAAAGCACCGAGCCGTCCACGAATTCCACGAACGAGTGAATGATCGACTGCGGGTGCACGACGGCATCGATGCGATCATACCCGAGACCGTACAAGTAGTGCGCCTCAATGACCTCGAGCGCCTTGTTTGCAAGCGTGGCCGAATCGATCGTGATCTTCGCTCCCATCTCCCAGGTCGGGTGCCGCAACGCATCCTCGGGCCTTACGTACCAGAGATCCTTCGAGTTCCGACCCCTGAACGGGCCTCCTGAAGCCGTGAGCACGAGGCGCTGGACCGACCCTGGCGCGCTGCCTCGAATGCACTGGAGGATGGCGCTGTGCTCGGAGTCGATCGGGACGATCTCGGCTCCGCCGAGCTGGGCAGCCTTCAGGACGAGCGGTCCGCCCGCGACCAACGATTCCTTGTTCGCCAGCGCCAGCCGGTGCCCCGCCTCCAGCGCAGCGAGCGTGGGCTCCAGGCCTGCCGCACCCACGACCGCGTTCAAGACGACATCGACGTCCGGATCCGCAGCGGCAGCGAGTAGCGCCTGGCGGCCCGATCGCCAGCGGGTTCTCCCCGTCGCCGAGGGGCCCCCAGGGGAACCATCCGGCAATGGAACTGTTTCGTCGGCGAGCACGGCCTGAGCGGGACCGAACCGCTCCACTTGCGTCCAGAGCTCCTCGACCCTGCGGTGCGCCGCCAACGTCACGACCTGGAATCGGTCGGGGTGCCGCGCCACCACCTCCAAGGCGCTCTTCCCGATCGACCCCGTGGATCCCAGGATCGCGAGCCGAATCACGGCCCGCCGGCTAGCAGGCCGAGCATCAGATACGCGAGCGGTAGGGTGACGAGCGAAGCGTCCAGACGGTCGAGCACGCCCCCGTGGCCAGGAAACAGCGCGCCGGAATCTTTCACTCCCGCGTCGCGCTTCAGCAGGGACTCCGCGAAGTCGCCGACCTGAGCGCCTACTCCCAGGGCGGCGCCCACTGCCGCGGCGACCGCAACGCCGCCGATCGGCAGTCCCGGCAAATACGGTTCTGCCACCAGATACCAGAGGACTGCGCCCCCGGACGCGCCCAGGACACCCGCGACCGACCCCACCCAGCTCTTATTGGGACTGACCGAGGGCAGGATCTTGGCGCGGCCCCACTTACCGCCCGCGAAGAAAGCCGAAGTGTCCCCGATAAAGGTGCTGGTCAAGGGCAGTGTCACGACCAGCAGCCCGATCCATGGCTGCGGGATCACCTGTCCCCACGCGTCGAGCGTGGGGAGGGCGTGCAGGAGCACTACGAACGCTAGTGGGAACCCCACGTACAGCGCACCAAAGAGCGTGACCGCCACGGCGGCGAGTGGCTCACGCGACGCGCCTCGGGCCATCGCCAGTACGAACGCGACGAGCGCCAGCACCACCAGAGCGGTGAGCGCGGGCGGGGCGAAGGAAGCGAAGGTCGGGTAGGCCACCGCGAGCAATACGAGGCCAGCGGCGACACCCGCGCCGAGCCATCGGAACGGACGCGTGCCTTTTTGCTCCGCCAATCGGTACGTCTCCCTCGCGCCGAGAGCCGCCAGCAGCGCGATTGGTATGCCCAACACCCATCCACCTACGTACAGCAAGCCCAGGATGATCGGGATTCCAACGAAAGCCACCGCCCAACGCCGCGCGAGCTCGAGGCTGGAACTCGCCTCTCGGGCACTCACGTCGATTCGACGCGACCGAACCGGCGTTCGCGGCCCTGGTAGTCGAGCACCGCTTCGAAGAGATTCTCGCGATCGAAGTCGGGCCAAAAGACCGAGGAGATATGCAGCTCGGTATAGGCGAGCTGCCAAAGCATGAAGTTGCTGATGCGGTACTCGCCAGACGTGCGGATCAGCAAATCTGGATCCGGCAGCCCAGCCGTGAAGAGCGTCGATTTCAGGGCCTCGTCATCGATGTCCTGGGGCGCCAGCTCGCCCCGGGCAACGCGCTCCGTCAGGATTCGGGCCGAGCGGACGATCTCCTCCCTGCCCCCGTACGAGATCATCAAATTCAGGTGGAGCTCGGTCCCCCCCACGGTGCCCTCTACGATCGTCTCGACCGCGCGACGTGTACGCTCATCGATTCGGTCCAGCTCCCCCAGCACGTGCACCTCGACTCCCTGCTTCTTGAGCTCGTACCGCTCCTTATGCGCATAGAGCTGCAGCAGCGCCATCAGGGCGGAGACCTCCTGCTGCGGCCGGTTCCAATTCTCGGTCGAAAACGCAAAAAGCGTGAGAATCTCGATGCTGGCCTCGATCGCGCCTTCGATCGTCTCGCGCACCGACTTCATGCCTTCCCTATGGCCGAGATGTCGCGGCAGCGATCTCTGCCGGGCCCAGCGCCCGTTCCCGTCCATGATAACAGCGACGTGCCGAGGTACGTCGCCGCTTACACGAATTCGATCGAGACGCTCCGAGGACATTGGCGGTTACCTGGCCATCTATATGGCCATCACCTCAGCTTCCTTGTGCTTGACCATATCGTCGATCTTGTCGCCGTACTCGTGGGTCAGCTTCTCCAGCGAGTCCTCACGACGGCGTCCCTCGTCTTCGCCGAGCTCGTGCTCCTTCACGAGCTCGTGGATCTCCTCCCGGACGACGCGGCGCGTGTGGCGCAGCGAAATGCGCCCCTCTTCCGCCATCTTGTGCAGGAGTTTCACGTACTCCTTCCGGCGCTCCTCGTTGAGCGGCGGGATCGGAATACGAATGATGTTGCCGTCGTTGGCGGGATTGAGTCCCAGGTCCGCCATCATGATGGCGCGCTCGATGTCCGCGAGCAGCGTCTTGTCGAACGGCTGCACCACGAGCAAGCTCGGCTCCGGTGTGTTCACGGTCGCGAGCTGGTTGATTGGCATCTTGGATCCGTACGCGTCGACCCGTATCGTATCGAGAAGCGCCGGCGTGGCCTTCCCCGTGCGTACGGTGGCGAACTCGCGGCGGAGCGCTTCGAGCGCCGCCTCCATGCGCTTCTTTGCTTCCTCCACGGTCGGCATCAGGCCCTCCGGAGTCTTTGAACGGGAGTCGAACTAGCGTCGCATCCTACGATACAAGGGTTCCCACGGGCTCACCACGGATCGCATCGGCCACCGCACCGTGATTCTGGAGATTGAGCACGATGATGGGGAGGCCGTTCTCCTTACAGAGGGACACGGCAGCCGCATCCATGACGGCGAGCTCGCGGCTCACGATCTCCTGGAACGTGATGTTCGGGATGAACTCGGCGTCGGGGTTCTTCACCGGGTCGGCGGTATAGACCCCTTGCACCTTCGTGGCCTTGATGACCACGTCGGAGCCCATTTCGATCGCGCGCAGAGCGGCCGCAGTATCGGTCGAAAAGTAGGGATTCCCGGTGCCGCCTGCGAAGAGAACCACCCGGTCCTTCTCCATGTGGCGGAGCGCTCGTCGCCGGATATACGGTTCCGCGATCTCCTCCATCCGGATCGCGGTCATCACCCGGGTCTCGACGCCCTTGTGCTCCAGCAGATCCTGAACCGCCAGCGCGTTGATGATCGTGGAGAGCATGCCCATGTAGTCGGCCTGAACGCGGTCCATGCCCTCTTTGGACGCCATCGCACCGCGCACGATATTGCCGCCGCCGATCACCACCCCCAGAGACACACCCATCTCCACGATGGATTGGATCTCGTCGGTGAGCTTGTCGACTACAGACGGATCGATCCCGAAGCCACGGCCCCCGGCGAGCGCTTCACCGGACAGCTTGAGAAGAACTCGCTTGTATCGAAGCTCCGGAGCCTCATCGTTCATCAGATCTGTCGTTTCTCCCTGCACCGTCCGTGCGTTCTCTCCGTATCTCTACATCTCTACGCGTCGGTGGCTCAACCCTTCTCGCCGATCGTTATGCGATGGAAGCGCGCCACCTCGATCTTCTCACCAGTGCGGGCGGAGACGTCCGTGATCAACTCCTCGATCGTCTTGTCGGTGTCCTTCACAAAGGGCTGCGCCATCAGCGTGCTCTGCTTGAAGAACTTGTTCAATTTACCCTCGACGATCTTCTCCGCGATGCTCTCGGGCTTGCCCTCCTGCTTTACCTGCTCCAGGTACACGCTGCGCTCGCGCTCGACGACGTCGGCCGCAATGTCCTCAGAAGAGACCGCCAGCGGCTTCATCGACGCAATGTGCAGAGCGAGATCCTTCGCGAGCGCCTTGAAGTCGTCGGTATTCGCCACGAAGTCGGTTTCGCAGTTCAGCTCGACGATGACCGCGGTCTGGTTGTCGAAGTGCACGTAACTACCGATGGTACCCTCGTTGGCGGACTTCTCCGAACGCTTCGCGGCCTTGGCGGCCCCCTTTGCGCGCAGCAAGTCGACGGCTTTTTCGAGATCGCCGTCGGTCTCCGTGAGTGCCCGCTTGCAGTCCATCATCCCCGCGGCCGTCAGGTCGCGGAGTGCCTTCACGTCTTTCGCGCTAATCTTCTTCGCATCACTCATCGTGCTAGTTCATCATCTTGGTGGGTGACAATCATGGAGGGTGGATCGGTGATTCCAAGGCGTTCGACGCCCGCACCGATGCCACCGGGCCTTGGACCGACTGGAGGCTTCCACGCGGTCATCTGGGTTCTACGCCTCGGCGTCAGCGGAGCCTTCGGCCGGCTCGTCGGCCTTCGCCGCCGACTCGGCCCCAGTATCGGGCGCTGTCTCAGAACCGGCATCAGCCTCGACCGCTGGCGCCTCTGCTGCGGCCGGCGCCTCCGGATCGTCCTGCGCCACGGCGCCCTCCGCCGCGTCTGAGGACTTCGAGCTTCCTTCGGCGCCATCCCCGATGTGCTGCGCGATGACCTCAGGGCGTGGACGCCGCTTGCGGCGCGGGCGCCGGCGCTGTGGGGCCTGGCCCTCGGTCGTCTCGCCCGTCTCCGTCGAGTACACGGTCGCGGCCAAGTCGTCGACCCGGCGGCGCTCCTCGTCCGGCACTTCCTGTCGGGCGATCTGGATCGTATCTGCGATGGCCTTCGCGATCAGGCTGACCGAGCGAATGGCGTCGTCGTTCCCGGGGATCGGGAAGTCGACGAGATCCGGATCCGCGTTCGTGTCCGTGATCGCGATGATGGGGATACCGAGCTTAGCGGCCTCCTTGATCGCGATGGTCTCGCGCTTGGCATCGACGATGAAGACCGCCCCGGGAAGCCGGCTCATGTCCTTCACGCCCACGAGATACTTGTCGAGCTTGATGCGCTCACGGTCCAACACCAACCGCTCTTTCTTGGTGTAGAACTCGTATGCGTTTTCTTCCTGGCCTCGCTCGAGCTCCTTCAGGCGTCGAATCTGCTTTCGAATCGTCTGGAAGTTCGTGAGCATGCCGCCGAGCCAGCGCTCGGTGACGTAGAAGGCGCCGCAACGCTCGCCCTCCTCCTCCACGATATACCGCAACTGCTTCTTTGTGCAGACGAAGAGGACGCGGTCCCCGCGCAGGACAACCTCGCGAATGGACTGCTGCGCGATCTTGAGCCGATCGAGCGTCTTGCGGAGGTCGATGATATGGATGCCGTTGCGTTCGGTGAAAATGAACGGCTTCATCTTCGGGTTCCAACGGCGCGTCTGGTGACCGAAGTGTACTCCGGCCTCCAGGAGTTGGTCGAGGCCTACATCAGACATATTGGGATCTCTTCTTATGGGGCCGATTTATTACGCCCCGATCAGGATGTCGGAGCGCTGGCACGCCCCGAGTACAACGAACTGCTCGAGTCTAGCGCTTCGAGAACTGGAAGCGCTTGCGGGCCTTCGGCTGACCAGGCTTCTTGCGCTCCACCTGACGCGCATCCCGGGTGAGCATGCCCTTCTCACGTAGCGTTGGGCGCAGTTCCTCGTCGTGCTCGACGATCGCTCGCGCCAACCCCATGCGCACCGCATCGGACTGCCCCGTGAGGCCGCCCCCGTGCACGCGAACGGTGACGTCGAACTGCCCCTCGAGTTCCGTGATCTTGAAGGGCTCCAACACTCGAATCTGGTGGGTCGGACGGGGGAAGTAGTCGGCCATCGTACGGCCGTTGATCTTCCACTCCCCTGCGCCCGGGCGCAGGATTACACGTGCGACGGAGCGCTTGCGGCGCCCTACCGTCTGAATCTGATTAGTCACTTCGCCGGCCATATTGCTGGGATGCCTTCTTGCAAGTCCAGGGTTCAGATGTCCAGGGGCTCGGGCCGCTGGCCCTGATGGGGATGATCCACGCCCGCATAGACCTTCAACTTCTTTCTCATTGCCCGACCAAGAGCGTTCTTCGGAAGCATGCCCTTGACCGCTAACTCGATCACGCGCTCGGGGTGAGTCTCGATCACACGCCGGAACGGGATGTGCCTCTCACCACCCATGTAGCCGGAGTGGCGGAAGTACGTCTTCTGATCGGCCTTCTTGCCGGTGAGCATCACCTTCTCGGCGTTCAGGACAACGACGTAGTCGCCCACGTCCAAGTGCGGCGTGTACATCGGCTTATGCTTGCCACGAAGGACGGTAGCGATCTGCGTGGCGAGGCGTCCGAGCGTCTTGCCAGCCGCGTCGACGACCCACCACCGATGCTCGATCTCGTTGGCTTTCGGCGTGTATGTTCTCATGCCCACATTCAAGACCAGTAATTCGAACCCCCGTACGGCCGAACCAGAGTACGGTGCGCCAGGGGGGCGAAATCGTTGCGATTTCAAAACAGAGCCTCGAATGATATCTGGGGCCCAGATGAGTGTCAACGGGCGTTCGGCGTTGTAGAACGGGGCTTTCGGGCGGGAAGCCGAGCGATTCCGCCCCGCGCCCGTCCTAGATGAACGTCTCGAGAAATCTCGCCCGAGAGGCGTGGCGCAGCCGCACCAGCGCCTTTTGCTTGATCTGCCGCACTCTCTCCCGCGTGATGCCGAGGATGGCCCCGATTTGCTCCAGGGTCATGGGTTCCTGATCGTCCAGCCCGAAGTACAAGCGCAGGATCTTCGCCTCGCGTTCCCTCAGCGTGCCCAACGCCTCCTCGATCGTATTCTTGAGGGCGTGGGAAAAAGCCTCGTCCTCGGGTCCCAGCGCGTACTGGTCGGGCAGGTAGTCGAGCAGTCGATTGTCCTCCCCCGGCGTCATCGGGGCATCTAGCGAGAGATGCGACTGGGAGATAGCGAGCGTGCGTTCGACCTCTTCCTGGGTGATATCCAGATCTTCAGCGATTTCCTCTACCGTTGGTTCTCTGCCCAACTCCTGCAGTAGTGTCGAACTCCGTCGACCGATGCGGTGGAGTGCAGCCGCTCGATTGAGAGGCACGCGAACGATCCGGCTCTGCTCAGCCAACGCCTGCAGAATGACCTGCCGAATCCACCATACTGCGTAGCTGATGAACTTGATGCCCTTCGATTCGTCGAACTTGTGGCCGGCCCTGATCAGCCCGAGGTTGCCCTCGTTGATCAAGTCTGAGAGCGGCACACCCTGGTTCTGATACTTCTTGGCGACCGACACGACGAAGCGTAGGTTCGAGCGCACGAGCTTGTTGAGGGCGTCCTCCTCGCCGGCGCGGATGAGAATGGCGAGCCGTGCTTCCTCTGCCCTATCGATCAGCGGATAACGGCTGATCTCCTGGAGGTACTGATCCAGCGAGCTTTCCTTGAAGGCACCGCGTCGGGCGGAGAAGCTCATTGCTGACGGGCGAAGAGGGTCTGGAGGAACGTGCAGCCCCGACAATCCGACTTCAATCGGCTGTGGGGACGCCGAGACTAGAATCGGACGCGCTCCGGTTCCGCGCAACCTGGCCCCGGACGCATATCGCGCCCTCTACCGGACCGCGGCCCCGATGCGCCTCCAGCGGACCTCACGAAGCCACGGCGCTCGCTCGGCTCCACGCGGGTCGAACGAGTAGTAAACGAACCAGGGCTTGCCTCGGACCGCGTCCCGGTGAACGAAGCCCCAATACCGGGAGTCCTCGCTGTTGTCCCGGTTGTCCCCGAGCACGAAATAGCGATCGCGCGGGACGATGATGGGGCCCCAGTTGTCCCGGGTCGGCTGGTACTCCCTCGGGGGCGCGGCCACCAGGTGGTTGGACTGCCAGCGCATGTCGGGGTGCTCGGCGTCACCTCGCTGGTCCAGGTGCTTCGCGTAAGGCTCGTATAGCGGCGAGCCGTTCAGGTAGAGATGCTTGTCACGCATCTCCAGCGTATCCAGGGGGAGCCCGACCAACCGCTTCACGTAGTTCCGTGCCGGTTCGTGTGGTGGGTTGAAGACGATGACGTCCCCTCGCTCAGGCTCGAAAAAGGCGGGCAACTTGAGGTCCGTGCCTGGAACGTGCGCCCCGTACACGGCTTTGTTCACAAGCAGGAAATCGCCTACGAGCAGGGTGCCTTCCATCGACGCGGTGGGGATCTTGAAGGCCTCGACCCCAAAGGACCGGATGAGGAGGAAGAGCACGAAGGCAACAAAGAGGGACCGGGCCCAGTCCCGCACTCCCGCGAGCACACCCTCGTCGGCCTCACGTTTCTGCCGGACGAGAATCTCCTCGACGACGCTCCCGTTTTCCCCCCGTTCTCGCACACCGCCCTCGCTGTAGCCTAGAAGCGGAAAGGGCGCTCGCGGGCGCCCTTGGCCCGCCACAGCTGGAGGCATCTCTTCTGCCTCGTCCCAGCGGACTCTTGGCATACACAGGGTACCCAGCCTCGTTCCGCAACCCCGCTTCCGCGTCACGTAGCGCTTCCCCATGCGCACAACCGTGTTTTGCCGTTAGAAGAGAAGCGGCGCGCGAGCTCTCCAGCTCGTGGCTCACGCTTCGATGCCAGCATTCCCGGAGACCCTCCATGCTCTTGGCAGCTCTTCTGCGGTCCGGGCGAGGCCCTAGGCCGCTGACTTTTCTCGCGGCCATTCTCGTGTTCTCGGGCATCTTTGCGATGCTGCGCAGCCGCATCCCGACACAAATCGACCTGAGCGAGACCAACGCGATCTGCGAAGAGGGCTATGAAGAGTGGTGCGACACGGAGATGGGCGGAGGCTCAGCGCGAAGAACCGGCGCAGGTGTAGAGGGTGGATTCAAGGGGTCGTCGCAACACCTCAGGGAGGAGTTGCGATGTCTGCGAAGAAGCGCCGACGCTCGGATCGAGCTCTACGTCCGCGGATGCGGTCACCCGGCCGGCCGGGGGTGGGA
>Ga0066376_10002821_pt1 | contig 15953 bp, 11 predicted proteins | sample Knorr_S15_td_Bot_FD_77009 | JGI IMG/M metagenome (GOLD analysis project Ga0066376, IMG submission 77009) | Marine microbial communities from Southern Atlantic Ocean transect - Knorr_S15_td_Bottom_ad_5009_LV_A | ecosystem: Environmental > Aquatic > Marine > Oceanic | place: Southern Atlantic... | reverse complement strand
TTCATGAAGTCGTCCGGCTCAATTATCGGCCCCAAGGTGTTGTTTCCGTTGTCGATGTGGAATCCGACGCCGTAGTCCTCCCCAGCGTACTTCATACCCAGATGCCCCTCGCACAGGCGTATCTCGCGCGTGCCCAGAATGCACTCAGCCGCGGCAATAAGCTCCGGGTGAACGGTAACCCGATTCAGGACCGAGTGGTCCCAGGGAAAGAGGGTTTGTCCCGCAGTTTCGTTCTGCCGGCCACAAGCGACATACTCCTCGTAGGCCGGCGCGAACAAAGTAAGGCACGCCTACGAGGCGCTGGACCCAGTTGCCGAAGCCTTGGTATGGTGGGGGGATCATGCACGCCCGGAGATCGCTGTCTACATGGCCCCCGTCGGTGGACATGTCCAGGGCGTCGGCCACAGGCCGCTTCGTGCCGCTTGACATCATCGCCTCCATCGTTAGACTGACTGACACTCTTCGGAGGTCGTTGCGACCGGAACCCACTTATCGTCGTCAGAGGAGTCGTATGGCAAGCCATATCATCGAACCAGAGCGCCGCACGGTCCACGGGCATTTTTCAAAAGAGCTGTCACCGATTCTGGAGATCGACTCTGGCGATACCGTGCGCTTCAGAACCTTGGAGGCCGGTTGGTCCCTGGAACCGCCCCCTCGGGCTGGAGCGGACTCGGAGACCCATATTGAGCCGCGGGTCAAGGGCAAGGACGATGGGCACTGCCTATGTGGGCCGGTCGCGATCAAAGGGGCGCAGCCGGGGATGACTCTCGAGATTGGCATCCACCAGATTGTGCCCGGGACCTGGGGGTGGAGCGGGGCGGGACAGAGGGATGACCTGGGCATAGATGAAGGGCCATGGCTTCCCTACCTGTGGCAGCTCGACAGCGAGGCGATGACCGGAGAGGACAACGAGGGGCACAAGGTAGCGCTGCGGCCCTTCATGGGTGTTATGGGCATGCCACCCGATGAGCCCGGCGATCACGGGACGGGCCCACCGCGCCAGTGCGGGGGCAATCTCGACTGCAAGGAGCTGGTGGCGGGCACCCGGCTGTTCTTGCCCGTTGCCGTGGCGGGGGGGTTGTTCTCGGTCGGGGACGGGCACGCGGTGCAGGGGGACGGCGAAGTATCGGGCGTGGCCATAGAGTGCCCGATGGAGCGGGTCGAGTTGAGTTTTCATCTGCACGACACCCCCCGCTCAACGCCGCAAGCCAAAACGGGTGAGGGGTGGTTGGCCTTCGGGCTGGATCAAGACCTGAATGAGGCGACGCGCATGGCCGTCAGCGGCATGCTCGATTTGATGGTCGACCAGCACGGCATGGGCCGCAAGGAGGCGCTGGCTCTGGCCAGTCTGGTGGTCGATTTGCGGATCACGCAGATTGTCAACGGCACTCGGGGCGTGCATGCGGTACTGCCGGACGGGGCCATAGCGTAGTTGATCCATGGGCCGCGATCAGGCGAGGGCCGCCCTCACACCTTTGCACCGCTCTTCTCGCACCTGAGACTCGACATCTAATGGAATCACCCGCTGCCAATAGCCGCCCCCAGCCGACGCCGGCCCCCTTCCGAATGCTGCGCCAGTTCAACCACCCGGAGGGTCGCAAGGAGGTCGGGCGCATCTGCCGCTTCCACATCCGAACTTTCGATAATGACCTGATTGAGAGCCACTTCGCCGGCGATTCCCTCCAGGATCGCCTAGCGCGCGCCCTGGCCGAGAATCGGGCCGTGCGCGCCAAGGAGATATTCGAAACATTTGAGTTCTTCGCCGCCGTGCGCAAACACGTCCGTGCCCCCCACGTGGCCGATCTGTGCTGTGGGCACGGCCTGACGGGACTACTTTTCGCGCTTTTCGAGCGCCGTGTTGAGAGGGTCACCCTATGCGATCATCGCCGCCCCGACAGCTTTGACCAGGTACTGGCGTGCGTTAGCGCAGTAGGCCCCTGGGTCGTCGAAAAAGTAGCATACCACACAGGGCCGCTGAAAGCAGCCGGCGAGCTCCTGACTCCGGGCGCCTCGGTGGTAGCGCAACACGCTTGCGGCGAACTCACCGACCGCTGCATCGACCTCGGGCTGGGTGTTGGCGGCGCACTGGCCCTCATGCCATGCTGCCAACGGGTGACCGAAGGCCCGACCGTGATCGAACGCGAATTGGGCATCGAAATGGCCTCCGACATCCACCGCACTTACCGCCTGGAACGCCACGGCTATCACGTCCGCTGGATCAACGTGCCGCCCGAAATCACGCCGATGCACCGCATCCTGGTGTGCACGCGGAAGGCTTCCTCCTGACGGCAGACCTGCCCCCATCTCGATGGCCACACTCGCCGCGCGGAAATGCCATTCTCGTAGCTTGATTACCCGCGCTGGCCTTGATTACCCGCGCTGGAGAACCCCTGAGCGCCCCGTCACGCCACAGGGAAACTACCGCTGGAGAGTAGCCCTCTTCGTGGCGCGCAGATCACCCAGCTGCAGCTTTACAATGTAGACCCCGGTGGCTGCCGCCCGGCCTTCGTTGTCGCGGCCATCCCACACCCGACTGTGTGGTCCGGGGCTGGCCTCCACGAGGCGATCCCACACCAGTTGACCCGCCAGGTCGTAGATGAGCATGCGTGCGGTCCTCGCACCAGCGCCCTCGGGCAGGACGTAGGCGATGACGGTCGTCGGGTTGAACGGGTTCGGCGCGTTCTGCAGCAGGACGGGCTGCAGAGGCAGGCTGCCGGATTGGATCTGGTAGGCCCTCTCTTCGAAGACGAGAATCATGTCCAGGCCGAGTCCTGCGAACGGCAGGAGAGCCGGCGGGGTGTCCTCGATTCCGAGTGACCACCTCCAGCGGCATGCCCGAGCGGTAGGCGAGATCGATCCAGACGCCGTCGTTCAGGCTGAAGATCCGGTCGAAATAGGTCTGCGTGATCGCCGTCTCCTCCTCGATGGCCGTCGCCGACCCGTCGGCTTCCGCCAGCTCGGGTTCGGGGTTGACCACGATCTCGTCGTCCGGCGCAAACAGCGACGTGCGGCTCGTCACCAGGCGATACTTGAGGCCGAGGTCGAGGATGTCATCGGAGAGCTCCCCATTACCCGCTCGCGCCATCTGTAGTTCCAGGGACTGCACCTTCTCGTGGGCCCACAGCCTCGGGATCACCGGCAAGGCATCGCCCTCGGCGACCAGCTCGACGGTGTAGTCGACGCTCACCTCCTCCTCATCGAGGCTCCCCGTCAGCCGTACCGTGACCATGCCGCCGGCCGAGTAACGACCTACCTGAAACAGCTCCCGACCCGCTGCGAGCACATCGGCATTGTCGGGGTACAGGTCGAGGACGCGGGTGCCCTCGAAAACGAGCGACGTCGACAGCAGCACCGGCCGGCTAAACTCGTCGAACAGCAGCCGCAGTTCCTCCTCCAGCCGTTCTTCGGTCGTCACGAAGCGCGACTTGCCGCGGTTGCCAGCGGCCAGGGCGGACAGGATCCCGCGGTTCACGCCGAGGCCGACACCGATGGTGAACAGGCGGATTCCCGGCCCGTCCATCTCGGCGATGAGATCGTTCAGCCGCTCGACCGGGGTGTTGGTCTGACCATCGGTGAGAAAAACGACAGAGTGTGGCTGGTCGGGGTCGAGCCCGGCGTAGGCCACCTGCAGCGCCGCCTCGAAGTTCGTGCTGCCGCCAGCGCTGAGGAGACGCACGAAACTCGCCGCCTCGTCGATAGCCTCCGGCGTAGCTGCGAGCAGCTCCGGGCTGTAGGCTTGCGCCGAAGAGCTGAACCAGACGATGTTGAAGCGGTCAACCGGCACCAGGGCCTGAAGCATATCGGCCAGAGCGTTCTTCAAGGGCTCGAGCCTGCCAACCCGCATACTCCCGGAATTGTCGACGACAAAGGTCACGCTGCGCGCCAGAGGCGCGGCCTCGAGCAGCTCGGGCACCGGGGGCATCCACATCACGTAGTAGCCCATGGTGCTCTCTGTGGGTGGGAAGCTGAGCAGCCGCGGCTCCGCGAGGATGACCCGCTCCTCGACCCGCAGGGTCAGATCCTCGGTCGGCGACCAAACCTCGTCCGCGTAACGCACCGTGGCGTGTCTGTCGTCCTGCCGATCTATTTGGGAAAGGCGCGCGTAGAGGTCGGTGATCCCCACGTCGAAGGGGATCTGCGACGCCACCTCCGCCGAGAACTCGAAGAGCCCCACCTCGACACCCATCACCTCCGCCGCCAGGGGGTTAGACGTACTCCGTGACCCCCTCCCGCGCGTCGAGGACCTCCATGTACTCGATTTCCACGCGACGGCTGCCGTTGGCGGGAAAGGGGAACACGCTGAGACGAAACAGCTGGTCGTCGATGCGCTCGATGAGAGCCGGATCGATGCGTCGGCCGACGATCTCGTCGTAAGTTTGACGCGCCTGGACGCTCTCCATGATCTGCCCCTGGACGCGGCGGTCACCGATCCAGAGCACAGTTCCACCTGTCGTGGGTCCTTGCCACTGTTCAGACGGTCTCTCGGGGCAAACAGGACACGTGTGTCCCTGTTGACGAACAGGTTGCCCCGCGGCGCCACCTCCAGGTCTCCATTCACCAGGACGACGCCCGCCCACCGCACGTCGCCACCGATTGTGCCCGCCCACTGAGACGGGATCACATCCACCATCATCCGACCTTGGATGCGTCGGAAGCGGATTTCCGTAGGCGTCAACGCCGGGGACTCAAAACGGCCCAGTCCCAGAATGGAGGGATTGGAAGCCAGATTCAAGGTCGTGAAGTTGACGCCGTCGAAGGGATCGGTAGCATCCCCCAGATTGCCCTGATGACCCACAATGCCTTCCCGGTGACTGACGACTCGATCCGCCGATCGGTGTTCTTCTGCTATATGCCCGCCATCGGACGAAACAATCTACCCGACCAGCGCATGTCCATCTACCCCGACCACGTGCTCGAGCGCCTGAGCGACCAGGCCGATATCATCACCTCTCCCGGATATATCTGATCTCAGCCCCAGGGCAAGGGAACGCCAAAGTGCTCGTGCATGGAGCGGGCCGCGTTCTGTTCGGCCTCGCCGAAGCGTATGCCCTCAGCGCGAAAACGCGCCATGCTCTGCTCCTCGGTGGCGCCAGGGAGCTCAGCGGCCTCGGTGCCCGGGATCGGCGTGTAGTTGGCCCGCACATCCCGTGAATAGCGATCGGCTTCGGCGCGGAAGCGATCTCCATCCACCGCCTGTTCCAGATCGATGGCCAGCACCATGCCTCCCCGGTCAGCCCCGGGCCAACGCGCCTCTATCGCCTCTCCTTCGGGGCCGGTGAATCCAGTCAGCGCGCCACCGAGAAGATTGGCGGCTGCCACTAATCCCATGCTCTTGAAGAATGCGGAAGGTATGCGTTCGAGCAGGTCTTCTCCCCCCTCGTCGTAGGAAGCGAGGATGGAGGCCCCGGCGTCGAGGACCATGTCGGGCTCCTCTCCGGCGGGAATAGCAAAGGCTATCGGCGGGTTGCCGCCGAAGCCGACCGAGCGTTTGGGGTCCACTTCCAGCGACATCCCTTCGCCGCGAAATCCTGCTGCCGAAATTCCGATACAACCAGCTTCCAGGCAGATGCGCGCGTAATGACCGGCAGAGCCGTAGTGGCCGATGTGACGGACGAGGGCGATCCCGACGCCCGTGGCTCGGGCCTTCTCAATGGCTATCTCAGAGGCCCTGACCATGGGCAGGTAGCCAAGGGTGCCGTCGCCGTCGAGGGTGGCCATCGCCGGCGTCTCTGTCACAACTCTTATATTGGGACGCGGATTGTATGAGCCCTGCTCGAACCCTCTGGTATACCCGTTGGCGCAGCGGAAGCCGTGCGAGCGCACCCCGCGGAGGTCGGAGTTGACCAGGAGCCGAGAGATGGTGGCGGCGTGATCGGCGTCGATACCGGATTTCTCGAAACACTCAGTGACAAAAGACAGGAGGACCTCCTCCCGCACGGGGATGAATTCTTCGGGTGGTTGGTTCATCGGTCGGCGACCTCGTCGGCAAGGAGGGAGGCGAAACTGCGCTGGAACGTACGCTGGGTAACGATTGGAGTGGCCACGACTGAGAGAAGTGACAGGAAATGAGCACACAGTACAGCACCATCGCGGCAACCTCACGGCGCGACGGCGAGTTACCCATCTACGATATCTCCGCCCGCTGCGAGGTGCCCAACAGACGAATTGCCGAGCTGCTGGTCGGTTTCCTGGGCAAGACTTACGATGCCTGCGTCGAGCACGTCGCCGACCGGCCCAACCACGATCGCCGTTACCTCATCGAGCCAAAGAAAATCGAAGAGAGGCTCGGGTTTGCCCCTGTGGTAGACTTCGAAGCCGGTTTGGAAGAGACGGTGAAATGGTATGTGGATCACCCACAATGGTGGGAGGGGATACTCGCCGGCAACGCCAAGCTGGTTTTCGACTGGTCGGGGTCCAGGAAATAGCTCGATCGCCCCCGTCAACGGGTGACAATCACACCTTTTTCGAGCAGCGCCGGGATGTGCTCCTCAAGCGCTTCGTCACTGAGGGGATTATTGCTGAGCTGGACTACCAGCAGCCCCCGCAGTCCAAGCAAGATGGAGACATCCTCGATCTCGTTGCTCTGCAATGACAGATTCAGCAGTCTCTGCATGGCGCGCAGCGGCGCCAGATCGACGATATCGTTGCCGCTGGCCCTGAGATCGGTCAGCCGCACCATGCCGACCAGGGAAGATATATCGACGATGTCATTCTTCGACATGCGCAGCGCCTCCATCTGCCGCAGATTGGCTAGCGGCGACAGGTCGATGATCTTGTTGCCCTCCATCTCGAGCCGGTTCAGTCTCACCATACCCGACAAAAAGGACACGTCCGCCACGCTCGTGGCGTTGAAGCGCAGCTTCTCCAGCGCCGTCAGCGACGCGAGCGGGCTCAAATCGGTCAGCGGATTGCTCGTCAGAGACAGTTCGGTCAGCCTGGTGAGACCGCTCAACGGCGACACGTCGACGATCTGGTTGATCGCCAGGTTCAGCGTCTCGAGATTAGCCAGTGCCTCGATGCCGGCCAGGTTGGCGATGTTCCGTCCAGTGCCGCGCAGATCGGTAATCGTCAGGAGGTCGTCCTTGGTGAGGGCGAGGTCCGGCTTACCCAGCTTTCGGCGAATGGCGTCCTCGAGCTGCTGGTCCACAAAGGTGACAAAGGGCTCGTAGAAGTCGGTCTGCACACCAGCTTCCTGCAGCAGCATGAGGTCGCGGTCCAGCGCCGCCGCTGAGAGCGGGTTGCCGGACAGCTCGACACTCTCCAGGTTAGGCAGACGCACGAGGGCTTCGATCTCTTCCACGAAATTGAAGGTGACGTTCAGCAGGATTAACTCGGTGAGGCCTGACAGCGGCGTCAGGTCCTGCACCTGGTTGTCGTCCAGGTTGAGTTCACGCAGCTGCCGCAGGCCGGCGAGTCCATCTAGGTCCTGAACCCTGTTGTTGGACAGATCGAGAATCTCCAGATCTCTCAGCGCCGTCAGTGGCGACACGTCCTGGATCCGGTTGGCGGCCACCATGAGCACGGCGATGTTGGGCATGCGCTCGACGCCCCGCAGGTCGGCGATCTCCAGCTGCACGGCCTCCAGTCGCTGGATGGACGCCAGCTGTGAATCGGCGAGGGGGCCAACCGGCGCAGCCAGCGCGGCGCGCACCGCGCTCTCCAGTCCAGCGTCGGCGAACTCCGTGTGCTCCACCTCGAGCGCGGCCGAGCCCGGGCCGGCCGGCGCGATACCCGAGTCGGGACTGCACGCCGCAAGAGCGACCGCAAGAGCGACCGCCGGCCACCTCGTCAGATCTGCCGTCATTGCTGCACCCCCGCGTAGATGGTGATGAAGCCGCGTGAACGTGTCTCCGCCGGTTGGAAGTCAAAGTCCAGTCGCGACAGCTCGATTCCCATCGTCGTCGTCAGACGATACCCCTGATACTCGGTAAAATTCGTCATCTGCACTGTCGACGTCACCCCTTTGAAGTCCGGGCTCGACCGCGGCGGCGTGGGCTCGCGCATCTGGCTGAAGATCTCGAAATCCACGCCGCTCTCGATAAAACTGTGTCGCATGAAGGGAAAGCGCACGACCAGCATGAATATCTCCGAGAGCTCCTGGCGCTTGAACTCGCTTGTGCTGAACGGTGTTTCGCGCCTGAACTCGCTCTTCCATCGGGGCGATACGGTCCAGCGGCCCAGGTTCAATGAGTACTCGGCCTTGTTGATGAACCCCAGGAAACTGCTCTGATCGCGCGCGCCTCTGAGCTCCAGCTCCAGATCGGATCCCAACTGGTGATACAGCTGCCACTTAAAGCGATGCGTGATGTTGAGCCCGGCCGCCGGGGTGTGGTCCCAACCGATCCACGTCGTGTTGACCACCGTGTCCCGCGCCGGCAGCTTGTCCACCACGAGTCTGTTGCCGCCCCTGGTATTGGGCAGCTGCACCCACTGCAGCAGATCGTCGACGATGTTGTCCTTCACCTTGCGCAGATCCTGGAACAGCCTGACGCGACCCCAGCGCGGGTGATTGGTCTCTGCCGTGGCCAGCAGATAGATGGCGCGATTGTGGCGCTTGTCGGTGAACTGGCTCACTCGCATGCGACCAGCCGTCAGCCGCACATCGGGACCAATATGCGCGCCACCGTAGACGTTGTAGCCTTTCTGGTCTTTTCGGTAGGGGTAATCTGCCCGCGTGTCGTTCTCGAAGCGGTCGACTACGCCGTTGTGGTTCATGTCGACGCCGTAGAGAAACTCGGGACGATCCGAGTAAAAGCGCAGGAACGGCTCCTCGTAGTCGGGGATCAGGTTGGGGCTGTCCTCGTTGTCGTTCTGGTTGAAGTCCGATATGAAATCGTTATTCTCATCCCAACCGGGAAATACTTCGACGTCGCCAGGGCCAAACGTCTTGCGCCGCCAGTCGGGCCAGCGGTCCTGGTCGTCGTTGTCGTCGACGAACTCGAAGCGCTCGAAATCGTTGGTGTAATCCACGACACCGTCGTCGCCGGCCACGACAAACATCGTATTGTAGCGCGGATTGACGCTGTAGGCCTCCATGAAGACGAAGAACGGGTAGGCTACCTTCGACACATTCAGCAGCCAGGCGATGGCCCTATCGCTGGCCGTGTGGTGCCGCTTCAGATTTGGGTTGGGATACTGCCGGAACTGGTGATTGACGTCTACCTCCAGATATCCCTTCAGTCCCGCCAGGTCATCTACCTCCATGGTGAAGCCGAGGATCTGGTTGGCCGTGGGCAGCCCGTAATCGAAGGCCAGCGCACGCTGGTTGGAGCCGTCCTTGACGTTGCCCGAGGCTCGCGCCACGGGCAGAAATACGACGCTCTCACCGGCGTTGATCTGGCGATCGGAGGCCACCTCGACGAAATAGTCGTTGGCGATCACGAGCTCGATCTGGGCGCTCTCGATCTCGCTGGGATCCGGTCCCGAATAGGTGCGGTCATTGAAGTCGAAGACCAGCAGGATCTCCTCGGTGCCGTCGGCCGCCAGAAAACCACGGCGCTCGAAACCGCCCGAGATCAGGGCCCTGAAACCGATCTGGCTTCCCCGCAGGACGTTGCCGTCGAGGTCGGTGATGACGATGTCGCTGCTGAACAGCGCCCCGCCGCCCTCGCCGTCCTCCGGGGAGTCGTCGCTGATGCGCACGAGGACGAGATTGACGTTGCCGAAGTTCTGCGCCTCGGTCAGACGCCCTCGGAAGATGTCGCCGTTGACGGCCTCGATCTGCGTCTGCGAGTGATGGGCGTTGACGAAGGTCCCCCCCACCTTTACGAAATCCCCCACCTGCGCGGTCACGCGCCCGCCCACAAGGTTGGTCAGATTGGTGCGCTGGTCGGTCTCCGAGCCCGGAGAGTTGGGCTCACTGATGCGCGACAGCACCAGCGTGGCTTCGTGTTTGTCGGAGGCGAAGTCCCACTGCAGGCCGTTGTAGAGCACCTTGGAGAAGGTCATCGGCGTCAGCGTAGTGCGCAGCTTGTTGCCGACCGTGAGGGCGTAGTGAAACTGCCCCTTGTGGTCCGCGGCGACCACGAGACTGCTGAACCACGAACTGAACTGGGAGGTCCTCTCCAGCGTGCTGCCAAAAGGCTGAGGCGACTCCTGGCGCCAGTCGTATACCAGCCAGCCCCGGGTCAGGTAGTTGCCATAGACGTCGTACCAGTAATCGCCCTCCAGGGAGGTGGACACATAGTTCTGGTAGTTGGTGCGCGCGTAGTTGCTGTACTCCCACTGCTTCCACTGATATTCCGAGTAGAGTTCCTGCGGCACATACCATTTGCGCATGGCCGGGTCGAGGGCGTCGAACAGCACACCGGGGCCAGTGGGCTCGTAGGTGACCCTGCCGCCACGCTTGATCGTACCCAGACGGGCGCCGAACCCCTGCGCCTGCACAGACGCCGCCATCGCCAGCAGAAGCACTATTACGGCGGCAAGCGCGAGGCGCGGCAGATATCGCCTGATAGCTGTCATCTTAGTAAACCACACAGAGCACGCCCTGGTGGCGCTCCTCGAAGGCGTCGGCCATGACGCGCAGAACCCAGATGTAGTTGCCCGGTGTTGCCAGACTGCCGTCGGCGAGGCGGCCGTCCCAGATCAGACTGGCCGGCCCGATACCTCGCTCCTGTTCGAAGACGCGGCACACGCGACGCGCCGACAGGTCGTAGATATCCAATGCCACCGGCGCCGGTTGCACCAGTTGCAGGATATTGAAGTCCATGCCGAACTGCTCGTTGACGCCGTCGCCGTTGGGGGTAAATACCTTGTTGGTGATGATGACCTCGCCGACCAGACGGCCGATCTGCGGCTTGGGGATTACCACCGTGAAGCCGGACGCGGCGTCGAAGTCGCCGGGCCCGAAGTCCACTACCTGGCCTGGACCGAGGCGCTGCGGCACGGTGGGGAAGCGGCTGTTGATGGCCCGTCCGGAGAACACGGAACCGAAGCGGAAGATCGGCACATCGAAGGAGAACTCCACCGTCGAGCTATCCTGCCTGACCAGGGGAAATGAGATGCGAAAGACGTTGTTCCGGTTGAAATCCACGTCCCACATCGTGGGCTCGCCGTTTATCGTCAAGTCCCGGATGTTCTCGATGGGCACATTGGTGTCCACTTCGAGCTGATCGAACCCTAGGATGTCGTCGCCGCCGCGCAGCATCACGCCGTAGTGAAATGAAACCGCCTCCTCGGTCTCGGCCAGCCGCGGAAAGACCTCGGCCTTGAGCGTATCGGCGAGCGGCGGATTCAGATAGTCGAACTGCAGGCGCTCCACGGCGCGCGTGTCGAACAGCCTGCCCTCGAAATCCACCCGCAGCTGGATATAGCGCCGCGGCCCCGGTACGGCCGCAATGGCGCCGTTCTCCAGTGATTTCCATGGGCTCCAGAACACCTTGTCGTCTGCCAGGGCCGCCTGGTTCGCCCTTTTGAGCTCCCAGTACTCCTCCGGCGTCACCTCGGTGAGCTCGACACCGAAGTCGCCGACATCCCGGCGGCGATACAGCACCGGCGAGTCGTCGGCCCCCGTGCGGGCGCGTACCCCCAGCTCGGAGAAGATGGGATCGCCGATGGCGTCGGCCACCCAGCGAATCGCGCCGACCGCCGAGCGATGCCCTAGATCGATGACGTCCGAGTAATAGGCCGCCTCGCCGAGGTAGCCGGTGCCGAACACCTCGATCTCGTCGATCTCGAAGGGCGACGTGGTGATGGACCGCAGCTTGATCAGCCGGACGTACTGGGGCTCGATGGGGATGTCTACAATGGCTTCGATGTTCTGCGCCACCCGTGACACCAGCACGTCCGGCGCCCCTCCTGAGCGATCGGTGATACGCTCGTTGATGAACAATTCGTAACCCCTCAGAAAGTCCCCGTGGAACGGCAGCCGCGGGGTCGCCACAACCGTATTGCGCGGGTAAAAACGGATGCGCTTGATGCCCACCAGTCGCGCGAAGTCCATGATCACCCAGATACCGAAGGCCGGCGTCTCCGCGAAGGGACTGGGCTTGCGCTCGAAGGCCACGGAGTGATCGCCGTTGATAATGCCCTCCAGCTGACTTCTGCGGAGCGCTGTCGACATCGTCAGCGAATTGGGGGCTTTGATCGACCCCGTGCCATCCAGCAACAGCGAGGATATGTTGGTCTGACCGTCGAAGAAGCGAGGCGTGATCCACCCGCCGCGGTGCCCGTACTCGATGGCGGCTCCCGGAGCGTTGCTCGAGTCGACAGCGGTGATAGAACCCTTCTTCACCAGGACCTGCGGATTGCCGCCGTTGCCGCCACTGGCCCAGGTGTTCGCCCCCGTGCCCAGCTGGAACAGACGCACCTGCGCCACGGTAGCGCCCGGCACCAGCAACGCGGCGGCGAGCGCGAGGTGACCGACGACGCCGAAGTAGATCCGCTTCATCCTATCTCAGACCCGCGTTGACCGTCATGAACAGGAGGTTCGAGTCCTGCCGCTCACCGTCCTCGAGCTTGCGCCTGGTGAGCTGAAATCCGGCTCGCGATACGAGCTGATACCCGAGGTAAGCGACTCGGTTGACGAGCTGAAAGACAACCGTCTGGCCGCTGAAGTCCTGATCTATGTCTTGGCGGCGGCCGTCGATCATCCAGAAGCGTGACACTTCCAGACCGGCCTGGATCTCGGTGTCGAAGAGCTGCTTGCCGTAACGCGCGTAGTAGTTCACCGAGGTGTGTTCGGCGAACAGCGGTTGGGTCCACAGCAGGAATACCGTCTCCTCGATACTGCGGGCCGTGGAAAACTGCGTCCTGAACGGACGGTCGCTGCGATACTCGCTCTTGAAGCGCGGCTCCAGTAATCCGAGACCAATGGGGATCGACCACTCTGCCTTGTTGATGACACCGGTGAACCCCGACAGCCTGCGGCCCTCCCGGGCGGCTACCTTTTCCTTCGAGTCGCGCTGCCACCAGCGATCCCACTTGAAGCGATGCAGCGTGCGCAGATCGCCGCGACGCTGGTCCCAGTCGACGTAGAAGGTGTTGCGCCAGGTATTCATGGCGGGCAGACCGTCGGGCAGGTCCCGCATGCGCCCGGCCGTGCCGAGGGGCTGCACCCACAGTCGCAGGTGGTCGGCGATGTCGTCGCGCACCAGGGCGCCGAAATCAAAGACCCGCAGCCTGCCCGCGCTACCCAGCTCCTGCACCCACGTGCCCAGCGCGTATACCGAACGCGTGTGGCCGTCTCCCGAGATCAACTCCATGCGCTGACGCCCCAGGGTCAGCGACGCGTTGGGTCCGACGTTAGCCCTGATGAAGACATTGTACCCCCGATGATCGCGTTTGTAGGGGTAGTCGGCCTGATCGTCGTTCTCGAAGCGGTCGACCGTGGCGTTGTGGTTCATGTCCGTGCCGAACAGGAACTCGGGACGGTCGGACCTGAAGCGCAGGAAGGGCTCCTCGTAGTCGGGCACCAGATTGCGGTTCTGGTTGTGGTCGTAGATGAGATCATGGTTCTCGTCATAGCCTGGAAAAGCCACCAGCTCCTGTACCGCTTCCTGTTGGCCGGAGACGCCCTGGAAGGGCCTGATCCACTCGGGCACGGCGTTGTTGTCGTCGTCGTCGTCAACGAACTCGTATACCTGGGGAATGTCGGCCTTGAAAGCCAATCCCTTGTTGGTGTCCGTGATCCAGTGACTCGTGCTGTAGCCATCTTCGATGGCGAAGACTTCGACGAACACGGACCACGGATGGCGCGAATAGGCCCCATTGGTGTAGGCCGCCGTCGACTGGCGCACAAAGTGGTACTGCCGCGACGGACGGGGCCCCGGGTACTTCTGGTGGCGCCGGTTGAGTACCGCCTCGCCCTGGATCGACAGTCCTCGCCACTGTACCAGATCCCAGTCGACACCGATGAGCTCATTGGCGGTGGGGAAGCCGAAGTCGACACTGATCTGCCGGCTGTTGCTCTGATCCTGCACGTTGCCATCGGCGCGCCTGACGGGCAGGAAGACGATCTCCGGATCGTAGCGGTCGCCATCGCTCTGCCGGTCCGAGGCCATCTCGACCTGGTAGTCGTTGGCCAGTGACAGCTCCACCGTGACGCGGCGCACGGCCGAGGTCGGCAGCTGGCCCTCTTGCAGAGCCGGTAACTCGGCCAGCTGCGTCAGGTCGTAAAGCAGCACGATCGTTTCGGAGCCGTCGGTGACCAGCGCCCCGTCGACGAGGCGGCCGCCCTCGATCGTCGGCAGCAGGCCGATATCGCGGCCGCGGTACACCTGGCCACTGGTGTCCTCGAGGACGATCTCGTGGCGGAACAGCCGGCCGCCGCCGACGAAGTCTTCAGGCGAGTCGTCGCGGATGCGCACCCACAGCTTCTGCACCGGCTGGTCCTGACGCGACGGCACGATGCCGTTGAGCGGGTTGCCCAGCTCGAAGTCCAGATCGGTGCGCGTGCTATAGGCGTTGACGTAGGTCAGGCCCAAGGTCGCGTTGGCCGCCACCTGCGCCCTGCCGTGGCCGCCAATCATGTGGGTGACATTGGTCTGTATGCCGTTGGGCTGGCTCGGCCGGGCCAGCAGCATGGTGCCCTCGACCCTGCCGCTGGCGTAGTCGAGACGCACGCCGTTGAATTGTGGTTTGTAGAACGTCAGTGGGGTGAAACGGGTGAAGATGCGATCGCCCACCGACATGCGGTAGGTGGACCGGCCATCGGTGTCCGAGGAGACGACCAGGTTCCCAAATAGCGAGGAAAGCCGCGCGTTGCCGCCGGTGTTCCCCATTTCGATCAGACTGCCGTTGCGCTCGTTCCTGACGTGCTGCCAGTTGTAAACCAGCCATCCTCGTCCCAGGGGACGCCCGAAACTATCGAAGTGCTCGAACCCCTCCAGCAGCTGTTCGACGTAACGCATATACGGTTCCCTGGCGTACTGCGTGTCACTCAAATACCAGGGCCGCACCTGATTCTCGAACAGGTGCTGCGGCGCATACCACTCGTGCACGACCGGGCTAACCATCTCCAGATCGAATTGCGGCCGCAGACCCAGGCCGCTCCGCATGGCGTCGATGCCCGGCTGCAGTAGTCTGCTCTGGCTCCAGGCCGGCGTCACCCAGACGAGCAAGGACAGGGTCAGCAAGGACAGGCCCAGCAAGGACAACGCCAGCCGCCGGTGGAAGGGTCTATGCCTATACCTAGTACACCACATGAACGGTCCGCATGGCGTCCGTGACGCCCTGTCTGGAATCGATGGGAACACCGATGTGCACCAGATAGATACCCGGCGGAACCAGCGCACCGCCGTCGCCGTGCCCGTTCCAGGTGATGGAGTGACTGCCGCTGGGACGCTGGCGCACGACGGACAGATCGCGCACCCGCCGGCCGCTCAGGTCATAGATGCCGACCTCCAGCCTTCTCCTGCCTGTCATCCTGAACAGATCGAAGCGGATCTGGGTGGTCTCGTTGACACCATCGCCATTCGGTGTGAACACCGGCGGCACGGCCATGACCGACGCCATCAGCGGCGCGTCGACCAGGTTCGAGATCACCACCAGCGTCTGACCGCGCGCCAGGGAGCTGGCCTCGCCCTCGCTGGCCAGCTGCACCACACCCGGTCGCGAAGCCCGCGTCAGCTCCACCTGGAATGTGGTGCCGCTGAGGAACACCCTGGTGCGGAAGCGCGCCGCGTACACCTGGCCGCCGCGCGTCACCGGCTCGGGGAAGATCAACTCGACGCCGCCGGCATCACTCGCCTCTTCGACCGTGACCACGCCCGGCCACAGCTGGGTGGCCGTGCCCGTTCCCAGCTCCCGGTCGCGTCCCACGTGCAGCGAGAGTATCTTGATCGGAGACGACGAAGAGGACTGCAGCAGCAGGCGGTCGAAGCCATCGTCGCCGGCCTGGAACACCGGCTTGATATACATCGTGTACTCCTGGTCGACTCCTGGATTGACACCGGTGTTTGGCCAGATCTCGGCGAAGGACTGCTCCACCAGCGGCGGCGCCAGCTGCAGGA
>Ga0066376_10002818_pt1 | contig 15973 bp, 10 predicted proteins | sample Knorr_S15_td_Bot_FD_77009 | JGI IMG/M metagenome (GOLD analysis project Ga0066376, IMG submission 77009) | Marine microbial communities from Southern Atlantic Ocean transect - Knorr_S15_td_Bottom_ad_5009_LV_A | ecosystem: Environmental > Aquatic > Marine > Oceanic | place: Southern Atlantic... | reverse complement strand
CGCTTGGACGGTTTTATTGTTGATTTCCTGTGCTTGAGAAATATCATAATCCGTTAAAAATGGAAGCGAATGATTGGCGTCAGAATAGGCTCCCATACCGCCGGTATTTGGACCCACATCTTCATCGTAAGCGCGTTTGTGATCTTGCACGATGGGCATATGTTTCAACACATTACCATCACAAAAACTCATGAGTGAAAATTCTTCTCCGATGAATTTTTCTTCAATAACAAATTTACCGTTATTATTTACTAATTCTTGACAATAAGCTAACGCTTCAGAGCGTGAATGCAAATGATCGCCAGACACTTTTACGCCCTTACCGCCGGCAAGACCATTATACTTTACCACATAATTGTTTCCCAATCTTTTTAAGAAATCTGCCACACCTTCCATGGAATTGAATGTTTGATATTTGGGTCCGCCGGGAATGTTGTATTCTTTCAGCAAATCCCGAGCAAACGATTTGGATGTTTCCAGTTGAGCTAAATCTTTTTTTGGGCCAACCACTTTAATGCCAGCGTCCCAAAGCGCATCGGCTACGCCGTTTGCCAGGGGGTTTTCTGGTCCGATGATTGCCAGCGTTGCACCTACTTTCTTTGTATGGCTCACCACAAAACTAGGGTCGTTGAAATTTCCGATTAAGATTTTATCACAGAGCTCAGCAATCCCGGGGTTCATATTGGAAGCCAGACAATAAATCTCTTTTTCTTTGGGGGATCGATACAAGGCGCGGACAATTGCATGTTCCCTGGCACCGGAACCAATAACTAAAATTTTATTATTCATTTAATTATATGCCACTAAAACACAAAGGAAACAAAAGATAAAAAGCTTTTTATGTACACCTCAAGTCAATGCGATTATTTAATTTTACATGGATATAAATAATGATAAATATCATTCCTAATGCGGGTCCAAAAACCACACCCCTTGCAATCTCCATATTGCCGAAGGCAGTACCAGATGAAATACCCATTCCGCTCCCCATAGCAAGACCCAAGCAAATTGGAACATTCTTTTTATCTTCATTCATCAGCCTAACCACAATTCCGGTCATTCGTCCGTATTGTTCCCATTTCTACAATTTTAGCTTCATCAATATCATTAGCCACATAGTTTCCATCCAAACATGCCATGCAGGGTGTATCAATGTGGTGGTCCCCTTTCCGTGTAACGGCTTCAACTAAATCGTCAATTTTCTGATAAAGGAGCGCATCAACTTTCAGGTGATCCTGGATTTCATCTTCCGTTATATTTCCTGCGATGAGCTCACTTTTTGTGGGCATATCAACACCATAAAAACAGGGAAATTTTACAGGTGGACACGCTACCGCAAAATAAACCTCTTTTGCACCAAAGTCTTTAAGCATCCGGACAATTTCTCGACTCGTATTTCCACGGACAATACTGTCATCCATAATCATCACTTTTTTATCACGGATTTCTGTTTCTTGGGGCACCAGTTTATATTTTACCGATTTCTTCCGCTCCGCTTGCCCTGTCATAATAAATGTTCGTCCAATAAAAGTGTTTTTATATAATCCTTCCGAATATCGCACACCCAACTCATGAGCAAAAGAAAGAGCAGACGTGTTGGCTGTGCTGGGTGCGGGAATCACAATATCTGGAATGATGTCAGGATATTTTTTCTTCCAGGCATCCGCCAGATTTTGCCCCATTCGCAATCGCGAGCGATATACACTTACGTCGTTCAAGGTGGCATCCGGCCGAGAAAAGTAAACATATTCAAAAATGCAGGGGTTGAATTTTTTTTTCACCAGACGCTTGCTAAAGACCCTGCCATCTTCATCCACATAAATAAGTTCACCTGGAAGCACAGTTCCTTTTGGTTCAAATCCCATAGAATAAAACATGGTGTTTTCCGACGCAAAAATATAATCTTTTCCACCGTTTCCATTGGATCTCTCACCTTTTACAAGGGGACGAATTCCCTGTGGATCGCGAAAAACAACAAGCCCTTTTCCGATCACAAGGCTCACCACAGAATATGCGCCATTCACCCGTTTAAAAATTTTGGTAACCGCATTACACAATAGATAAAAAAATTCTTCACTATCTTCAGGTGGGTTATTGGTGTGCAGCAAATCCGCGAAAAAATGAAGCAACACTTCTGAATCGGACGTGGTGTTTAAATAGCGGCTATTTTTTTGGGTAATTTCTTCCGCAAGGCTTTGGTAGTTGGTAAGGTTTCCATTATGTGCCAAAGCGATACCGTAAGGAACAGACGTCCAAAACGGCTGTATTTCGCCATGACTAAAACCGCCGTGGGTGGGATATCGATTATGAGAAATTCCAATATTTCCTGTAAGCAATTCCATGTTGGTATCATTGAACACTTCTTTCGCAAGGCCCATCCCTTTTTCTTTATGCATGCGATCATCGTAGGTCATAATCCCGGCAGCATCTTGCCCACGATGTTGCAGATGAATGATACTGTCGTAAAGTTCTGTTGCTACAGGTTTATGAGAGTAAATACCGGCGATACCACACATTAGATTAGATCCACCAATTTTGAAGAAAGACCACTATAGTTTTCGGGCGTTAGACTCAAAAGCGCACGCTTATTTTCATCAGAAATCTTTAATCCAGAGACAAATTCATCCATAGACTCTGCATTAATGGTCTCCCCGTGAGTTAACTCTTTCAATTGCTCGTAAGCATCTGTTTTCCCCGATTTCCGTAAGATGGTTTGGACTGCTTCCGCCAACACTTCCCAATGATTGTTTAGTTCTGCAGACATATTCATTTTATTGATAGTGATTCGGCTTAAGCCTTTTAATATATTTTTTAATGCCAAGAAAGAATGTCCCAGGGCCACGCCTTGGTTTCGCAGAGTTGTGGAGTCGGTGAGATCCCGTTGCATTCGGGAAACAGGTAATTTTACGGCAAGATGATTCAGCAAAGCATTGGCGATCCCCATGTTCCCTTCCGCATTTTCAAAGTGGATTGGATTAATTTTATGGGGCATTGCTGATGAGCCAACTTCCCCGACCACTTTCTTTTGTCCCAGAATGGCGCGACTAATATAAGACCACATATCTCGACACAAATCCGTTAAAATTGAATTTACCCGAACCACCTGATGGAGACTTTCTGCTAGTGAATCGTGGGGTTCAATTTGTGTCGTAATTAAGTTGGGCTTGAGCCCCAGTTTATTAATGAATCGTTTAGAGAAGTTTAACCAATTCACTTTTGGATAAGCCACTATCTGGGCAGACCAGGTTCCGGTTGCGCCGCCAAATTTTCCTAATAACTTGTGAACTTTAATTTGAGAAATTTGTCTATCAAGTCGCGAATAAAACACAGCTAATTCTTTTCCAAATGTTGTGGGTGTTGCGGGTTGACCATGGGTCAGGGTAAGCATAGATCTGTTTTTATGTTTTCGGGCTAATTTTTTTAATTCTTTATTTAAAGAAAGTAGCATTGGTAGATAAACCTGTTTTAGTCCGTCTTGCCACATGAGTGAATAGGACAAATTATTAACATCTTCAGACGTGAGCGCAAAGTGAATCCAGGGATGAAGTGCCTTTTCCACTTTTCCTTGAATGTAATACTCAATCGCTTTTACATCATGGTTTGTAGTGGCTTCAATTTCTTTTACCTTTTCCCCTCCGGCCGAATTAAAGTTTTCATAGATTTTACGTAAGTGGGATTGTTCATTTTTGCTAAATGGCAAAAGTTCTTTGATTCCTTTTTCCTTGCCCATTGCTATGAGATATTCAATCTCCACTTTCAAGCGGTAGCGCATGAGCGTAGATTCGGTAAAATATTTTGAAAGTTCCGCTATGCTGTTCGCATAACGACCGTCAAGTGGTGAAATTTGGTGAATCAACATTTTTCCTTAATTGGCGCTGAGTGGGTTAATGAGAGTTTCCATTTATCATTTTTTTTGCATACAACAGACTCGGACCAATTGCTTTCAGTGTTTTTGCCGTTATCATCAAATATAGATTTTAGCCTATAGACCACAACTGCTGTTTCAGAATAGACATCAATATTTAAGAATTCAATTTCATTTGTCCGTTTTACATCTGTTGGTGTAAACAGATATTTTATCTTGTCTTTTAAATTCCAAATATTTCCATCTTCGATTAAAATATAGTTCTTTGTAACCTTTGCTTTGTGGCCGTTTATATCAACATTTGATAACGTTTCGTAATCATCTGTTGTCAATTGAGTTATTTTAAGTGAATCAATATTAGTTTGAGAAAAAATATTTACACAGACCAACAAACAGAGAACACAAAACACCCTGTGTGTTTTAGACTTTTTAATATTTCTTTCTTTGTGCACTCTGTGGCCCTGATTCTAAACCCCAAAGATTCTTTTTATGGCCAACGCACAATTCTCCGGATCTAAAATAGTAAGCACGGGTGTATTGCTTGGCATTTGTAAGGTGGAATGAATATTCACCAACATATCTGTTTTATCAGAAAAGGGCGGACAGCCAATAGTTGGGAATTCACAGTTAGCAGCTACAAACCCGGATAAAGCATTGGAACGGCCGGCGATGGTGATATAAACAATATCCTTCTTATTTTCATTAGCCGTCAAAATATTTAAAACCTTCAAGGGTTGTTTGTGGGCCGATGCTGCATGCTGTTCCCAGGCAATGCCGTATTCATCTAATTTGTCCGTTATTTTTTTTGCGTGGGGTTCGTCAGATGTAGAACCCATTATTACAATTGTCTTCATAATTAATAACCACAGGACCAAAGAGCGCACAGTGATAATCTCGGCGCTTTTGTGTCTTCGTGGTTTACAGAACTCCTTTTAAGTTTTCATTAATTCGGTCATTCATAGCCTTCCCAGAATCAGGGAATGGAAACACACCGCCCGTAATGGTTTCGTATAAATAGATGTAGCGACTCGACAGTTCGGTGACTAATTCTTCCGGTGCTTTCGGCAATGTTTCATCGTTGTAGGGATCGCAATTATCTATAAACCACAGTCGTAAAAATTCTTTATCAATGTTTTGTGGTTCTTGTCCGGCTGCCATGCGTTCATCGTACGTTTTGGCTATCCAATATCGGCTGGAATCAGGCGTGTGGATTTCATCAATAAGCATAATATTTCCACCCACATCCCTGCCCATTTCATATTTAGTGTCCACCAAAATCATGCCGTTTTCCGCAGCTTTCTTTTGTCCGAAGGTAAAAAGCGCCAACGCCTTTTTACTGCAATAATCCCAGTCTTCTTGTTTCATCCAGCCTTCGCTGACAATTTCATCTGGAGCGATGGGACGATCGTGATGCTCTTCTTTGGTGGTAGGTGTAAGCATATTGGCATCCAACTTCTGATTTTTAATCAACCCTTCAGGTAAATCATTTCCGCAATATTCTCTGTCGCCGTTATTATAAACCGTCCAAAGGGATGTGCTCGTGCTGCCTGTAATGTGTCCGCGAACCACAAATTCAATGGGGAAAACATCACACTTTTTCGCGAGTGTTACATTGGGATCGGGTATGGAAATTATATGATTAGGAACAATATGTTTCGTTTGCTCAAACCACCACGCGCTGGTGAGATTTAACACCTGACCCTTAAATGGAATGGAAGCAAGTACGCGATCGAAAGCGCTTTGGCGATCTGTGGTAATAAGAGCCACTTTATCGCCAAAATCATACTGGTCTCTGACCTTCCCCGTGCGCTTGGATCCGCCGGGAAAAGCCGTTTCGGTTAAGGTGTTATTCAGTTCTGCCTTGATTCGGATTTTATAATGTTTAGTTGATTCGATAGCATTCATGAGAAAGTGGATTGAATAATATGTGTGAGTACAAAATTTGTTTAAAAACAGTTTCAAAATTACCGCTACTAACGGTTATTGTCCATAAAATACCCCGTTTTAATTTAGTTATTCCGACAATTTCAAATCGCTCTGTCAGGGCTTCGAGTTTCGCCCGTCCGATTATATCTTCTTTTTGTTGAACTAATAGAGAGGCGGTGTTTTCCTCTGATACGATTTTGCCGATGAATTCTTTATTAGAATTATAGAGTTCGCCCGTTTTATCAATTTTTTGTAGGATGGATTCTGGCTCGCCGTTCGTAGATATTTCCCAATGGGTTTGCCGAGAAATTGATACATCAAAACCTAAATGATCCAGCGCATTATGAACAGATGACGCTTCATTATCCGTAATTATCATATCAATAATCCATTCGGTTGAATAAACGCTGGATTTATAATTTTTAACTTCATAATGGGGACGGTTAAAAGATAATGTGTGGTTGGTAACAGGGTTTCCGTTTTCGATAAAATCTTTTATGGAGGAAAAAATAGCATCCCCATTTTCCGTCCGCTCGGGGTGGGGCATCATGGCCATAACATTCCCTTGAGCATTACACGCTGCCGCTAAATTGTGCACGGATCCGTTGGGATTGGTAGGGAACTCGTCAACAATATTTCCTTCATCATCACAATAACGAAAAACTGTTTGATTGTTAGAAATCATTTTTTCCAGCAATTCATTGGGGATAATAAATCGACCTTCACCGTGAGCCAAGGGAATATTGATAAAGTCACCAGATTTCAAATGGCGCGTAAATGCACAGCGGTCAGAAGGCGCAGACATTTGCAAATTTGCCCAGGTATTATAATAACCAACGCCAAGCACATGACCGGATTTAACTCGTTTGTTATCGGTGAGCGCAATCCCAATGCGGTGATTTTCCAACCCCGGGACGAGTCCGCTTTCTACTAAAATTTGCGCCCCATTGCAAATACCGAGAACCGGTTTTCCTTTTTTGGCTTCAACCTTGATTTGTTTCATAATGGGATCCAATGCGGCAATCACGCCGGCCCGGGAACGGTCTTCGTATGCGAACCCACCTACAATAATATATCCATCAAAACCCGGCAATTTTTTTGGTGGCTCATTCCACAAAAATTCTACAGGATTTAACCCCACACGATGGCAGGCCATAATTGTTTCCCGCTCTGTGTTGGAACCGGGAAATTGAATGATTGCTATTTTTGCCACAAAGCTCACAGAGAAAACTTCCTATATATTTTTCTCTTAATACTCTGTGTGCTCTGTGGCTTATGAAACCAAAACATGTTTTTCTCCACTTACAACAAAACCAATCTTATATACTTCTGTTAAATCTTTTAATGCATCTTTTACCGAAGCCACATCAGCAGAACCCACAATAAAAACCATACCGACTCCCATATTGAATGCGCGGAACATTTCATTTTTATCTACATCACCGATGGATTGTATTACATCAAAGACAGGAAGAGAAGGCCAGGATTCTGTTTGGATTTCAACACCACAGCTGTCCGGCAAAACTCTAGGAATATTTTCCACCAAGCCACCACCGGTGATATGAGCGATGCCTTTTACATCAATCCCATTGTCCAAAACAGAAAAAACATGATTCGTATAATTAATGTGTGATTCCAATAAAGTAAGTCCAACTGATTTGTCCAATTCTGGAATGGAATCGTTCACGTCATATCCACCAATTTCGAAAAAGAGTTTTCGGGCGAAAGAGTAGCCGTTGGTATGAAGCCCGCTTGATGGAAGTCCCAATACAGCATCGCCAGGCTTGATATTCTCGCCCGTAATAATTTTTTCTTTTTCTACCACGCCGGTAATGATACCAACTAAATCGTATTCACCGGGAAGATAAGTGTCAGGCATTTCTGCTGTTTCTCCTCCCACCAAAGAGACGCCTGTTTCCTTGCATGCTTTCACCATCCCGGACACAATTTCTTCTACAACTTCTGGTTTTAGTTTATCGTTGGCAATATAATCCAAAAAGGTGAGTGGCCGTGCACCCATGACCAAAATATCGTTGGCGGCAGCGCTCAAAAGATCAATGCCAATCGTATCAAATTTTCCCATTTTCCGGGCGATAATGGTTTTGGTCCCAACACCGTCAACACTCTGAACCATCACGGGGTGATCATAGTTTTCTAAAATGGGTTTAAGATCATAGAGCGACCCAAAACTCCCGATCCCCGTAAGCACATTGGATGTAAAAGTGGACTTCACGCCAGCTTTGATGCGTTCCACCGCTTCATTCCCGGCATCAATATCCACCCCGGCTGATTTGTAATCTATTTTATTTTTAGTCATTATTATTTTACCAGGGAGACACGGAGTTTAAATAATAATTCTCTGTGGTTTATAGCTTCTCACGTAACCCATTCGTCCACGCTTCTTTTGTTTCATTTACAGATATATTTATGACATTATTAATTTGAATTAAATCACCGCCTGTTTTTCCAATCTCAAAAACATCCAATTTATATTTTGAAAAGTTTTCTTTAATTGTTTCAACATTTTCAGAAGAAGATTCTAATACAAACCCCCCCGTTTCAGAAAATAACAATTTTTCCACTGAAAGATTACCAACAATTGTTACACCACACCCAACTCCCCTTTTGAATGTCATTTCCGCAAGAGCTGAAGCAATACCACCATCGGAAATATCATGGCATGACAGCACCAAACTATCATCAATACAATCGGTTAAGGCAAAAATTTGAATTTTCACTTCTTCCAAAGCCGGCTTCGGAACATTGGCGCCCATTTCACCATGAAGACTGTAATAAACGGATCCACCCAATTCGTTTTTCCGTTTGCCAATCATTATCAAAATAGAATCGGTTTTTTGGAAATGCATAGGCACCACTTTATTTACATTTTTGAATCGACCCAAACAACTCACAATCGGACTTGGGGGAATTGCGCCACTTTTTGATTCATTATAAAAACTCACATTTCCTGCAATAATGGGGGTGGCATCATTTGGATTGTCTTTTAACGTAATGGTATGACACGCATCAGCTACACCGCGGACGCTTTCAGTAAACTCCCACATTTGATAGGGCTTTTCAGGATTCCCGAAACAGAGACAGTCCGACAAAGCATGGGGCGTTGCCCCAACGGCGGCCACGTTCCGCATGGACTCCACCACAGCATTAATGCCGCCCCAATACGGATCAATAAGTCCGTACCTTGGATTGTGATCGGTGGAAAGAGCAACACCCACATTTCGAATTTCTTCCGGGTATTTTTCAGAATTAAAGGGCGCCATTACGCCGGAATCTGCCAAGCCGGTTTCCATATAAATCCGACCTTGGACCTGTTTATCATATTGTTCAAAAATGGGCTCGCGGCTCGCCATGTTTTCGTGGGATAAAATATTTAACAAAGTCTGGTTATAATCTATCGGTTCAGGTAGAGCTGGTTCTACAAAATTTGATTCCCACGCTTCAAAAGGTCGATCGTATAAAAACCCTTCTGTTACTTCTTTTGCTTTCGCATTGACAATTTCTTCATCGCCATTATGTACAATATATTGACCGTCATTTCTGATTTTTCCAATGACAGACGCTCTGGCGCCTGTGCTCACACCGGGAAGGTCAAAGACATTATTATAATGGTCTAAAATCATGGGCGTTACCTCAGGTGAACAAACCCACATAAATCGCTCTTGGGTTTCGCTGCAAAGATAAACGGACGGATGCAATCCTTCCATGCTGATATGAATTTTCTCCATCCACACTTCTGCACCGTAACCGGATGTTTCTGCTAATTCCACACTGGCGCAAGCCACGCCACCGGCACCCAAATCCTTAAAGCCGATTTTATTGATCAATCCTTTTTCTTTTAAGATTTCAAAGAGAGCGTAGGATGACTTAAGTAAGTGCCGCCCCAAAAATGCGTTGGGCTCTTGAACGGCCCCTTTGTTTTGTTTCTTCTTTTTTTCTTCGAGCTCTAATGAAGCAAAGCTGGCGCCGCCGAACCCACTATTGTCGGTAGGTTTTCCCAGTAAAATTAAATCATATCCGTTTGCGTTTTTTGGTGCATAGGAATGAATAATATCATTTTCCCGAACAATGCCAAGCGTCACCAGGGTCACTAAACAGTTTTCGTTATAGCCGTTGTGATAATATAAATCACCACCGACGTTTGGAATGCCCAGGGGATTTCCATAGCCGGCAACACCGGTCACCACGCCATCGTGAATCCATTTTGTTTTATTGTTTTTAATTTCACCAAAGCGGAATGAGTCGGTGACCGCAATGACCTCCGCACCCATACATAAAACATCCCGGACGTTGCCACCCACGCCAGTGGCGGCGCCTTCATAAGGTACAATTTGTGATGGATGATTATGGGATTCATGGCTCATAACAATACACCAGCGATGCCCATCATTGTCTGTAGCAATTGCAACCACGCCCGCATCTTCTTTAGCGCCGAGAATCACATCAGGACCTTCGGTGGTAAATTGTTTTAAATGATTGCGACTGCTTTTATAAGAGCAGTGTTCCGAACCTTGAATAGAAAACAGAATAAGTTCCGTCAAGGAAGGAGCCCGCCCCAGCATATTATTCTGAATTTTGCGTGCTTCATTAGTGGTGAGCGGAATATTTAATTCAGAAAGTTTGGCTTTAATGGCAGAATCGGACAGCCCATCAAAGTCTATTATTTCTAGGGTAAACGCCATGATTAAAAAACTACAAAGGCACAGAGATCACAGAGTTTATATTTAAAATTTTTCTCTGTGGCGGCGTGGTAAATCATTTTCTAATGATAGTCTCGTGGCGTTGCGGCCCCACCGATACAATTTTTACGGGGCAATCCACTTCGCGCTCAATAAATGAAATATAATCTTTTAACGTTTGGGGTATTGCATCGTAGCCTTTATCCCAAATATTTTTAGGAAGATCGCCCCACCCGGACAATGTTTCATAAACAGGTTTTGCATGACGATATTCGGTCAAACTGGCGGGCATTTCGGTGATATGTTTGCCGCTCACATCATAAGCGACACAAATGGGCAGTTTATCAAACCCGTTTAATATGTCTAATTTGGTCAGGGCAATTTCTGTGAGCCCATTCACACGAACAGCCTGGCGGACTTGAACCAAATCAAGCCAGCCTACACGCCGGGGACGTCCGGTTGTGGTGCCATATTCTCCACCCCTTTCCCGTAAGCTTTTTGCTTCATCGCCATGTATTTCAGATGGTAATGGACTATTGCCAACACGACTTAAATATGCTTTTGTAACACCGATAATGCGATTAATATCCCTGAAGCTAACGCCGGTTCCCGTAGAAATATGCCCCGCAGCCGTATTGGATGAAGTGGTAAAAGGATAAACGCCGTGATCCACATCCAAACTAATTCCCTGGGCGCCTTCAAATAAAATGGACTTGCCGGACTTGTGGGCATTATATAATTCAACGGAGGTGTCTTGAATATAAGATTTCAGTTTTTGACCATAATCCAAATAGGTATCAAAAACTTCATCAAAAGAAATATCTAATATTTTATTGAGTGCTTTTTCAATAATACTCTTTGAAAACGCATACCCTTTTTCCAATTTTTCTCTGAACACACCCGGTTCCAAAAGATCAATCATGCGGATACCATTGCGGAACATTTTATCAGCATACACAGGCGCAATGCCACGACGTGTGCTTCCGGCTGCCAAGTCACCCTGATGTCCGGAAAGCGCCCCGTCCAGGGCAATATGATAAGGCATAATGACATGAGCCCGATCACTGACCATGAGTTTTGGATCGATACCTTTATCTTTTACATAAGCGATTTCATTCAAAAGCGCTTTTGGGTCCACAACAACACCATTGCCAATAATAGACATGGGTTCGCCATAGACAATTCCGGAAGGAATGAGATGAAGTTTAAAAGTAACACCATCAACGATAATGGTGTGACCGGCGTTGTTACCGCCGTGAAATCTGACAACGTAGTCGGATTCTCCGGCAAAGAAATCGGTTATCTTTCCTTTGCCTTCGTCGCCCCATTGGGCGCCGACAACGATAGTGATGTTAGACGAATTGGAAGACACTTCGTGCCAGGGCTTGGTTTGGCAGGGTGGCGATTAATGTCACTTAAAAAAAAATATGGTTGGAAAGTTTACAATTGAGAAGCTGTCAGTTAAAAGAAAGAAAGCTATATTATGAAAATTATTAATATCCCATATCCATGGTATCTCCGCCACCCTCACGCCCAAGTCCCTGCCTATTTTTTCTCTGATCCTCCTGTATCTTCCCAAAATTGTATTTGAAATTAAGAGTGAATGTGCGGGGATGGCGGGACATATTTACGTCGGTAAATTCATCTGCATAATAACCGGTATTATCATAAAGAGGCTTCTCTATGTTCAATTGAAATCCGCCACTGTTGAAAAGATTGTTAATGCCGAAGGATACTGTCAATTTTCCTTCCAAAAAGGATTTTGATATTCCACTGTTTGCCCACAAGGTACCCTTATCTCCAAACAGACTGCCCCCCGGCACTTTTATAGCCATATAATAAAAACCGAATTCATAATCGAATAGTTTGATAAATTTTTCCGGTAAGCTGATTCTGGAAAATATATTGAAATGTTCCCGAGTGCCAATGAGTTCATAGTTTTGGGAATCATCCTCCAGTTTTGATTGGCTGTATCCAGCGCCAACGATTTGTCCCATAACCATGGCAAACAGTTCAATACCGACTTTTGTGCCTAAATCTGCATTATCGAAAGTAAGTATGTCTGCATTCTCAAATCGGTCGTCATCCACCCATTCAATAATATCTTCAAGTTGATGGTAATACAGGTTTGTGTAGGCAAACCCCATGGGGATAGAGCTTTTAAATGAAAGGTCATATTGTGTAGAATATTCTGGTTTTAGAAATGGATTTCCCATAAAGATAAACCTTTCGGAATATAAATCTCTTGGGAAAGGACGAATAGATCGTGACCCTCGACCATGACCGCCAGCCCCGGGGCGGTTTACCCGTTTGCTCATACCAAACTGAATGCTCTGCTTTTTATTCGGCAAATAGGTGAAATGTAAGTCAGGATAAATTGTCCGATAATCATCCTGAAGGGATTGATTCCCCAGGGAGTCTAGAATTTGAGCGTAAATAATTGAATCATTGTTTTGGGTAATAATTGAAGTAAATGAAATATTTTTACCCACATACTCAAGCCGGATACTGGGTTTAATACTGAAGGATGTGTTAAGCTTGTAATCATATTCTGCAAACACAGCATGGATATTCCGTTTATAGCCAAAATTATTTGTTCCAGAAAATGGCTGGAAATTTTCATCTTCGGAATCAGTAAATATAAAGTCCATAAATTCGGTATTATTGTCGAATCTTCCGTCATATCCCAATTCAAATTTAGTGTCATTAGATAGGGGCCAGGTATATAGCAGGTTTATTTCTGATAAATTTATATTGCTGCTTAAAATGGTCCTGTCAGTATATGTTGGATGAATCAATTCAACATACCCGGAGTCAATCTTTTGATTATTATAGAGAGAGAACGAAAATTTATGTTCTGGCCTGTCAAATGTTTTTATCATACCCAATCTACCGTTGATACTATAATTCCCCCCAAAATCAGCGTTTCGAGTGGCAACGGTCTCAATTATAGGTAAGGAGTATAATTTATTTTCTGAAGAATTATGCTTATTTATGACATACCTGATTTCTCCATTGATTTCAAGAAATTCACCTAAAAAATAATCTGTGCCGAGTGTGAGGGAATTCCCGGGGCGTTGGGAGTCAACATTTAAGTTGTAATGACTTGAAAAAGTAGGATCACCATTTAAATATTTTGTATCTACATTTCGATATCCCTTCATTGTCCTTATACGACTATTCAAATTCAGCGAAGAATATAAATTCCATCTTTCAGTTTTATAATTACCGTAGACAGTATAACCGTTCATTTTGTCGAAACTGTTAAATTTATTATGTTTACCATTAATTTTGATGCTTCCATTCAGCCCTTCGTATTTTCCTTTTTTCAAGATAATATTTATAATACCTGCCATTCCATCCGGGTCATATTTAGCAGAAGGAGAGGTAATTATCTCAACTTTATCAATTAAGGATGCAGGAATGTTATCAACCTTGTTCGCTTCAGCTCCGGTGCGATTGGGGCGTCCGTTTACCAATATTTTAACATTGGGATTGCCACGCAAAGAAATTTCCCCTTCCATGTCTACTGTTACCATGGGCACTTTATTTAACACATCTTCAGCAGTACCGCTGTCCGCGATAATATCATCAGATGAATTGTAAATCATTTTATCCGTTTTAAACTCAAATATTGGACGGTCTTCTGTCACAGTGGCTCCCTCAAGCGGAATTAGGACTTGGATTAGTTTTACTATTCCTACGTTCTTTTTAATAGTACCCTGAAAGGACAGTTTAATTTTTTTTATAACCACCGATGCATATCCCATGAATTCAACTTTAAGATCATAGTGCCCAGGCCTTATCTCCTGGATATAAAACCTCCCATCCTTATTGGTTACCCCCCCTGTTTCGATTTCTTTATTTTTTCTGATAACGGATATAGATGCATATTCAATGGGTTGATTGGTTAACGAATCAACCACTATACCAGAGATTTCACAGATTGCCGGAATTTTATCCCGGCTGTGATGTTGTCCGGAAAGGACAACCGGTATTGATAAAAGGAAGAATAATTGTATTAACAGTAATTTGTTTTGTACCATAAAATTTTTTGTTTCATAAAAATGATTAATAAAAAAATATTTTCAACCAGGTAAAAATACAGAATAATTTTATAATTGTAATTCAGAACTGTTTTTTCTGATGATTATGTATGTGGAGGTAAGTATTATTATCAGACAACTTTTCAGTGGGAAACTATTGAAAAAGAAAAAAGGAAACAAATTTAATATCTCATAAATTAATGGCACTATGGAAGCGAATCAACATACTGAACTCATTATAGAGGGTATGCATTGTGCTGGCTGTGTTTCGACGGTAGAAAAAGCACTTCAAAATGTAGCGGGTGTAAAATCTGTTTTAGTGAATTTAACCTTGGAAAAAGCGAAGATAGAGGGGGACGCGGACCCCGAGAAACTAATTGAGGCAGTGAAAGCAACCGGCTATGGTGTAAATCTTATTGATCCTGGTGAAAAGGATTCCACAGAAAACCTTTCCCTGAAAACCGAGCAGCAAATTAGTACCGCAAGACATAATATAGTAATTGCATGGGGTTTAACTATTCCTGCGATGCTATGGATGTTTGTGGAGATGGTCTTTGGTGTTGCTTGGCCAACAGAAGATATATTCCATTTAGGGATGATTATTATGAGTGGCTTTGTTTTGTTCCTGCCCGGTAAAGAAACCATGAAAAGCGCTTGGTTATCCTCAATCCATCGCAATCCAAATATGGACGTGCTGATTGCCATGGGATCTTTGGCAGCACTCTCAACTGGTTTTTTAGGGTTTTATTTTCCTCTTCATTCATTTGCTGGAATTGCAGGAATGATTATGGCGTTTCATTTGACCGGTCGGTTTATAGAGACCAGAGCACGGGGAAGGTCGTCGGAATCTATTCGCAAACTTATGGATTTGGAAGCAAAACAAGCTCTGGTGGTTGATGGATTGGGTGTGGAAACCGTGATTGATGTACGCGATCTTAAAATAGGACAAGTAATGATTGTACGAGCGGGAGAAAATATTCCAACCGATGGAATAGTTGTTGGTAGCAGCTCTGCAGTTGACGAATCCATGGTAACGGGCGAGTCACTTCCTGTAACCAAAGGTCCTAATGATGAAGTTATTGGAGGAACCATCAGCATTGATGGTACACTGAAGGTGGAGGTGACACGCGTTGGAAAAGAAACCTTTTTATCCCACGTTATTAAAATGGTGGAAACTGCCCAAAATACGAAAGTACCAATACAGATTTTTGCAGATAAGATTGTTTCAGTTTTTGTCCCAATTATTTTAGGGTTTTCAGTATTGACGTTTATTGTATGGTTAGTTTTTCCAGGCGCAATGAAATCTGCAGCGGAAGTATTCGCTCCTTGGGTTCCCTGGTTGAATTTATCGCTAACTCCTGTGGAGTCGGCTCTTTTTGCCGCGATTGCTGTATTAGTAATTGCTTGCCCCTGTGCTCTTGGCTTAGCAACCCCTACTG
>Ga0066376_10002815_pt1 | contig 15981 bp, 23 predicted proteins | sample Knorr_S15_td_Bot_FD_77009 | JGI IMG/M metagenome (GOLD analysis project Ga0066376, IMG submission 77009) | Marine microbial communities from Southern Atlantic Ocean transect - Knorr_S15_td_Bottom_ad_5009_LV_A | ecosystem: Environmental > Aquatic > Marine > Oceanic | place: Southern Atlantic... | reverse complement strand
GAAGAAGAGCCCGAAGCCGAGGAAGAAGCGGCCGAAGAAGAGCCCGAAGCCGAGGAAGAAGCGGCCGAAGAAGAGCCTGAAGCAGAGGAAGAAGAACCCAAGACCGAAGACGAGCCCGTAGAAGTAGAAGAAAAATCGGAGCCTGAAGAAGAAACCTCCGAAGAAGCCGAGCCCGAAGCAGAGGCTGCTGAAGAAGAGCCGGAAGCTGAAGAGCCGGACGAACAACAGGAAGAAAAGGAATGATTCAGACCTATACCCGGCTGAGGGTTGCTGACAATAGTGGGGCGAAAGTCATACGCCTCATCAACATACCCGGCAGCGGAAAACGAAAATACGCCCACGTTGGCGACGTGATCGTCTGCAACGTGAGAGAAGCCGCGCCCAACTCACCCATCCGGAAGGGTGAGATCGTGCGGGCCGTGGTGATCCGCCAAGCTCAGGGACGGCGCCGCCCAGACGGAACGTACATCAAGTTCGACGACAACGCCGCGGTGTTGATCGGAGAAGACCAATTGCCTCGCGGCACCCGCATATTCGGCCCGGTGGCCCGCGAACTGAGAGACCAGGGCTTCATGAGAATCGTATCCTTGGCCCCAGAGGTTGTCTGATGCGTATCCGCACAGGTGATAACGTGCTGGTGATCGCCGGCAAAGAGAAGGGCAAGACCGGCCTGGTGACACGCCAGGTCTCCGGTCAAGACCGGTTGTTCGTCGAGGGTGTAAACTTGGTTACCAAGCACATGAAAGCCCGCCCCGGCGTAAGCCAATCTGGACGGATCCAGAAAGAGGCCTCCATCCACGCGTCAAACGTGGTTTTAATCTGTAATAAGTGCAATCAGCCGACCAAGCCCAAGACCAAGTTCCTGGACACCGGCGCCAGGGTCCGCAGTTGCACAAAATGCCAGGAAGTAATCGACGATGCTCGATGACGAGAGACAACAACCTGAAGGGGTAGAAGAGAACGGGGAGTCCGAAGAGGGCGTCGTGGAAGCAACTGCGACCGTCGAACCTTCTGAAGACGCCGGGGACTCCGACGCCGAAGAGAAAGGCGAAGAAAGCGCCGATGGGGAAGAGCAGCAGGCTGCTCCCAGGCGTGAGCGTCGTCAGCGCGGTCCCGCGCGAGGGGAAAGAGGAGAGGCTCCATTGGAACCTCCCACCGAACCCCCACCGCCGCCGCGTCTCTACGACCAATTCAAGAAAGACATCATTCCCGCGATGATGCAGGAATTCAACTACGGGAACGCGATGGAAGTCCCGCGGCTGCAGAAGATCGTGCTGAATATCGGTCTGGGCGAGGCGCTGACCAATGGCCGGGCCATGGATGCCGCCACCCAGGACCTGACGATCATCAGCGGTCAGAAGCCGATCATCACCCGGGCCCGTAAATCCATCGCAAACTTCAAAGTCAGGGAAGGAAACGCCATCGGCACCGCGGTTACCCTTCGCGGCGCCAGGATGTACCACTTCCTGGACCGGCTGGTAAACACGGCCCTGCCCCGTATCCGTGACTTCCGCGGCCTAGCCAGGCGTGGATTGGACGGGCGCGGCAACTACACCATCGGTATCCGCGAACAGATCATCTTCCCGGAGATCGATTACAACCAGATAGACAAGATTCGTGGACTGCAGGTAACGATCGCAACCACGGCCAAGAATGACACCGAGGCCATACGCCTCCTGGAACTCTATGGCATGCCCTTTATCAAAGACACGGTTGAGGCCTAAGGGAGGCGTCCTTGGCGAAGACATCAACAGTCCAGAGATGGCTTAAAAAATCCAAATTCCCCGGCCGGGAATACAACCGGTGCAACCGCTGCTTCCGTGCGCGCGCCTACATCAGGCACACGGGACTCTGCCGCATCTGCTTCCGGGAGTTGGCCCTGAACGGCGAATTGCCCGGCGTGCGCAAGGCTAGCTTATAGCCAGCGTGCCCGTGATAATTCCTAGAGATATTGGTCCAGAGAACTAACAAGCTGTTAACTTCAGGCGGAAAGGGGAGATAGACCTAAAATGCCGGTAACCGATCCATTGGCAGACATGTTGACCAGGATTCGTAACGCCATCCAAGTGCGTCACGATTCTGTCAGTATGCCGCACTCCAAATTGAAGTTGGCCGTGACCAAGATCCTGAAAGAGGAGGGCTTCATCCGGGACTTCGACATGCCCCGGGGCCAAGCTCATCCCACTATCCGGATACACCTAACCTACCGGGAAGGCAGACAGTCGGCAATCGCCGGCCTGAAGCGCGTCAGCAAACCCGGACTGAGGGTCTACGTGGGCAAGGGAGAGATTCCCAGGGTCTACGGAGGCATCGGCGTTGCCATAGTATCCACCTCCAAAGGCGTCATGGTCGGGCGTAAAGCCTGGCGTGAAGGCGTCGGCGGAGAACTACTCTGTTTTGTCTGGTGAATCGGCTGTGAACGAGCAAAAACAAGAAAAAACCCTCTCCCGTATCGGCCGGAAGCCCATACCCCTGCCTAATGGCGTCCAAGTAGAAGTCCAGTACGGGGGAGTCAAGGTCACTGGTCCCATGGGGACGCTTGAACAGAAATACCACCCGGAAGTGTTGGTCAAAGTAGAAGACGGGGTAGTCATAGTGGAGCGGCAGTCAGCCGGTAAGTTCCACCATTCGCTGCACGGTCTCACCAGAAGCCTCATCTTCAATGCCGTGACCGGAGTGTCTGAAGGGTTCTCCAAGACCCTGGAACTCATGGGCGTCGGCTACCGGGTTGCGGAAGCGGGCAAAGGCATCACGTTGAACGTGGGCCACAGCCACCCCGTTGAGATTCAGCCGGAAGACGGCGTGACCATGGTAGTGGAAGGAAACAACCGGGTCCACATCCGCGGTATAGACAAGCAAAAAGTCGGGCAATTGGCGGCCCTGGTCAGAAGGGTCCGGCCCCCGAACGCCTACAAAGAAAAGGGCATCAAGTACTCGGGCGAAATACTTCACTTTAAACCAGGAAAGGCGGCGGCCAGAAAGGCTTAATAACCAGCTGGACCACCCCGAACATAATAGAATCAAACATGCCTAAAGATAAGAACGCGAAAAAACTGAGAAAAGTAAGGCACATTCGGCTGCGGAACAAGATTTCCGGAACGCCGGAACGCCCCAGGCTGGCTGTGTTTCGCAGCCTGCGCCATATCTACGCCCAGGTGATCGACGACACCACTGGACGGACCCTTGTGGCCGCATCCAGCGCCGATGCCATGAAAGAAGCCGGTAGACCCATCGTCCCCAAGATCGACGATTCCACGGCAGTGGGTAAACTGGTTGCGCAAAGGGCGATCGCAGAGGGCATCACCCAGGTCGTCTTCGACCGGGGCGGTTGCAAATTCCACGGCCGGGTCAAAGCGTTGGCGGAAGCCACCCGTGAAGCCGGCCTAAAGTTCTGATAGAGATTCGAATCGCTGATTCCGTTCACCGCAGAGACTGGGAGGTCTAGTCCGAATATGGCCCAAGCTCCTAACAGGTTCTTCAACGATCGAGACCGCGGCCGAGGCCGGGAAGAAGACACCGGAGGTTTCACCGAAAGGGTGGTCTTCACCCGCCGTATCGCCAAGGTTGTGAAGGGAGGCCGTCGTCTTCGTTTCAACGCTTTGGTTGTGGTAGGAGACGGTCAGGGCGAGGTCGGCGTTGGCCTGGGCAAGGCTCTGGTCATCCCAGACGCGGTCAGGAAAGGCAACGCTGTTGCCCGGCGTGAAACAGTCAAGATTCCCCTAAAGGGAACCACGATCCCCCAGAAGATCACAGTCAAGAAAGGCGCCACCATCGTGATGATCAAGCCGGCCCGAGAGGGAACCGGGGTCATCGCCGCCGGCGCCATGCGCGCCATATTGGAACTGGGCGGTGTGAAAGACGTTGTCGGGAAATCCCTGGGGTCCAGGAACCCGATCAACATCGTCTACGCGACCATGGAAGCCCTCCGCCAATTGAAAGACCCTGAGGTTGAGATCGCACGCAGATTGGGCCGGCCGTTGCCATCAGAAGCCAATAAGGTGGAAACGGTTCCCGTCGGAGCGAACCCAGACCCCGCCCAGCCCCAGGCCCCGGCGGCGGTCGACACTAGCGCCGTCGAATCATTGATGAGTCAAAGACCCGGCGAAACCCTTGAGGGAGCATAAAGGCCGGACTCCCTAAGCGGACATACGGTCGAAATATCATGGCGGAAATAAAGATAACCTGGACCAAAAGCACCATCGGAAAGCCGGGCAACCAGGCGCGGATCATCAAGTCTCTAGGACTGCACCGGTTGAACCATACCGTGGTCCATCAGGACTCTCCGACCATCCGTGGCATGGTGAATAAGGTCAGCCACCTCGTAAAGGTGGAGATAGCCTAAACCGCCCACGGCGGTTGGTCCTACCTGGCAAACCGGCATTACAGCAACCCCCAAACCGTTTACCAACGGTCTCGATGCATCTAAAATCATTCTAGTCGGCGTAGTAGTAAAAAGAGGCACGCCCCATGATGGAACACCAAATAGCGCCCAGCAAGGGCGCCAGGAAAAATAGAAAACGGATCGGACGCGGCGACGCGGCTGGTCAGGGAAGCACCGCTGGCCGGGGTAATAAGGGACAGAAATCCCGCTCCGGTGGCGGAGTATCCCCTTGGTTCGAAGGTGGCCAGTTGCCCTTGATTAAGGGTCTGCCCATGAAACGGGGCTTCCACAACCCCTTCAAAACCTATTACTCCCTGATAAAGATCGAGACTCTCGAGACTTTTGAAGCGGGAGAGCGCATAACTCCTGAACTTCTTTTGCAGCGGGGTTATCTGCGGAACCTCAACCTACCGGTCAAGATCGTCGGCGACGGCGAGATCAGTAAGGCTTTGACTGTGGTGGCTGCCAAGTTCACCCAGTCCGCTAAAACCAAGATTGAAGCGGCACAAGGAACGGCGGAGGAAATCGCTGCGTAATGATGAACGCCGAGGTCCAGGCTGGCAAATTTCCTAAGCTGATTCAGGCGGCCATAGACGCCTTCAACCTACCTGACCTGCGGGCCAAGATTCTCTTTACGCTGGCCATCCTCGCCCTCTACCGGTTCATTGCCCACATCCCCCTTCCGGGCATCGACCAGATTCAGCTAGACAACCTCTTCAGGAATAACGAACTCCTAGGCTTCTTGGACCTGTTCAGTGGCGGCGCTCTCAGCCGCATGAGCATCGTCGCCCTCGGCGTGTTCCCCTATATAACGTCGTCCATCATCATCCAGTTGCTGACCCCGGTCATCCCAATGCTCCAGGACATGTCCCGGGAAGGGGAGTCAGGCCGGGCCAAGATCAACCGGTTGACCCACTATATAACCATCCCGATCGCCTTTGCCCAGGGTTACGGACAGCTGGTCCTCCTGCAGCAGAGCAACGTCATAGCTGAGGTGGGATTCTCCGGAGACGCGCTCATGCCCACCATCGCGGCCCTGTTCTCCATAGCCGCTGGCACCATGTTCTTGGTCTGGCTGGGCGAGATGATCACGGAGAGGGGCATCGGGAACGGAATCTCACTGATAATCTTCGCCGGCATCGTAGCGGGGTTCCCCAGGCTGTTGACCCAGGGCTTCTTAGACCGGGACAACGTGCTGGGCATCGGCTTCTTCGCTCTGATCGGCGTGCTGATTATCGCCTCTATCGTTTTGTTCAACGAGGCCCACCGGCGCATCCCAGTGCAGTATGGCCGCAGTATCTTCAGAGGCGGGAGGATGTACCGCCAGAGCGGAGCCACCTATCTACCGCTGCGCATAAATTCGGCGGGTATGATACCGCTGATCTTTGCCTTTTCCATCGTCATTTTGCCGGGTACAGTTGCGACATATTTCGCCACCAACACATCGTGGGTCGGCGACGTGGCTAACTTCTTTGCCGATTTGCTGATACCCAGCTCTCCTCTTTACTGGGTGATGGTGTTTATCCTGGTGGTGATGTTCACCTTCTTCTACACGCTGGTGGTGTTCAACCAGCAGCAACTGGCCGAAAACCTCCAGAAGAACGGCGGGTTCGTGTTGGGTATCCGGCCTGGAAAGCCGACCCAGGACTATCTGAACCGTGTGATTGTGCGCATAACCCTGGGTGGCGCTCTATTCCTGGGCACCATCGCCATCATGCCCTATATCGCGTCGCTCATCACCGATGTCCAAGCCATATCTCTAAGCAGCACCAGCCTCTTGATCATGGTGGGTGTCGGCCTAGATACCCTGCGACAACTTGAGGCGCAGTTGATGATGCGTAATTACGAGGGGTTCCTGAGATAACATGGCCCAGGGACTGCGATTGGTTTTATTCGGCCCTCCGGGCGCCGGAAAAGGTACCCAGGCGCAATTGCTTCGGGACCGTTTGAACGTAACCCACATCAGCTCGGGCGACCTTTTTCGCCATCACCTGGGCCAGGGAACGCCTCTGGGCCTACGGGCCAAGGAGTACATGAACAAAGGGGAGCTGGTCCCCGACGAAGTGACCATCGACATCATCTTGGACAAGGTTATGTCCATCCCAGACAATGAAGGATTCATCCTGGACGGGTTCCCCAGGAACCCCAACCAGGCCCAAGTACTGGAAAAGAAACTTTCCGATGAGTCCCGGAACCTAGACAAGGTGGTCCATATCGACGTCTCGGAACCGGAACTGCTGCGTCGGCTGGGCGGCCGGTACATCTGCCGTGCCTGCCAAGCGCCCCACTCCATGGGAGAGGGCAAGAAGTGCGACCAATGTGGCGGAGAACTCTACCAACGTGACGATGACGCCCCGGCGGCAGTGAAGAAAAGGCTTGAGGTCTATAACGAAGAGACCACGCCCGTGCTCGGCTTTTACCGCGAACGGGGGGTATTGGTCGACATCTCCGGCGACAATACCGTCGACGAGGTCAACAAACAGGTATTGGCGGCCCTGGGCGTTTAAAACGATCGCGCCAAGGCCGAAATTCGGCAAGGTTCTTGAGGATCCGATTTTGAGGGGCCCCAACTGGGTTCCCAAGACACTCATTCGGGAGTAGAATACACTAGTGAATCGCGGCCGAAAAACAAAGACCGCATCTAACTCGCCGTCCACCTACTCTGGGGGGATCACGATAAAGTCGCCCCAAGAGTTGGACTCTATGCGTCGTGCAGGAGCGATCGTCGGCGCGGTTATTGACTTGTTGAAGGCTGCGGTGACCCCAGGCATGACCACCCTAGACCTAGACAAGATAGCGTACAAAGAGATCACCCGGCAGGGAGCCAAACCCACTTTCCAGGGTTACCAGGGCTTCCCGGCCAGTATCTGTACGTCGGTCAACGAAGAGATCGTCCACGGGATTCCCGGTAAACGGGTGCTCCTGGAGGGAGATATCGTCAAGGTCGATGTGGGCGCGACCATCGAAGGCTTCATCGGTGACGCGGCAGTTTCCCTGCCTGTAGGCGAGGTAACTCCCGAGGCCATCGCCCTGATGGACCACACGCGCATCAGTTTGGAAGAGGGTATCAAAGCGGCCCAGCCCGGCGGGCGGGTTGGAGATATAGGCGCCGCGGTGCAGGCCTACGGCGAAAGCCGGGGCTACGGCGTCGTTAGGGAGTTCGTGGGACACGGCGTAGGCCGGTTCCTGCATGAGGACCCCCAGGTGCCCAACTACGGGCAGGCGGGCATGGGCCCGTTGCTCCGCGTTGGGATGTGCATCGCCATCGAGCCCATGTTCAACATGGGCGACTGGCACACGAAGATATTGGATGACGAGTGGACCGTGATCACCGCCGATGGCAAACTCTCGGCCCATTTCGAGCATTCCATAGCCATAACCAAAGACGGACCGGAGATTCTGACCGTCCATGGGTAACTAGGGGCCAAGACCGGCCCACCGCTTGATTCCGGCGAAGAAACCGGGGCGGGCGGAAATCCGCACGTGAAGGGGATTTATGGCGAAGAAACAAGCGATCGAGGTCGAGGCCAGCGTTAAAGAGGCCCTTCCCAACGGGATGTTCCGCGTGGAACTGCCCAATGACCACGAGGTATTGGCCCACGTGTCCGGCAAGATCAGGATGCACTTCATCCGTGTGTTGCCCGGCGACCGGGTGTTGGTGGAGCTCTCTCCATACGACTTGACCCGGGGCCGCATCACCTATCGATTCAAATAACCCGCCTGAAATAGGCCGGTTCAAGTTAATAAAGGCTATCAATCATGAAAGTATCAGCATCGGTTAAACCCAGGTGCAACAACTGCCGTGTGATCAAGCGCAAAGGCGTGGTCAGGATCATCTGTTCCAACGCCCGTCACGCCCAACGGCAAGGCTAATCAAAGCAATATTCATTCAAACGGCGGCTTGTACCTAAAAGGCGGCTTTTATAAGGAGGCCCGGAGTGGTCCGTATCGCTGGAGTAGACGTTCCTGACCGGAAAAGGGCTCACGTTGCCCTTAGAAGCATCTATGGCATCGGCCCGAAGATCGCGGAAGAGATCTTGATCAAAGCCGAGCTGGACCCGGTCATTCCCCCGCGGATGAACGAACTGTCCGAAGAACAGATCGACCGCATCCGGGAACTGGTCGATCGTGATTACATCTCGGAGGGCGACCTGCGCCGGGAAGTACAACAGAACATTCGCCGGCTGATCGATATTGGCTCCTACCGTGGCAGCCGCCACCGCAGGAACCTGCCCGTCGCCGGCCAGCGCACCAAGACCAACGCCCGCACCCGTAAGGGCCCCCGCCGCACCGTAGCCGGCCGCGGCAGGCGCAGCGGCGGCAAGTAACAAGTAACCGGCATTTTAGGCTGAGTGAGAATAACTTATGGCTAGACCTAGGACTAGGCGCCGCGAGCGCCGCACTGTTCCCCAAGGACGGGCGTATATCTACTCCACGTTCAACAACACGCTGGTGAGCCTCACGGACCCTCAGGGTAACGTGATCGCCACGGCCAGCGCCGGGACGGTGGGTTTCAAAGGCTCCCGCAAAGGGACCGCCTTCGCTGCCCAACGCGCCGCGGAACAGGCTGCCCGCAAGGGTATGGACCAGGGCCTGCGCCAGATAGATGTGCTTATCAAGGGCCCGGGCGCAGGACGGGAGGCCGCCATCAGGTCTCTACAGGGCGCCGGGCTGTTTGTGACCAGTATCCGGGACGTGACCCCCATTCCCCACAACGGGTGCCGCCCGCCAAAACGAAGGAGAGTGTAACTCCAAACCCATGGGAAGATATACAGGACCATCCTGCCGCCTTTGCCGGCGGTCCGGTGAAAAGTTATTCCTGAAGGGCGACAAGTGTTTCACGCCCCGATGTGCCTTCGAGAAGCGCCGCAACCCGCCCGGTGACGTACCCCGCCGCCGCAGACGGCCCACGGACTATGCCGTTCACCTGCGTGAAAAGCAAAAGGCCAAGTACATCTATGGCGTCATGGAAGGCCAGTTCCGCCGCTACATGACCGAGGCGTTCAATACCCCCGGTGTTACCGGCATGAACCTGCTCCGTTCTCTGGAGCGCCGCCTGGACAACGTAGTGTTCAAACTGGGATTCTCCGACTCCAGGAAACAAGGCCGCCAGAGTGTCATGCACGGCCACTTCCGGGTCAACGGAAACAAGACCGACGTGCCCTCTTTCCAGGTCAAACCCGGAGACGTGGTCTCCTGGAAGGAATCGATCAAGACCACCGATTTCTACGCTGGACGCGTCGAAGGCGTGCCCAAGCGTCCCGTCCCCGCCTGGTTGACCCTGGACTCGGGCGACATGGTCGGCACGGTTGTATCGCTGCCTGCCGATGAAGACTTGCAGGCGATAGTAGATTCAAGGCTAATAGTAGAGTTTTACTCGAGGTAGTTTGTCCATGCTGGACACCCTGATCCCCACTCCGGGAACGCCGGAGGCTGGAGCGGAAACGCTCAAACCCGAGATTCGGGTATTGGAATCGGAAGACACCTACGGGAAGGTGGCTGTAGAGCCGCTGCCCCGCGGGTTCGGCCTGACCATCGGCAACCCTCTTCGGAGGATATTGCTCAGTTCCACCAACGGCAGCGCTGTCACGTGGGTGAAGATCGACGATGTCGTCCACGAATACGCGGCCGTGCCTGGCGTCAAGGAAGAAGTCATGGAGATTCTCCTGAACGTCAAGCGCATCCGGATACGGTCACAATCGGACCGCGCCGGCAAGATGCGCCTGGATGTTACGGGCGAAGGCCGGGTCTGCGCAGGGGACATCTCGACGTCTAGCGACTTCGAGATCGTCAACCCTGAGCTTCACCTGGCGACCCTGGACTCCGACGACGCACATCTGTCCATCGAGTTCAACGTCGAGCAGGGCGTGGGCTACCAGACCGCCGTGCAGAGCGACGGAACCTCGAACCCGCCCGTGGGCGTTCTGCCCGTGGATGCGGTGTTCAGCCCGGTGCGAAAGGTCAACTACAACGTTGAGCGCACTCGGGTCGGCCAAGTCACCGACTATGAACGCCTGGTGATGGAAGTCTGGACTGACGGCACCATCAAGGCTGTTGAAGCGATTCAACAGGCCGCGGAAAACCTGGTGAACCACTTCTTCCTGTTCAGCAACCTCAACCGGGTGGCTGAGGAAGGCTCCGAACGGGTGCCCCTGGTGGTCTCCCCAGAGATCTACCAAACGCCCATCGAGAAGCTGGAACTGTCACCCCGCACATTGAACTGCCTGAAGCGGTCTCACATCTCCAAGGTTGGCGAAGTGCTGGAGATGTCTGACGATGAGCTGCTAAAGATACGCAACTTCGGCGAGAAATCTCTAGTCGAACTGAAAGAGAAGCTTGCCGAGCACGGAGTCACCGACCTGTTGAATGCCGCCACAGGGGCTGTCCCCGATATATCGGACGAGGACTTGGGCGAACTCATGGGCGACGAACGAGTAGATTCCGACTCGCCTGCCGAAGCGCCGGGCATGTCTATCGAAGACCCGGGCGATGACGCAGGCGGCGATTCAGACGACGACACTGACGACGACCCAGAAGAGGACGAAGACTAACCATGGCTTCCCACAGAGTAGCCGGCAGAAAGCTCAGCCGGTACCGGGACCAACGCGTCGCATTGCTGCGGGGTTTGGTCTCGGAATTGATCATCCACGAACGTATCACCACCACCTTGGCCAAGGCCAAGGAGACCCGGAAGATGGCTGAAAAATTGATCACCCAAGGCAAGAAAGGCAACTTCGCCGACGACGCGATCGTCTGCCTGCACCACCGCCGGTTGGCGATGGCCCAGGTGCCCAACACACGGGTGGTGAAGAAGGTATTTGACGATGTTTCCGTACGGTACGCCGAGCGCGCCGGCGGTTACACCAGGGTCCTAAAATTGGGGCCCCGCAACGGAGACGCAGCAGAGATGGCGATCATCGAGCTGGTCTAACACAGCAGTTAAGAAGAGGTATAGCTTAGATAGAAGAAGGCAGAGTCCAAAACCCAGTAGGCGAGTCAGTTAACGAAACGGGCGGGCAGCTTTGGCGGGCCGCCCTTCTGGTTGAATACCAAGGGACCGAATACGCCGGTTTCCAGCTGCAAAAAAATCATCCGACGATCCAAGGAGAGCTGGAGAAGGCCCTGGCCCAGTTCACAGGCCAACCGACCCGGATCAGGGGAGCCAGCCGCACCGATTCCGGGACCCACGCCAAGGGCCAAATGGTGGATTTCCTCACCGCGACCCAGCACCCCCTGGAACGATTCGCCCCGGCGCTCAACTACCATCTTCCCAACGACATCAACGTCATTGGGGCCTACCGGGTAGACGAGGAGTTCAACTCCCGAAGATGCGCCCTGAGCAGGACCTACCAATACAGCATATTGAACCGGCCGGCCCCATCCCCCCTGCGGCGGCACACCCATCTTTGGATCAGAGAGAGCCTCGACGCAGAGAAGATGGCGGAGGCAGCCCAGCTTCTGGTGGGCACGCACGACTTCCGGGCGCTGGCCGTGGGACACCCCCAAGACCGCAGCGCGGTTAGGGAAGTGTTCCGGTGGGAAGTGGCCAGGTCTGAAGAGACAATAGTCATTGAATGCGAAGCCAGCGGCTTCTTGAAACAGCAGATCAGAAAGGCAAACGGGATACTGACGGAGATAGGAAGGGGTAAATACCCGGTAAATAAGGTGACAGAGGCCCTGGCGGGCGATGTAAGCGGGACTCCGCTGCTCCCTGCCCACGGGCTATGCCTAATTAGTGTAAAATACTCAAGTTCGACCAAATTTGGACCCGAGCACACAGGAACGGAATAACAGAGCATGAAACGAACCAGCACATACTTCGCGAAACCCGGCGACACCCCCGAAAGGTGGCGGGTCATGGACGCCCAAGGCCAGATCCTGGGCCGGCTGGCCCGGAACATCGCCATTGCCCTTCAAGGAAAAGATAAAACTACCTACTCGCCTCATGCCCCAACAGGCGACTTCGTGGTCGTGACCAACGCCGCCGATCTGCGGGTCACCGGCAAGAAACTGGACCAGAAGATGTACTACCGCCACAGCGGTTACGTCGGTAACCTCAAAACATTCCGGCTCCGTGAGATGATGGAGTCCCGCCCAGACCGGGTGATAGAACTGGCGGTTAAGGGCATGCTGCCCAAGAACCACCAAGGACGGCAGATGCTGCGCCGCCTCAAGGTATACAGCGGCCCGGACCATCCCCATGAGGCCCAGGTGACCGGTCACCCAGTTAAGCAGGCTATAGAGGACGGAGGATAGACTTACCTTGGTACAAGCTGAAACCAACCAGACCTATTACTACGGCACCGGTAAGCGCAAGACCTCCATCGCCAGAGTGCGTTTGTACCTGGACGATAACGGCCCTATCCTCGTCAACGGAAAGCCGATGGACGAGTACTTCAACTGGGCGCCGTGGCAGAAGACCATCAACGAGGCTTTCCGCATCAGCGATACCGTGAACAAATTCCGCGTTGTGGTAAAGATCGCTGGCGGCGGAGTCAACTCCCAGGCCGAGGCCATCCGGCACGGAATCGCCAGGGCCTTAGTAGTCTTCGACGCAGAGCTCAAGCCAGGACTTCGCCGGGCGGGTCTCATAACCCGGGACGCCCGCATCAAGGAAAGCAAGAAATACGGTCTCAAGCGTGCCCGCAGGGCGCCGCAATACACCAAGCGGTAGAGACCAGTACAAATCAATATCTAGAAAGGCCTCGGATAATTCCGGGGCCTTTTTCGTCTACAGCAACTCCACCGAGATTTTTCCGAAGGAATTTGAATAATGATTTTTGTGGTTTTGCATCGATGCTCCGGTTATCCATAATTAGCCGACCTCAAATTTGCCACATCAATTCACAATCAAGCGAACGGTAAAGGTTCAGGCGATTATCCGACCCTCAGACGGAGGCCGAGAGAAAAGGGCAGGGAAATAGGCAAGATTAAACATTGGTATTGTTGGAGTTGTCGGGAAATTGTCTTGCGCCACAAAAATATTGGGCTTGGCCAGCAAATTCACGATTTGATAATTAGAAAGCGAAAGAAATTGGTGACTGAAAAGATTTTCTAGAATTGACCTCCCCCGAAGATTAGGCGTAAGTTCTGACTGAATTTGAAATGCTCCTGGGACGATTCTTTGGGTTAGGACGGACATGTACTCGACCAGATCTGCGGCCACCTTGGGTCGTATTGGAAGAACTTTGCGGAGCCAGCACCAGATCATCGAAACCACTAACAAATCTTGCTCAGTCATTAATTCTTCTCGCGCATTGCTCCGACGTTCGAGAGTGACGGCGATAGCCCAACTGACATCCATCGGGTTTATGTCCTGTAACCTCGCGGATTCGAACACAGGGATCAGCGTATCTGTTGACTGTAAGCCCGACACATAATTCTTCAGAAGGTCCAGTGGGCTGTCAAAGGCCATTGGGGATTGAAGGGTCATTGTCGAGTCCTCACTAAATCAAAAAATTCGCGACTAGAAAAAACCCTGCTCCGGCCACCAATAAGAACAAGCTTGCACCTGAAATAATTCCTGTGCCAGTATTGTCAGAAACGTCCAAGCTCTTTGAAAGAGGAACTATAAGCGATGAGTTCCAAACGGCAATGGCGATGGATGCTGCAAAAGCAATGCTGGAGAGCAATACTTGTGCGACGGCACCTTCAGCGATTTCAGTATCGCTTCATCGCACCATTTGGATCACGACGAAGGATGCAGCGAGCAGAATCGACGCTGCAGTTACGGATAGACTAAGTTGCGCGGCCACTGCAGATCTTCCAGCGTTCTTATCCTCGACTTTGACTTCGGAATCCGCGCTGCCGGTTAACCAAGAAATCGAAACAATCAGAAATAAGATGACGGTTACGGCGCCAATTGCTCCATCGACAATTTGCGCCCATTGTGGAATATCGCCTAAATCCACGATGCTCCCACATTACGAAATTTGCATTAGAGATGATTAAAACACAATGGTACCGCATTGACTATACCAAAAAAGAAATATATTGTCCGTACCGGTTAAACTTTCAAATACGCCATGGCCCCATCCAGCAACTTGGTCACCATCTCTGGGGTTGCGGCCTCGGCGTAGATGCGGAGCAAGGGCTCGGTGCCGGAGAAGCGCACGGCCAGCCAGCCGTCTTCGATGTGGAACCTTCTGCCGTCGATGGTGTCTGAGTCCAAGATCGGCACTCCGGCAATCTCGGTCAGTCCTTCAGCGTTGACCATTTCCAGGATGCGTTCCCGGTCAGTGGCATCGAAGGCGATGTCTCTGCGGTGGAAAGAATGTGGGCCGACCTTGCTGGTCAACCGCTGCAACAATCGTGTGGGGCTGTCTCCGGTGGTAGCCATGTATTCCAGGAAATACAGCCCGCTTAAGATGCCATCGCGCTCAGGGATGTGGCCTCGGAAGGCGAACCCGCCGCTCTCTTCCCCGCCCATCAGCGCGTCGACCTCGGTCATCTTGGGCCCGATATTCTTAAAGCCCACCCGCATCTCATGGACATCCACGCCGTAGACCTCGCCCAGCTTGTTCAAGGCGATGGACGATGTCACGCCTTTTACTATCGCTCCCCGCTCCTGTTTCTGCTCGAGCAGGTATTGGGCAAGGATCGAGAAGGTGTCCAAAGTGGTCACGAACCGGCCTTGTTCGTCGATGATGCCCACCCGGTCGGCGTCTCCGTCCAAGGCGATGCCTATCGATGCGCCCTCTTTAGCGATGAGGGACGTAGCCTCGGTCAGATTGTGGGCGATGGGCTCTGGCTGCTCCATGCCGGGGAAAGCCGGGTTACGGCTGCCGTGGAGCTCTCTGACGGTGGTCTTGCCGCCGGACAGCAGCTTGGGAAGGTATCCGCCGCCGGCCCCGTACATGGAATCCACGACCACATCCAGCCCAGCGCCCTTGATGGCGTCCAGGTCCACCAGAGCGGCGATGCGTGACAAGTACGGCCCGGAGGGCTCCAAGTCCACCACCAGGCCGCTATCGCGGCCCTCAGCGATGCTATGGGGGGACGAAGTTGTGACCTGGGCGATCGACTGCTCCAAGCGGTCGGTTATCTCTTGAGTGGCGCTCCCGGCGTATTCGGGTTTGAACTTGAACCCGTTCCACTGGCCGGGGTTGTGGCTGGCGGTGATGACCGCCGCCCCGCCGGCCTGGCGGTGCAACACGTTGTAGCTGAGAACCGGGGTCGGGGCGGGTTTGTCGGCCAGGTAGACTTTGATCCCCTGGGCAGCGCACACGGCGGCCACGGTCTCGGCGAATTCAGGGGACAGGAACCTGGTGTCGTAGCCCACAATGAGGCCGTTGCCGGCCGTGCCAACCGCTTTCAGGTGGTCGCAAAGCCCCTGGGCGCAACGGGCGACGTTCTCAAAGGTGAAATCCTCGGCGATCAGGGCCCGCCAACCGTCTGTACCGAATCTGATGTCCGTGGCCATGTGCCATTCCCTCCGGTTCCCGGGTACTAACAGCATATCTCACGCGGGGGTGATTGTAAGCAGCCCAAGGAATACCAGAGAGTTTAAAGGTACCCTCAGAGCCTGTTATTCCGAGGCGTCAGCCGAGGAATCTCGTTGCCACTAAACCAACCATAGTCGAGAGCAAAGAGACCCCTCG
>Ga0066376_10002814_pt1 | contig 15991 bp, 14 predicted proteins | sample Knorr_S15_td_Bot_FD_77009 | JGI IMG/M metagenome (GOLD analysis project Ga0066376, IMG submission 77009) | Marine microbial communities from Southern Atlantic Ocean transect - Knorr_S15_td_Bottom_ad_5009_LV_A | ecosystem: Environmental > Aquatic > Marine > Oceanic | place: Southern Atlantic... | reverse complement strand
TTCACAGGAAGAGGCTGAAGTACAAGCCAAAACCGGTAAAGCACTTATCGCCGGAAACGAGGACGATGAGCCTAAGCAAACTCGCCGTGAAAAAGCAGATGAGCGTTCTGAGGAAATGAAGCAGGATATGCTTGAAGACTCAGCTCTAGAAGCTGAAGAAGAAGCCAAGCGCCTTGCTGAAGCCGAAGCTGAAAAGACACGCAAAGCTGCTGAGAAAAAAGAAGCTGCCAAGGCTGAGGCCGCAGCGGAAGAAGCTGGCGATGGTGAAGATGATGCCGAAACTGCCGAAAAAGAATAAATCTTTTTCTAATACGATTTTAAGAAAGCCGGGTACATCCCGGCTTTTTTTTATTCAAAAGACATTTGAAAGCGTGGACCGTGAATTTTGCTTGACCACTTTCTTTTCATTCTATTTAGTGCATATGTTTAATGAAATCATATTTGAAAGTTTTATAAGTGGCTGCATCCGCCGAAACATCAGACAATAAAAAACACCTCAAGCCCGTGAGCAAGGGTCTGACGATCGAACACCTGTCTAAATCTTATAAGAAAAAGCCTGTGCTTCGTGATGTCTCAATGTCTGTGAAACCAAAAGAGGCTGTTGCCTTGCTTGGCCCCAACGGTGCAGGAAAAACCACCTGCTTTTATATTGTCAGCGGCCTTATCAAAGCCGATAGCGGTCATGTCTGCCTGGACGGTGTAGATATTACCCATTTGCCGATGTTCCAGCGCGCACGCATGGGGATTGGCTATTTACCGCAGGAAGCCTCCATTTTTCGTGGGCTTAATGTAGAAGACAATATTCGCCTTGTTCTGCAAGCCCAGGATATGCACAAAGACCGTGCAGAAGCTTTGCTTGAAGAACTTTTATCCGAATTTTCAATATCCCACCTTCGGAAAACACCTTCTGTCGCCCTGTCTGGTGGAGAACGCAGACGTTGCGAAATTGCCCGGGCCCTTGCCGCACGCCCGCGCTTTATCCTGCTGGATGAGCCTTTGGCCGGTATTGATCCGATCGCGGTTAATGATATTCGCGAGCTTATAGGCCAACTTAAAAACCGGGGAATTGGCGTTCTTATCACAGATCATAATGTCCGTGATACGCTCGGCATTGTTGATCGTGCTTACATTCTTCACGATGGTGTCCTTCTCATGGAGGGCTCTCCGGAAGCAATTGTTAATAATGAAGACGTTCGCCGTGTCTATCTTGGTGAAGGGTTTTCTCTGTAAATTTTTATTTGCCGTGCTAAACTCAATAGCATGAGCAATAAACCAACTACGCCCCATCTCGACCTCAGACAGACCCAGTCCCAAAATCTGGTCATGACCCAGCAGATGCAACAGGCTGTTAAAATCCTGCAGCTCTCAAATATTGAACTTAAGGACTATTTGGAAGAGATACTCGAAGAAAATCCCCTGCTTGAAAAAGATGAAAGCACTCCGGAATCTGATGAAAATTCGGATGAAGTGATGTCAGAAAAGGAAGAGCGTCTGGCCGATAATATGGATGATTTCGATGAGGGATCCTACATGGCAGCCGCGGGTAAAGGCAGTGACGGAGGTTATGAAGGCGGGGATGATAACCTTGCCAATACAATCTCTGATAAGAAGTCTTTACGTGAGCATCTTGTCGGACAAATTCAAACAGCCTTTGCAGACCAGCGTGACCGCATGGTTGCCACCCTGCTGATTGATGAGCTGGACGAGAGCGGCTATTTAAGAAGTCAGGGCGAGGAGCTAACAGAAAAGCTTGGTTGCTCACAGGAGCGCCTTGACAGCCTTCTTCCCGAATTAAAGCATTTTGAACCGACAGGTATATTCGCAAAAGACCTTGCGGAATGTCTTGCCTTGCAACTGGAAGAACGCGGCAAGCTGACCGATGAAATGGAAATCCTGCTGGACAATCTGGCTTTGCTGGCCCTTCACGATTACAAAAAACTGGCCAGTTTATGTGAGGTTGACGAAAATGAAGTTAAAGATATGGCGACCCAAATTCGTAGCCTTCAACCAAAGCCCGCCTCTGATTACGACCACTTTATAAGCCAAACAGCAATACCTGATGTCTTGATGAAGAAACAAGCCCGCGAGCTTGGAGGTGGATGGCGTGTAGAGCTTAATCAGGATACCTTGCCGCGCGTTTTGATAAATAATGAGTATTACACAACGGTTTTAAGCAAATCAGATAAGGATGATAAATCTTATATAAGAAACCAACACGCGGCAGCCAGCTGGTTGGTAAAAGCACTCGACCAGCGCGCCCAAACTATATTAAAAGTTGCTGCCGAAATAGTGGAAGAACAAAACGGTTTCTTCCTATACGGTGTTGAATATTTGCGCCCGCTTACTTTAAAGGACATCGCTGAAAAAATAGAAATGCATGAAAGTACTGTATCGCGCGTGACTACGAATAAATTTATGGGCACACCACGCGGAATCTTTGAACTCAAATATTTTTTCAGCTCATCCATATCCTCATCCACGGGAAATGACAGTGTATCTTCCGAGGCGGTGAAGGCTCGTATCCAGTCCCTGATTGAAGCCGAAACGCTGGATAATGTTCTGTCCGATGATTCAATTGTTACTTTGCTGGAGGAACAAGGCATTGAGGTCGCAAGACGTACAGTTGCCAAATATCGTGATGCACTAAACATTCCTTCCTCTGTTCAGCGACGTAAAATTCTAAAAAATAAATCAAGATCATAAAGGCTACAAACATGAAAATAGGATTTTTTGATTCAGGTCTGGGTGGGTTGATGATTATGAAATCCTGTATGGATATAATGCCGGACTATGATTATGTTTATTTGGGAGATACGCTTCATGTGCCCTATGGTGGGCGATCAAAAGAAGCTATATACGCCTTCTCCATTGCCGCAGTTGAAGAACTTTTTAAACGTGATTGCCAGATTGTTATCATGGCCTGCAACACGGCGAGCGCCGTTATTTTGCGGAAATTACAGCAGGAATGGCTGAAGGAAAACTATCCGGACAGGCGTGTCCTTGGCGTTGTAGTCCCTACATTAGAAGCGGCTTCGGAAAAAGGACATAAGAAAATCGGTCTCATAGCAACCGCCGGCACAGTAGAATCTGATGTTTACCGTGCTGAACTCAATAAAATAGACCCTGACATGGTCATTACCTCCCAGCCCTGTCCTTTACTTGTGCCCCTCATTGAATATGGGCGCCGCGAATGGGTCGGCCCTATTTTGGGTGATTATTTACAACCCTTGATAACAGCTAATGTTGAAAGCCTTATTTTAGGGTGTACCCATTACCCTCTTCTTAAAGGAGAGATTCTTGCCCAGCTTTATGGCACAGGCACAGAACTAATTTCACAGGATGAGATTATTCCGCATAAATTAAAGGATTATCTGGAGCGCCACAGCGATATGGCCGAAAAACTCTCAAAAAAATCATCACAGCAATTTCTGGTCACCGATTTAACGCCAACCTATTCCGCAACGGCCGAGCGCATATTTGGCACGCCTTTACATTTGGAAAAGGTAACCGTATAAAACAGATAAATTTAAGTGGGGTTATAAGTGATTGATGTTTCTTATCTTAAAGGAAAAAAAGTAGCTGTTCTTGGTCTGGGGCGAGCCGGTCTTGCCAATTGTATCGCTCTCGAAGCGGCAAATGTGGAATACAGCGCATGGGACGATAAGGCCCAAGCCCGTGAAGAGGCTCTGAGCAAAAGATTGAAACTTGCTGACAGTATAGAGGATTTTCTGTCCGGCACAGATATGATGATCATTTCACCTGGTATCCCACATACACTCCCCGAACCTCACGCGACAGTAAAATTGGCTAAAGAACAAGGCATATCTCTTTATTCCGACATACATATTTTCAGGGAAGCTGCACCAGATATAGATGTGATCGGTGTGACAGGTACCAATGGCAAGTCAACCACCACCACTTTACTGGGGCATGTCTTGGGAAAAAATATGACATCGCAAATAGGCGGTAATATCGGAATTCCCAGCCTTTCCCTGTCACCTGAAACAGATGCCACAGTTTTGGAATTGTCGTCATATCAGATTGAGCTTACGGATAATTTAAACGCAACCGGCGCAATCTGGCTCAACATCTCTCCTGATCATATAGACCGCCATGGAAGCATAGAGGGTTATGTTGCTGCCAAACTTAGAATATTTGAACGTAACAAAAGCCAAGGCATTGCAGTCATAGGTGTTGATGATACACACTCAAAGGATGTTGCCGATCAAATCTCAAAGCGTGATGACTGGACGGTTATTCCTGTATCCATGACCGACAAACTTGATCATGGTATCAGCGTTATTGATGGGCAACTCTATAAGGATGGTGAATTTCAGATTGATATTTCCACCCTGCCGACCCTGAAAGGTGTTCACAACCATCAAAATGCGGCCTGTGTTTACGGCATCGCATCTTATGTTTACAGCATGGATAATGCAGTAATTCTTGCACAGCTTCAAAGTTTCGACGGGCTGGCCCACCGCCAGTTTGTTGTTGAGAAAAAAGGCAGTGTGACTTTCATTAATGACAGCAAGGCAACGAATGCCGAAGCCACAGCCAAAGCACTTTCTTCTTTTCAAAATATTTTCTGGATTGCCGGAGGACAAGCCAAGGAAGGTGGCTTATCAGGCCTTGAAGTTTATAAGGACAGAATCGAAAAAACATATCTTATCGGAGAAGCTCAGGACAATTTCGCAGCGTTTCTGGATGGGCAGGGCATGGTTTACGAGAAATGTTTTACCTTGGATAAGGCCGTATCCGCCGCATATCGTGACGCTTCCAATGCCTCAAATTCTTCTACAGTTTTGCTTTCCCCGGCATGCGCATCATGGGATCAATATCGGTCTTTTGAGCATCGCGGGGATGATTTTGAAACATTCGTAAAAAATCTGAAATAAAATTGACATAAAAGTACATCTCTGTTAGATTTTTATCCTCATACAAAGTAGGGAGTGTATGAATTTTACGGATAAAGCACTACCGCGGGACGAATGCTTCAGACGCAACTTCGCAGAATTGCGAAATCTGGTCTGTTCTGAGAAATGGCAGAAAAGTCTGCGCGAGGAATCCGAAACACTTGAAACCGGTTTCTTAAAGCATTTCGCGGATGGTGATTTTGTCGTTTGGGACAATATTGTACCTGCACATCAGGGAACAAAAGAACAAAAACTTTCACATATTTTTCGGACACAAGCAGAGCGGAGCGGCAGCTTCATATCAAACGAAATGGTTGTTATCCCTTCTTATTTTTTCGACACATTAAAAGAAAAATTAAAAGAAGAAGCTGGTGCATATGCTGACGGAGAAAGTGCCGAATTTTCTGTCTTTTCGATGCCTAAAAAACTGGATACCGATACATATGACCTTGGGTTTATCCAGATACATTCAAAAGACAGGAAAACCAACTTCTCTTTGCCTGCTGTAATAATACCGGATGAATATCATGATTTTTTGGTGGACAATGCAAATACCGGCTTGTTGGACAATGTCGGAAAGCTGGCAAGTTTGGTAAACCATGATTATCTCCACCATTTTACGAGTGATTTGCTTGTAAAAACAATTGCCAGCAACATTGAACATCATTCTTATTTTATTAAGGAAAACTGGTACATCGACTTTCAAAAAGGTGATACCGGCCCTGAAGGATACGAAACATGGGCACTGCTCAGCCACGCAAAAACCTTCGGCCTTCGTCTTCAGGAAGATACGGATTTTGAAAATACATTCTCAGACTTAATTGAAGATATATTTGAAGATATCGAAGCCCTTGCAGATGCAGGCGAAGACAACGCATTTAACCAAAAGGCACAAAATTTCTTCTCAAATCTAAGCATTTTTATGCTTATGCGTGTTTTGCCAACAAACCACCCTGTAATGGTGGACTGCGCGCACCGTCAAAATGAGATGCTTCGTGATACCGGCTATTCAACATTCGAGCTTTCCAAAAACCCCTGGAGAGGGGATGCCAAAAATATGACGTCCATGTTAAGGCGCTTCTTCCGTGCCGCTCATATTCGCGTAGATACATCAATTCCACCGGAAGATGAACAGGCATTCCGACTTGAATATATACGGCGTATTGCTCCTGAAATCTCTTATGTTGTAACCCAGCAAGCAAATTGTTCAGAAACGCTATCACAGCGTGTGCCAAATTATGTTGAGCGTATCGAGAAAAAAAATGCGGCCATGGTCAAATCGCTTGAAAGTGACCTCATCATGGATGGTTTTTTTGAAAGCCCCTTTCGAAAACCAATTTAAAATTCTGAAACAAATTAAATGATATACTGGATGTTAAGCTTTTCTAATTTATATTAAAATTAGAGAGTAAGACGGGGATATATATGCCCGCCTGAATGGAAACAAATAAAATATTAAAAGAAAAGGACACTTCTCATGGAATTGATCGTACATGGTAAACATCTCGACGTTGGCGATGCTTTGCGCACGCACATGAAAGACAAGATGGAAGACATAAATGAGAAATATTTCAATCGCGCCATCGATTCAACCATTACTATAGGCCCTGAAGGTGGATCTCAATATAAGGTTCATATTTCAATGCGCGTTGGAAAAGATATTTTGGTGCAATCAACAGTTATCGCAGGAGACCCTTATGGGGCTTTCGACCAAGCTGCGGAAAAAGTCGCAAAACAGCTTCGTCGTTACAAAAAACGTCTGCGTGACCACCATGAGCGTTTGGAGGAAATCCCGGGTGAAGCACCAGGCTTCCTGATAAAAGAAAATGTTATTGCGCCTGAAAAGCAAGATGACAGTGATGAAAAGGAAGAAGAAGTCCTCGGCGATGGCGAACCCGTAATTGTCGCGGAAATGACCAGAAACATACAGAAAATGACAGTGTCGGAAGCTGTAATGCGTATGGATCTGGCCGGAGAATCAGCCATGCTATTCAGGAATTCAAAAACTGACGGACTAAATATGGTCTATAAACGCTCGGACGGAAATATTGGCTGGGTCGATCCCGAAAGCTCAAAAGCCCAAGCCGCAGAATAAAATAAGTCTAAGTTGAGATTAAGGGAAACTGCCGCGTTGCGGCAGTTTTTTTTGTGCATACACCCGTTTTTTCTCTGGTCAAAGCCTTACCAAAATCCTATTAAGCATCATATAGAAGGGTTCAGTTGTAACTGCGTTAAAACTTCTAAAACTGAATTTAAGATATTTTAAAAATGGAAATTCTTAATACAAATCAAATTCACTTCGACTTCATCGAAGACAATGTCAGGGCAACCTCCATCGAAGACATTTTTCAACATGTCGAGGCCGGTCTTAAAAATCTGGACAATAAAATTCGTTTTAGACGTATAAAAAAAGTGCTCCGCTTAGGTCATGAAGACACGTCATATACTATTGGAAACGGCATTGCTGTTCTCAACGCAAAGACATTTGGAGTGAACCGCAAGGTTATCGGTTTTTTGCGCCTTTCCAAACCAATTGATTTCAAGGCAGATGACGGTAAACAATGTGACCTGATTGCCGTTATTTTATCGCCGCAACATCACGGCCCCCTTCATCTGCGCCGACTATCCCGTGTAAGCCGTCTTTTGAAAGATACCAAAATGGTTGATAAGTTGCGCGAGGCCGAAGATGCAGATGTTTTGAAAATACTTCTCGGCTCTCCTGACGCTGCTGATAATTCCAACGACGTCGCTAAAGCAGCTTAAAAAATCATAATAATTTAATGATGTTGTTCGAGGTCTGAAAATCTTGTGAAATTCGGGTCGAAGAAGAGCTTGACCGGTCCGATCGGACCGTGACGCTGTTTACTGACAATAACTTCTGCAATATTGGCTGTATCCTGTAACCGCCTTGACCAGTTCTCGTAACGTTCATTGAATTTTTCAACAGATTCTGATGTTTTCTGGCTTGGTTCCTCGCGGGAGAGATAATATTCTTCACGATAAATAAACATAACGACATCAGCATCCTGCTCAATGGAGCCTGATTCACGCAAATCTGAGAGCATAGGACGTTTATCATCTCGTGATTCAACCGCACGGGACAACTGAGACAAAGCCAGTACAGGCACTTCCAGTTCTTTGGCAAGAGCCTTTAAGCCACGTGTGATTTCTGAAATTTCCAAAACCCTGTTGGATTCCGACTGGCGTGTTCCATGCCCGCGTAGAAGCTGTAAATAGTCAACAACCACCAACCCAAGACCGTGCTGGCGCTTTAATCGCCGCGAACGTGTGCGTACCGCACCAATAGACAAAGCCGGAGTATCGTCAATATATAAAGGAACACTGCTCAAAGCATGGGCGGCTTGAGCAAAGTCACGAAACTGGTCTTGTGTGATCATCCCCTTACGAATGGCATCCCCTGAAATATTAGATTGGTCTGCCAGAATACGTGTTGTTAGCTGATCGTGACTCATCTCGAGTGAGAAAAAGGCCGTGATCGCGCCTTCTTTGCCACCACTATCGGCAAAGGCTTTTGCTGTATTAAATGCAACATTAACGGCAAGCGCCGTTTTACCCATAGAAGGACGCGCCGCAAGAATAAGAAGGTCGGAACTATGCAGACCTCCAAGTTTTTTGTCGAGATCGACCAGACCTGTTGTCGCCCCCGTGACCTGACCTTGCGTATTATAAGCCTTTTCAGCAACGTCAATTGCCGTAAAGACAGAGTCACGTAAGGTTACAAAACCTTTTTTAGCATCGCCTGTTTCGCCAAGCGCAAATAACTTGGCCTCAGCGCCCTCAATCGCATCCGTTGCTTGCGCCTCAAGATCAAAAGTCTGCGCCTCGGATATCATATCAGACGCCAGAGTGATCAATTCACGGCGCAAATGCAGATCATAAATAGTGCGCGCGTAATCTTCCACATTGGAAAGGCTTACAACTGTGGCCGCCAAATCCGCCAAATAAGAGGCTCCCCCTACGTTTTCAAGCTCTTTATCTTTTTCAAAATAAGATTTTAAGGTTACAGGTGATGCGGCTTGCCCACGCTCAGTCAGTGTCACAATGGCTTCGTAAATGCGTGAATGTGCCCCTGCATAGAAATGGGCTGGCTTCAGATAGTCACTGATTTCTTCCAACTTCCGGTTTTCCAGAAGCAGTGCGCCCAGTAAACCTTGCTCGGCATCCAGATTGAATGGTGTGGCCATAGCCTGCTTGCCACTCCCTTCAGGGGAATGGTTATCCTGTTTTTTTTCGACGGCAGATGCGCTCATAAGTCCTTTGTACCAGTTCCGGTCTGTCCTTTAACAGATTTATTTTCGCAATCCTTGTGAATAGCGGGGAACAAATCTATATCTTTTATAAGAGTTGGCTATAACACCTTGATTTTTGCCTCCCGTCAAGGCATTGTTTTCGGATAATCGGCAATGTAGAAGATAATATTTATGGACACCGCAATAATCCCAGAAAATCTCGACCTTTCAACCGCTGCAGATATTTTTATTATTATCGTTGTGCTGATTTCCGCTGGCGTGGCATTTTTCAGAGGTCTTATACGTGAAGTGCTTACAATTGCAGGTGTCATCGGCGGTCTGGCTGCGGCCGTTTTATTCGGTGGCTCGCTCATTCCCATGATGGAAGGCTTCCTCGGCGTAGGGGAAAGTGAAGAGGCTAAAAAGCTTTTCGATATTATCCCTTACGAATATATCGCAATTGCACTGGCCTATGGCGCTGTATTTTTGGGCGTTATTATTGGCCTTTCGATACTGAGCCATTTTCTAACAAAAGCAGCCGCCTCAATCGGACTTGGCCCGATAGACAGAACTTTGGGAATAGCGTTTGGTATTGCACGCGCTATTTTATTGTTAGGTGTTTTATACCTTCCCGTTCATCTGATGTTTTCGGACAAGGACAAAGAAGCATGGTTTGGCAACTCCAATTTGATTGTTTATGTAGAGATGACATCTGACTGGTTGGCAGGCTACCTTCCTGACACAACCGACCAGACAGCTGAAGAGCGCATGGAATCCATGCCTAAAATCCTTAAAGATCTGGATATATTGAAGTCACAAACGCCTTCAGACGGTACGGAAGAAGAAACGGGAGACGATGCAAGTTCAACTATCATCATCTCTCCTGAGTATGAAGAGCGTGCGCGTGAGGAACTGGAAACCCTCATAGAAACTATGGATGAGGAAGAAGCCATTGAAATTGAAATTCCCGATAACGAGAATTTGAACCAATAATTATTACCTGATAAAAGTGTCATATAATCATGGAAGACCAAGATAAATTCAAAGACGAATGCGGTGTATTCGCTATTTTCGGACATAAGGATGCCTCGGCTTTAACGGCACTGGGCCTGCATGCCCTGCAACATCGCGGGCAGGAAGCTTGCGGGATTGTATCCCATGACAGCGATGTCTTTTATGCAAAACGCGCGCTTGGACTTGTAGATGACACCTTTGGGCAGGCCTCTGTTATGTCACAGCTAAAGGGAAATATGGCCGTTGGTCATAACCGATATGCAACAACAGGTGAAGGTCACATTAGAAACGTACAGCCCCTTTATGCTGACTTGTCTTTTGGAGGTTTTGCTGTAGCCCATAACGGCAACCTGACAAATTCGCTCCAAATCCGTCAGGATCTGGTGGAAAAAGGCGCTCTTTTCCAATCCACAAGCGATACCGAAATTTTTATCCAGCTTACTGCCGTTTCACGCAGAAACACAGTTGAAGACCGTCTGGTTGAAGCGCTTTCACAAATTGAAGGGGCCTATGCCCTGATTGCCATGGCACAGGATAAAATTATTGGAGTGCGCGATCCATATGGCATTCGCCCACTCGTTATCGGCAAACTTGGTGAGTCTTATATATTAGCGTCCGAAACCTGCGCCCTTGATATTATTAATGCCGAGTTCGTCCGCGAAGTACGCCCCGGAGAAATGGTTGTTATTACAGAAAAAGGTCTTCTGAGCCGCGATCTGGAAAAACAAGGATCACGTTTTTGTATTTTTGAATATGTGTATTTTGCACGCCCTGATAGTTATCTGGATGGCGATTCGGTTTATCAGATGCGTAAAAATATAGGTACCGAACTGGCCAAGGAATCTCCGGTGCCTAGCGGCGATCTCGTTGTGCCGGTTCCTGACAGCGGCGTACCTTCTGCGATTGGTTTTTCACAAGAAAGCGGCATCCCGTTTGATCTTGGTATAATTCGCAATCACTATGTCGGGCGAACATTTATCGAGCCGACAGATCAGATAAGACATCTGGGCGTACGCCTTAAACACAATGCTAACAAAGCGCTGCTTAAGGGCAAGTCTGTTATATTGGTAGATGATTCCATCGTTCGCGGCACAACATCGCGTAAGATTGTACAGATGGTGCGTGAAGCTGGTGCCGCAGAAGTCCATATGCGAATTTCTTCACCCCCCACCCGCTATTGCTGTTTTTACGGGATTAATACCCCCTCAACAGAAGAATTATTAGCTCATAAAAATACGCCTGAGGAAATTGCCGAGTATATAGGCGTTGACAGTCTGGCCTATGTTAGCCTCGACGGGCTTTATCGTGCTGTGGGCGAGGCAAAGCGGGATAATGATACCCCTCAATATTGTGATGCTTGTTTTACAGGAGACTATTCCGTACCGCTGACAGATTTCAACAATAACCGCACCGGCACAAATGTCTCCTTACTGCGGGAACGCGCAAAGAAATAAAAAGCTTAAATCCATAAAACCAAAACGTATCGTATTATGTCAAAAGAAATCTTGAAAGATAAAATAGCTCTTATCACAGGAGCATCCCGAGGAATAGGCGCTGAAATTGCCAAAGCCTATGCAGAAGCCGGAGCACATGTGATTTTAATGGCTCGCACTGCACGTGCTTTGGAAGATGTTGATGATGCTATTAATGCAATTGGCGGGCAAGCTACATTGATGCCTCTGGATCTTATGAAGCTGGACGAACTGGAACGCTTAGGGCCAACGCTTTACGAGCGTTTCGGTAAGCTTGATATATTTGTCGCTAATGCCGGACTTTTAGGAACATTGTCACCCTTGGCGCACGGTAAATTACGAGAATGGCAAAAGGTTATGGATACAAATGTGACCGCAAATTTTCAGATGATACGCTCGCTTGATCCTCTTCTTCGCAATTCTGAGGCAGGCCGCGCTATATTTGTCACATCAGGTGTTGCACGAAAAGATGACAGAGCTTACTGGGGGGCTTATAAGGTGAGCAAGGCCGCTTTGGAAGCACTGGCGATGTCATATGCCGCAGAAACAACGAAAACTAATCTAAGAGTTAATGTCTTAGATCCGGGACGTGTCAGAACAAAAATGCGCGCAAGTGCGTATCCGGGTGAAAATCCTGATGACGTTCCTCACCCTGAAGTCCTAATGCCTGCATTTCTTGAGCTTGCCTCACCTGATTGCACAAAACATGGTGAAATCATTACTGCTCAGACGCAGTTTAAAGCGGCTTAGCTAAGACATAGCCAAGTCTGCAACATACATTAAACGCTTTTGCGGTTTATCGCCCTCATTAAAAGTGATATCAGGTGCCCTATGCAGGAAAGGTGCGCGGCCGGTCAGGCCCTCACCACTTTGAAGCCAGACATCACCTTCTTGAAAATGATAATGTGCAGCATCTTCAGCGGCGTAATAGAACCCGTCCCGTGTGTCATCCTTAATAGAATCCTCGTTCTTAATCCATTCAGTTCCCAATCCTGAATAACATGCCATAAAGCGCCAATAATCTTGATCTGAATGAAAATCGTGAATATCGGCCTCTTCATATCCATGATGTCCTACACTACGAAGAGTATGCATTTCAACATCACCCGGACGGAGCTCGGCAAGGTCTTTTATATCTTTATATATGGCAGCACATGCGGCGCTGAAATCACTTCTAAGAGATAAATCTTCAGGCTGAATGATATCCGTACTTTTCAAATAAAGCTCTGGATAGCTTATAGATTTGTCCTCTGACGATGAATCAGACAGACACTCGGCAAGCGTGTTAAAATCGCCTTCAAGCGCCCCCCTTCTCCATACAATGAGATTAACATCAGAACCCGCGCTCTCAACTGCGCTGAACATCTCTTCAAGTGATCCCACTTGTATCAGACGGTTATATTTATCAGGCAATTCTGTAGTGAAGGGCACTTTCATAATTTTAAGCACCACAATTTAAATCGCTGGTCACAAGTAATCTGCTATGGCTCAGTTGTGGTTCAGGTGCCTTATGAAGAAAAGCGGGAAAATCATCCCTGTAATCTCCGGCGTGAACCCATATATCCCCGGACTGAAACTGATAAGTTAATGCGCCTTCTGCTTTATCGTAAATAGGGGTCTGCCCCATCTTCCCTACAAGAACACTGTCTTGATTCCTGATCCATTCCGTTGCTGGATTTGTATAAGCTGCAAGTAGACGCCACACAGCCCCATCGGAATGAAATAAGTGTGTGTCCTTATATCTGTAACCTTCAGCTGTAATGCAGGCCATATATTTACGCTGGCGTTCAGCAGTCATATGACACAAAGTTTCTTTTATATCATTTGCAACTTGAAGGGCTGCTGTTTCTACTTGGGGAGAAAATTCTTCATAGCGGCTTATCTTTTCCAGAAAATCCGACTCTTCATAGCTATTCAGTGATTTTAGATATCTATCCGTAAAATATTCAGAAGTTATTGCACGGGAAAGTGTATTAAAATCACCTGCAAGCTCTCCCCTTCTCCAAACGATAATATTAATATTGGGGCCAGCTTGTTCTACTGCATCAAACATTTCCGATAGTGACCCAACCTGTATCAGACGATCATAATCCACGGGCAATTCGGTTGTATAATCTTGCAGCATATATATTCCTGTTTTCTTTTAAAGAAAACAAAGTACCGCAGTAGTAATATTATGTCAATATAATTGGCTATTTAAAAGTTTTAGCTTTTTTTCTTAGCAGCGACTTTAACCGGCTCACCACCTGCATATTCAATAGTTCTGGTCGGGAACGGAATATTTATATCGGCCTTGTCCAGCGCCTCTTTAACAGCCTTGGTTAAATCCCATTTCACCTGCCAGTAATCAGATGTGAGAATCCATACACGTGCTGTGACATTAACAGAAGAATCCCCCAGTGAGGACACCATCACCTTAGGCTCCTTTCCTTCAGTGCGTATGAGACGATCTTCATTATCAATAACCTTCTGGTATATTTTGAAAGCCTTATCAATATCTTCCGCATAACCGATGCCACATTCTACATCCAGGCGACGGTGCAGGTTCCGGCTGTAATTGTAAATTTCTGAGTCCCATATCGTTTTATTAGGTGCAGAAATATATACATTATCCGGGGTAGCAAGCTCTGTAGTAAACAAAGTCAGATGCTTGACAGTACCACCTATATCACCGGCAGTAATATAATCCCCGACACTAAAGGGGCGTAGGAATAACATCATGACACCGGCTGCTACATTCGAAAGTGTTCCTTGTAAAGCAAGACCAATTGCAAGACCGGCCGCTCCCAATACTGCTAATAAAGATGCTGTTTCAACACCAAATTGAGCAAGTACAGTAACCAAAGCCACCACCAAGATTGCATACTTGACGAGGCCACCGAGAAAAGTTTTTAGTGTACCATCAACACGGCTGAAACTTGTAACGCGGTTTCTTGTCCAGTTTCCCAAGAACCATCCGGCAATGAGAATAAAAATGGCACTCACAAGACGCAAGCCGATTTCTGTAATGTAGGGTAAGTATTCAGTTGTCAGATTTTCCATGGGAAAACAGCTCCTTTATTATCTTTCTTGCAATCACTTAATTTGAATACGGGTTCTTACTCGTTCTTAAAAGTAGTCGTATAGGGACAGAAGGCAAGTCGAAGGTTTCACGTATCGCATTGACTATGTATCGCTTATAACTTGCTGGAAGTGCATCGGGGCGACCTACCCATAATGCGAAAGTCGGTGGACGTGCCTTAATCTGCGTAATATAGCGCAATCTGTTTGGGCGCCCCTGCGCCATTGGAGCGGGATGCCTGCTTTCAATACCCGCCAGCCATCTGTTCATCTTTCCGGTAGAAACTCTTTTATTCCAAAGTGAATACGTAGAAAGCACTTTATCCATCAGCTTGTTCAGATTTTTACCACGCAGAGCCGATAATGTCACGATCGGCACATCTGCCAGTTGCGACATGGCAATACCTGCTTTATAGCGGATCTCGTCTATAAGTTCTGATTTCTCGCGGATCAAGTCCCATTTATTGACTGCAAGTATTAACGCACGCCCCTCGCGCTCAACAAGTTGTGCGATTTGTAAATCCTGTTTTTCGAGAGGCGTTTCAGCATCAACCATTAATATGACCACCTGTGCCAAACGTATAGCCCGCAGGGACTCCTCAACAGACATGCGTTCAAGTGTGTCGACAACCTTGGCACGCTTGCGCATACCGGCCGTATCAACAAGGCGCAAAGGACGCCCGTTATATTCCCATTCTATAGTAATTGCATCTCGCGTAATACCCGCTTCCGGTCCGGTCAGCATACGCTCTTCATCAATTAACGCGTTTACAAGTGTTGATTTTCCGGCATTGGGACGCCCTACTATCGCAATTTTAATAGGCTTGGTTTCATCTTCATCAGGCGCGTTTTCCGCAAAATCAAAATCCTCACGCCCCTCGAGATCGTCAATATCGTCGGGAATATCATCGAAAATCTCGTCTTCATCGTCGTCGTCTTCCTCTTCTTCTGCCCAATGTGGAAGAAGTGCCTCATAAAGAAGATCAAGACCGTGACCATGCTCGGCGGATAAGGGTATGGGTGCACCCAAGCCGAGCTGGTAGGATTCGGCAATACCTGCCTGGACAGCCGTTTCACTTTCACATTTATTCGCCGCCAAAATAACAGGAATGTCCTGTTTTCTCAGCCAGCTTGCGAAATGCTTGTCCAGCGCTGTTACACCTTCTCGGCCATCTATAACAAACAACACCGCGTTAGCATGTTCTAATGCTGCCTTGGTCTGGCCGCGCATACGGGCTTCTAAAGACTGGTCGAGAACATCTTCCAAACCTGCCGTGTC
>Ga0066376_10002809_pt1 | contig 16002 bp, 16 predicted proteins | sample Knorr_S15_td_Bot_FD_77009 | JGI IMG/M metagenome (GOLD analysis project Ga0066376, IMG submission 77009) | Marine microbial communities from Southern Atlantic Ocean transect - Knorr_S15_td_Bottom_ad_5009_LV_A | ecosystem: Environmental > Aquatic > Marine > Oceanic | place: Southern Atlantic... | reverse complement strand
TTTCAAGGATATGAACAAGGCAATCCCAAAGTCTACTCCTGTAACATTATCGATCGGGGAAGAGTATCCTATCAAAATTAATTTCCAAATCGCAGATGGAAATGGCCAAGTAACCTATATACTTGCCCCTAGAATCCAAAGCGACTAGATCTACCCGCAATTTGTTCTCAAGCATTGGATTTTACCCTTTGTTATATGGCAACTTAGCAAGGACTACTATCAATGGAATGAATACAATCGCCCCTACTATAAACGGAGACCAAATCGCCACGGTGTATAATACCGCCATAAGTGGAGGTCCCATCGTCCTTCCAAGACTCCCTGAACTTTGAAAAATCCCAAACGAAACACCTTGTGCATCTTCGCTAGCAGCAAATGAAATTAATGTCGACAACGCTACATGGAAACAAGCGTTTGAAACAGCAAGTAATCCTAACACTCCTAAAAGACTAATTAGTCCCTGATCTATGAAGTTTACATTTGGTATCATCGAACAAAAAGGTAACATAACCATCGAAAGCATCAATCCCACTGACGAAAAAATAGCGACATTTATCGGGGAGTATTTCTCGATGAGCTTTGGACCTATCACCCCATGTGAAACTGCACTTATCACTCCAATATATGTAAGAACCATCCCTGCCGCAACAGCACCATATCCATACACATCAGCAATAAAAGGTATGAACATAACTGTAATTCCTGAAAAAGCAATCGCACCACCTAGCGAAACTATAACTACGCCTCTAATTGAATAATTCCTTAGAGGTCCTAAGAGATCTTCGAAAGTATTCTTCTGCTTTTCCATAGTCCCGGGTCGTTTCGACTCTGGAAGATACAAAATACATAGAATCATACCCAATAAACTCAACAAACCAGCACCAAAACTAGGTAGTGAATAAGGGGTTATCGGAATTATCGCAGGAAGTATGGAATCAACAATTTCAATCACATATCCCGAAGCCAAAAATCCACCTATCGCTGGACCTATTATAAAACCAACGGAGAAAGCTGCTCCAATATAACCCAAATACTTGGCCCTTTCTTTTTCTGTAGTAACATCTGCGATATATGCATTGGCTGTAGAAATATTTCCCCCCATAGCTCCGGCAAACATACGGGCCAAAAATAGTATCGTCAAACCCCATGTTATACTATAAGATCCAATCTCTTCTGCAATCCCAAAAAAAATCCATGCTATGGAACTCCCCAACAATGAGATCGTCAAAATAGGACGCCTGCCCCATGCATCTGATAATCTACCGAGAAATGGTGCCGATATAAATTGCATCAACGAATATGATGCCGCCAATAACCCAATTACAATATCACTAACACCAAAACTTCTAACATAAAACGGCAAGATTGGTATGATTATTCCAAAACCAATTAGATCTAACAATATGACAAAAAAGATTATTGATAGTGCCCTCTTTGAGTTAGGGACACCTCTACTCTTTTCTATTAGTTTCATCCCTTTCTCTCAATTACCCTCTTCGCAGCTTGTGCCTTTTCCATCCATCCATATCCTCCCTCGTACACGTGTCTTTTATTATCTATCACTTCTCTTGGAGTAGGTTCACCAAACCCTCCTCTATCCCAACTGCCACTTCGAACAAGCCATTGAGTGACTTTTTCTTGTGTTTCTTCCCAAGAAAATCCAACCATTTTATGCCACGCTAACATAGAAAAAAGAGCATTATCATGACACCCTGGGTAACTCCCTTTTTCATATATTGTTCTCATAGGTTCAGATACTGGTTCTGATATTCTCTCTGCCCTCTCTGCAGGAGTTAGCAATCTGATCTTGCCCAACTCTCCCTGCTCGACACGTTGCTCTCTTGTCAAAGTGAACATTATTGAAGAATGGAGATTTTTCCACTCTGTTTGGATTTTACTTACCATTTCTTTCTGCGTACTCGGATCCACCAAAATCAAAGAAATAATGTCGATATATGCCTTTTCAATCTCGTCCCTAGGGTGCAATTCAAATTTACATTCTGGAGCGTGCATACTACTCCTAGTTCGACATCCTGGACAAGGATATGCAAAAAGCATAAGTATGCTATTATACCTTGACCTAGGGTTTAGACACATCGATACGTAGAGAATGTAAAAAATCATAGGAACACATAAACATTACCGGACAAGTTTATCCTGGACGCAGTTCGAGAGCCTAGTGAATGGAAATTCTACATGCAAAATATCCGTTTCTATCCTCTGCAAAAGAGAGCGTAGCAGATTCTGGGTTTGATTTAATCTCCACTATACAAACCAACCAGACAATCGTCAATCGCGCTCTAGACCGTATTTTGTGCGCCATAGAAGAAGGCTCCATAGGCCCCGAACACAGAAATGCAACAGTAGAACTTTTATCCTATCCCCTCGCCCGCATCCTAGTTTCTTTAGTAAACGAGCCTGGACTAACCCATCGCTATTCATGGGCAGAATCACAAACTGCCATCGCCCGTTTCCAAAACGATCTTGAAAACAAAACCGAACTAAAAAGTATTAGTTCCGCCCGTCTGTCTCTAAACACACTACTAGACGAATTACAAGTCACAAAAAATATCTCCCAACAAGATAACATATTTTCAGTTTCGGTCGAAACTTATCTCTCCTTTGTATCTTATTTACCCGGCGCAAGTTGGAAATTGGTATTTCAAGCACTTTCTCAAGGAAAAATACATGTCGATGAATTTGAATTATATAAACTCTTGGGGGTTGGAATTTTTCGACAAATAAAAAGTGACCTTCCTCTCAAAGTACCCAAAGAAGCAGAAAAATTATTACAAACCCAATTAAAATCCATCCACAATTACATTGATGAAATTAACCTCGAAATAGAATTGGCCCCCGTTTCTATCGATTTTTTCCCACCTTGCATGGTGCATCTATTACAACGAGTAGAGTCCAACGAACGGCTCAATCCACCATCTTTGTTTTCACTGACCTCTTTTCTTATTTCTACCCAAACAAATCCTCAAGACATTTTTGATTATCTAACCAACAATTCTTTCCATCCATCTTTGATTCAATCCGCCATGGATCATCTCCAAGATAAAGATGGGGGCCCTCTATACCCCCCACCATCTTGTGCAACAATGCAAGCCTATGGTGATTGTGTTAACATGGATGGTATTTGCCAAACAATATCCCATCCTCTTCAATACTCTTCCAAAAAACACTCTTAGAATTTTAATTATTCTTCTCTTTTCGAAAGCAAATATCCCGTTCCCATCATCGCAATTATAAATCCAACTAGCGCTAAGATTATCCATAATGTCCCTTCCTGCATAGAATATTTGCTTCCAATATATACGATTGCCAATACAAAGAGACCTGACCAGGCCACCGAAGCGATTATCTCTAATAACCGAATACGCGGTAGACTCATACTTTATCTATTTCTTAGAAATAGCAAAAAGGGCTTCGAAGCAAAACAATCCCCTATCTACAATTATGATGACCATTATTTCATCTCACTATAATCCTTAATTGTTGTTTTTTCCGATTCACCAACTAATTCCTCAAAATCAATTCCCTTTTCACGCATGTCCTTCCGTGAAACACGGTAATTTCCTCCTTTTGTTAGATATAGGTCTCCCGGATGGAAAAAATACCATTTCTCATTATCAAACCTTGCACCAATACGCGCTTTAGCACCAAAATTCTGAGAGAAATAAATTAAAGCCTCGACTTCTTTCCCGCTCAAGTAAATCTTATCACTCGCACTCGATTTAACTTCAAATGCATAAAATAATTTCCCATTCCCTGCTAACACATCTGGCAATTCTCGTGACGTAGCACTTCCACTTGCAGGCGCCCGCATAACTGCAAAACCTGCTTTGTCTAGTAACCTCACCAATTCTCTTTCCACTCGACTTCCCTTCGTTTGAGCAGAGCTCACGTTCCAAACTCCCACCCTTTCAAGTAACTCTCTTGAGTTTCTGAAAGATAGTCTATCTCAATTCCTTCAGATCTAAGTTTGATTTCCGCCACTTGTGTATCCAATTCAATTGGTACTGAATGTACCCCCGGAACGTACGTGGGATTTACAACTAACTCGCGCATACACACAGCTTGCATCCCAAAACTTTGATCCATTATTTCAATCGGATGCCCAAGAGACAATGGAGTGGCCAAATTAACAAGCCTCCCCGAAGCAAGTACATTAATCCTACGCCCATCTCCTAATTGATATTCTTGAATCCCGTCTTTTACCATTCGCTCGGATGTGGCAAATTTTTCTAGCTCTTTTATATTAATCTCAACATTGAAATGCCCTGCATTTGCGAGAATGACACCATCCCGCATTAGTTCAAAATGATTTCTGTTAAGAATATCACAATTTCCTGTCGTTGTAATAAACACGTCACCCCTGTGTGCTGCTTGAATCATTGGCATTACTTCGTATCCTTCCATGTAGGCTTCCAACGCCCTCAGTGAGTCTACCTCTGTAATTATCACACGTGCATTTTGGCCAGATAGTTTCTTGGCCACTCCCCTCCCACAATAGCCATATCCTGCAACGACCACCGTTTTACCTGCCCATGAAAAATTAGTCGTAACTGCAATTGAGAGTGTGGCCGATTCTCCAGTTCCATGGATGTTATCAAATAAACGCTTCATTGGAGTGTCATTGACTGCAAAAACAGGATATTTGAGCCCTCCTTCAATTTCCATAGATTTGAGCCGATGCACACCCGTCGTAGTCTCTTCGCATCCCCCAATCACATTCTTTATTTTTTCTTTATGATTTTTATGCAACGCAAAAATTAGATCTCCCCCGTCATCCAACGTCAAAGTAGGCTCGTGAGAAATCACAGCTTCTATCCCTTTATAATATTCTTCATCAGTAATTCCCTTTTTAGCATAACTCGAAATCATTGGATTTGAGTCCAAAACAAAACTCACATCATCATGAGTCGAAAGAGGATTGCAACTAGTCACTGCAACCTTTGCCCCGCCTTCTACTAGTAATTCTAATAACACCGCAGTTTTTGCTTCAACATGCAAAGCGACCCCTATACATTCTCCTTGAAAAGGTTTTTCTCGAATGAATTGCTCGCGTAAAAAAGAAAGAATAGGCATATTGGCCGCAGCCCATTCCATTTTTCTCCCCCCTGTGTCTAGATAATCATCCACATTTTCAAGGGAATCTGAAACAGTAGAATAAACATTCATAACCCTTCTAAGCAGCGCACGAAAAAAAGCGTTTCAAGATTCTATCCATATTAAATTGTCCTATTGTTTCCCATTCGCCCGTTAAGATCCTCTGCACACGCACGAGCAGTAGCTATAATTTTGGACTCATCTAAAGTTAATACTTCCTTGTCTTTCATCAGAACATTTCCATCACAAATAGTATGAATGACATCCGAGCCTTTGGCCGCATATACGAGAAGATCGACACATTTTCTAACCGGAGTAAGATGCGCCGCTTCAAGGTCCAATACCGCTAGATCTGCAACCAAACCTGGTTCTACTCTCCCCGCAGGAATATCCAATATTTTTGCCCCACCCACTGTAGCCATAGAAACGACCGATGTGGCATTTACAGCACTAGCACTTTTAGCAGATAGCTTTCCTACCATCGCAGCATCTCTCATTTCTCCAAATAAGTCTAAGTCATTATTCGAAGCAGCCCCGTCTGTTCCAAGCCCTATTGTTACCCCTGCGTCCTGTAATTTTTGAATTGGCGCAATTCCACTAGCCAATTTCATATTAGATGCCGGACAATGAACAACACCTATATCATTGCTGGCCAAAATACCAATTTCATTCGAATCAACATGAACACAATGAGCTGCGAAATCCCCCGAAGTCAAAATATTGCATTCCGCTGCAAGTTCTATTGGTCTCATTCCGTGCAATTTGATAGTTTTCTCAACATCTTCTAACGTTTCGTTAGCATGAATGTGGATCGGAATCCCCATCGCTCTAGCACGAGGGATGTATTCTTCAAAATATTCTAAATCAACTGTATTTATACTATGAGGCATAAACGCTGTCTTAATTCTGCCATCTGCAAAGCCATTATACTCTTCAGCAAATTCTAGCCCTTTTTCAGCATCAGAATAAGCATCATTCTTTTTTTTACCAACCGTCACCACACCCTGTCCCAATACAGCACGCATCCCCGAATTATCAGTAGCTCTTGCTACTTCTGACATGTGGAAATACATGTCACAAAAAGTAGTCGTACCAGATTTAATTAATTCTACCAAAGCCAATTGGGATCCTATATAAACATCTTCGGGCGTCAAATGAGATTCAATAGGCCATATGTCCTCTTTCAACCATTTATCGAGTGGCTTATCATCCGAATAACCCCGTAAAAGTGTCATGGCTATGTGGGTATGCGCATTTACCAAACCCGGAATGACCAATCCCCCTCTAGCATCAATTTCTTCATCACCCTGGAGTGACTTTCCCACTTCCAAAATTACTCCTTTTTCGACGTCAATGAGCACATCTGAAAATTCTAGTGCCAAGTCTCCTCGCAAGACCCTGCCTCCTGTGACACTTAGGGTATTCATACATTCTCTTTGAAACAGAGGACATTAGTTCCTACGATATGATCTCGATATACCGAAAGAGTGTTTCTCATAGATTACATTAGATATACTTATGAGAATCGCGTTACCGAATAAAGGCCGTCTCCACACTCCTGCATCTAATTTATTATCTAGAGCCGGAATCAAAGTGAGTGACTCTCAACAAGACCGGAAGCTTTGGGCCGATACAACCATTCCTGATATCACTGTTATCTATGTCCGATCAGAAGATATTCCTAGGTATGTTAGTAGTGGTGCAGCAGATATAGGAATCACCGGACACGACCAAATTCAAGAAAAGAACTTTGACAACATAGTCGAGATTTTGGATTTGGATTTTGGAAAATGCAAACTTGTGGTGGCTTCGATCGATCCCCGTATCAACTCTGACGAGTCAATTGATTCTATCGAAAAATTACAAGGAAAACGTATCGCAACGGAGTTCCCAAACATAACCAAAACTTTCTTTGAAAAACAAGGCATCGACATAAAAATAGTAAAAGTTGGCGGAGCAACCGAACTCACGCCTCACGTCCACATGGCAGATGCAATTGTAGACATTGTTAGCTCTGGAGAAACTCTTCGCAGCAATCAACTCGTTATCCTCGAAGAGGTGCTGAGCAGCAGCGCCAGATTAATCTCCCGAACCGATGTACAAGACCATCTCTTAACCACAAAGATTGCTGGGGCACTTTCTTCTGTACTTGCTGCTAAAAACAAGAGATATTTGATGATGAATGCCCCCCGAGACAAAATAGAAGATATCACAGCTGTTATACCTGGATTATCTGGTCCAACCGTGATAGATACTAGTGAGGGATCTTTGGTAGTTGTCCATGCTGTAGTAGCTGAACAAGATGTTTTCAATACAATCGGATCTCTAAAAGAAAAAGGAGCCACTGGCATCTTGGTAACCACCATCGACAGATTAGTTGAATAAGATTCTATATTTGTCACATTTCGTGGGCATCGATATCCTCATCATTTATCAGAACCGAATCGTTTCTGTGTATGTACTAGAATTGGCAGGAGAAGAAGACGACTTTGCCGCAGCAGAGGCTCAAAATGCGGCAAATGGAGTCCATATAATCGCACCTGGATTGGCTCTCGCAAAAACAATTTTCCCTCTTAGAATCGTACATCTAGGCTATACCCATCGAGTTAGCACGGTCTTATTGCAGACCTCATCATCTCTGTCTGAACTCCTCCCTTGTATAGACACTATTACCTTAGAGCAACCAGGAACCATAGCCATTCGAGCTAGAGATATTCGAAAGTCCACGAACATTGATACAAAAAAAATAGAACGAGAAGTAGGAACTATATTTGTTAATAAAGGTTTCTCTGTCGATCTAAACAACCCCACTCACGAAATCCGAGTTCTTTTTTCAGGAGATATCTGTATAGTCGGGCGCCTGATCAAAACAAGTTTGAAAGGACATATGGACCGCAGTCCCACAAAAAAACCTTTCTTTCAACCCGGGAGTATGGATCCAATCGAGGCACAGGCAATTGCCAATTTGGCTGGAGCAAGACCTAATTCCATAGTCCTCGATCCCATGTGCGGTACTGGCGGTATTCTTATAGAAGCCGCATTGATGGGGGCAACCGTTTATGGCATGGATGCACAACAAAAAATGGCAGTTGGTGCGAACCAAAACCTTCGATATTACTCTACTAAAAATTTCGTAATTATTCAAGGCGATGCTGCAAATTTACCCATCTCTGTCAAAGTCGATTCAATCCTTTTCGATGTCCCCTATGGCCGCCAATCAAAAATAGCCGGATATGAGCTAGATGTTCTCATAAAACGCACCCTTGAAGAAGCATATCTTCTCACTTCCAAAGTAGTTGCAATCTCTGACTTTCCACTCGAAAAGTTAGCCAAACAAACTGGTTGGGTTCTGAAAAATCACTTCACAAGAAGAGTTCACAAATCTTTGACTAGACATGTCCACATTCTCCATAAGTAATCTGTTCAACTTTTCATCAAGATAGATTCTCCTGCCCGAACTCTTTCCCCAATTTTGACCAATACTTCCTCTATATATCTCTCCCTAGGAAATACAACATCAACACGGCTACCAAACTCAATGTGACCAATACGCTCTCCCCTTTCAATATGATCTCCCACTTTTATATATAGCTTTATTCGCCGTGCCAGTGCACCCGCTATCAACACAACTTCCCATTCTTCTCCCGTTTTTTCTTTAAGCTTTCTCATTGGATCTAGAGTTGTAAATATGATTTTAACCCTCTCATTTCTGTCAGATTCTTTTGAGAATGCAGGGACAAATCCACCTGGTATGTGTTCAATCTCTTTAACATATCCGGACATTGGCGCACGATTAACATGAACATCGTATACATTCATGAACACTCCAACTCTTACTTTCCCATTCACTTCTTCTCTCAGTACACTTACTTTCCCATCTGCCGGCGCTACAATACCTGTGATTGGAATTTCTCTATTAGGGTCTCTTTTACTCCATAATACAAATCCAATAAACACAACGATCACAAATATGACTATCTCATTCATCACAAAGATCCCAATTTTATCAAGAAATGCGTCAAATGGATTATTGAATTGGCTTCTTTTGAAAGATTAAAATCAATCTCACCAAGCACAAGCGCAAACGCGATCGGATCTACGTCACTCCTTCCTTTCACAACCTTACTTATAATCTCCAATAATTCTCCCCCCGAGTATCCACTAGTTATCATTAAACTCTCGAGAATAGACCTCGCATCTGCAAAACGACCACTCAACGAACATTCAACAAGTTCTACAATGGGTTCTTCTATCCCCACATTCCGAACGATTTCAATTGCCCCTTCGAGAGTAACTTCACCCTTCCGTTCTGCAACCGCTTGTGTGTACATAATTGCAGATCTAATGTCTCCCGAAGCACGATCTACTATGAATTCAATCCCATCTTCTGTAAATTCTATCTCCTCTGAAGTTAATATATTTCTTATTATTCTTCTCATGTCCGAATCTTGAGCTCCCCCCACTGATACAGAGTAACAGCGCGATCTGATTGCAGGAATGACTTTCCATAATTGACGCGTTGTGAGAATAAATTGGGTATTATGATGATATTGTTCTATTATGCGTCTAAGAGCCTGCTGAAAATTCCTCTGAGAACTTTCAAAATTATCAAGTATCATAACTTTCCTACCCCCTGAAACAGGCGGGTAACTTGCACTTTCTTTTATCAAGTGAATAATGAGTGAAGTTTTTGATCCACTAGGGGCCTTTTTTGATGATATAAAACCAGAAAAAAGTGGATTCTCTACAATTTCTTTTTTAGAGCTATTAACCAAATCTGAAATATTAAATTCAATCAGATCTTCTCCGACCCCACTTCCTCTTGCAATGATTCTAGCCGCAGAAGTTTTACCACTGCCCTCTGGACCATATAATAAAAAATTTATCGGCATCTCTTGAGACTTTGGTAAAATATAACGGAGTTCTTCTTGAGGAAATTCTCCCGCACTAGGTGAATATTTATCTATCCATAACGGTGAGTCCATTACATCTTGATGGTATTCAAAAAACAAGAATTGGTCGATTTACCACTCGCGTTTAATCTAGTTCGAAGCGGGTATCTCCTTTGAGTCACAAGACCTCTAAATGACCTTAAGAATTACTTTCCTAGGGACTAGTGGCGCAGTTCCAACAACCGAAAGAAGCTCGAGTGGAATTCTCGTTAATATCCATGGAGATAAATTTCTTTTCGACGCTGGGGAAGGCATTCAGAGACAAATGATGCACTACGGAACTGGATTTGGAATACAGGATATATTCCTTACTCACATCCATGGGGATCATATCTTTGGTCTTCTAGGATTGATACAAACAATGGATTTTAATGGTAGAGAAGATTCCCTTTTCATTCATACTCCTCTTGGGACCAAAAATTATTTAGATAACTTAGTCGCCCTTTGCGGTACTAGACTGGGATATCTTGTAATCACTTCCGAAACCCATCCCAATACAACAGTCAAAAAAACTCCCGATTACGAAATTAAAACTTTCAAAACAGACCATAAAACTAGTTCTACAGGTTATGCTCTCATAGAAACCCAACGTAAAGGGCGATTCTTTAGAGAAAAAGCGGAGGAGCTCGGAGTCCCTGTGGGGAAAGATTTTTCTATACTCCATGAGGGAAATTCAATTACATTAAAGGACGGTACCATAGTCTCACCCGAACAGGTCATTGGTCCTCCTAGACCTGGGCGAAAAATAGCCTATACCGGGGACACTCGACCAACAAAAACCATTATTGAAGCCGTTTCTGGATTCGACTTACTAATCCACGATTCAACTTTCACTGAAGAATACAAACAACGTGCAGAATTAACTGGACACTCTACCGCAATAGAGGCAGCAGATCTAGCAACAGAAGCAGATATTTCCCATCTAGTTCTCACACACATATCCTCACGTTTCAGTGGAAATTCTAAACTTTTATTAAACGAAGCAAAAAATAGATTTAAAGGGGAATTGACCCTAGCTCATGATGGGTTAGAAATCGATATACCTTACACAAATTAAAAAATTAGAGATATTATTTTGACTTTAACATTCCCCCCCCCGTAACCAAACATCTATCCACCGAATTTTTCCAATAGGAATGTACAGGACAAACGTATAATATCCCTCATAACGAATCTCTACCTAATTTGACGATATATGATAAAATCACCCAGAATGTGGTTGAAAGCATAACCGATGCAGAAATCCGTAAATTGGCAGAATCTCCCATCGACAAACGAGTCTATGTTGGATTTGAACCTTCTGGAGTTCTCCATTTGGGCCACATGTTAACTGCAAATAAGCTAATTGATCTTCAAGAAGTTGGCATGAAGGTCGTAGTTTTACTCGCCGATCTGCACGCATATCTAAATGGAAAAGGATATTTGGACGAGATACGACACACTGCAGATAACATGCGAAAACAACTCATAGCATATGGTTTGAAAGAAGACCAAACCGAATTTGTTTATGGGTCCGATTTTCAATTAGAAAAAGAATACATACTCGACCTGCATAAGTTAGGAACTTTAGTTACTCTTAATCGTGCAAACAGAGCCATGGCCGAAATACAAAGCGGTGATGTGCCTAAAGTAAGCCAAGCGGTATACCCCATAATGCAAGCACTCGATATGCATTATCTGGACCTAGATTTAGCGGTCGGAGGCACTGACCAACGAAAAGTGCATGTACTCGCTAGAGAGTTGTTACCTGAGTTAGGATACACCCCTTGCCCCATGATTCACACCCCCATCTTGTCAAATCTAACAACCGGCATCGGAAAAATGTCCTCTAGCGTAGGTACTACAATTTCAATGGAAGATTCTCAAGAATCCATCCATGAAAAAATCAATAAAGCATTTTGTCCTCCCTTATCAGATCCACCCCTAGACCAAGATGGAAACAAACCCGAAAATCCAGTGTTACAAATATTCCAATTTCATATTTTTCCTCGATTTCAACAAATCACCATAGAACGAGAAGATAAGCATGGTGGAAATATCCTATATCATTCTTATATTGACCTACAAAACGACCTAGAATCTGGAGATCTCCACCCCCAGGATGCAAAAAAAACCCTTGCACACTGCCTTGATACTCTAATTCAACCAGGCAGAACGGCCTTAACGGATTAGTCTCAATATGTCTACGAATATAGATGGATATGGCTTAAAACCCCGCCACCCAATGTAGTGTTATGAGTAACAAAGATGACTCCACCGAAGAAGAGCTCCAACGGAGAAAACTTAGGATGCCAAAAGACGGGGAAGTATTCGCTGTAGTTTCTGATATGCTTGGTGCCAATCGTGTTCGAGTTCGCTGCGCAGACAGTGTAGAAAGATTAGCTAGAATTCCTGGAAAAATGCGAAAAAGGGTTTGGATTCGACAAAACGATGTTGTTTTAGTGAAACCCTGGGAATGGCAAGATTCAAAAGCTGATGTAGTGTGGAGGTATGATCGACATGATGCCGACCGGCTTCGGAGGGAAGGCACCATAGAGTGAATATCAAAACAATGCTATAGCAATGACGTCAAAAAGAGAAGATTTTGAACTTGACACTTGGACTAATATCGATTTTGCCGACGACGAATTTGACAAACTCTCTCGAAAGAATGATAGAAAATTCACCATATTCAAAAAAAGAATAAAAGACACCGAACAGTTCAAAGTTGAAGCAAATGTTTTCGACGATTCAACATATGCGGCATTATATAAATTAGTTCAAGATGGGCATATAATTGCACTTGGGGGTCCCATTTCATCGGGCAAAGAAGCAATAGTTTTTGAAGCTTATGGGCGGGATAATATAGGGCTAGCCATCAAAATATATCGCATAAACACTTCTTCATTTAGACAAATGAAAGATTATCTCACAGGAGACCCTAGATTCTCTAATATTGGATCTGATAAGAGAGATATAGTTCTGGCTTGGACTAGGAAAGAATTTGCCAATCTCAAAAGAGCTAGAGATGGCGGCGTTCGTGTCCCTGAACCTATCGCTGTAAAAATGAATGTTTTGGTCATGGAACTAATCGGAGTTGAAGGTAATGTGGCCTCCAAATTACAGAGCATAGAACTCGAAAATCCTCTTCTTGCATATCAAATAATTCGAGATTTCATGAGAAAATTGCACCTTTCTGGACTAGTTCATGGTGACCTATCTGAATATAACATCCTCGTCCACGACGGGGAATTATGTATCATTGACATCGGACAAGCAGTTACTCATCACCACCCAAATGCATCAAAATATCTCCACCGGGATTGCCAAAATATATCTAAGTTTTTCAGTCGCAAAGGAGTGGAGACTTCGGAAGAAATTTTATATAACTATATAACGCAAAAATCTTCCTAAACAAGGCTTAACTCACTTCAAAAAAAAACCATAATATGCAGTATGTGAAGATTCCTGGTAATAGACTTGGAGCCCTCATAGGCGAAGGTGGTGCAACCCTGCGTAAGATAGAGTCTCGTGCAAATGTCACTATAAAAGTCGATTCTGATACCCACCAAGTCCAAATAGAAAACACAAAATCTCCCTTTGAAGAATTAACTGCCGCAGACATAGTCAAAGCAATCGGGAGGGGATTCTCTCCCAAGGAAGCTCTGTTATTACTCAAAAATGACGAAACGATATTTGATTTAATCGACTTAAAGCCTCTATCTAGAAATGAAAACGATTTAAAGAGGCACAAAAGCAGACTAATAGGGAAACACGGGCGCACACGGGCGATCATGGCAGAATTGACAGATACAAAAATTGTGATTTATGGTTCAACAGTAGGTATCATTGGATCTTATTCCCAAGTAGATCTAGTTCGTTCAGCGGTAGATATGTTCGTAGATGGAGCCCGACACGGGTCAGTCTATGGCTTTCTCGAACGAAAACGCCAAGAAGTAAATAACTCTAGATTTGAACAATTTTAACTAGAAATAGTCCCATCCTTACAGAACCCACATGATGAATTTCTGTAACCTCCCCTGCATACATAGTGAAATAACAACCAGCTAGCCACCTACCAATGCAAGTGAACCTACTATTACCCATTACAGCGGTCTGGTGCAGACAAAAGGCACTCCCTCTCAACAAGATAGGGCAAGAGAAATTATGCAAAACACAGTTCAATTTTGGACCCTATCCGGTGGAAAAAAAGCCATTTTAGTAGTTTCATAACTCACTTTTCCTGCCCATTTGCTTCGAAAATTATATATAGAACAGCAAACATATCAAATGACGATTATGGCTCAGCAGCTAGGCGGTCAGCCGCTGATTGTGCTCGCAGGAGGTTCTCAAAGAACTTCTGGAAGGGATGCACAATCTATGAACATTACGGCCGGTAAGGCCGTCGCAGAAGCAATCCGGACCACTCTTGGTCCGCGAGGTATGGATAAAATGTTGGTGGATAGTTCTGGAACTGTCGTAGTAACCAATGACGGTGCTACAATTCTTGCTGAGATGGATATAGACCATCCTGCAGCAAATATGATCGTAGAAGTAGCCAAAACCCAAGAGGACGAAGTTGCAGATGGAACTACCACTGCAGTCGTACTAGCGGGTGAGTTTTTACATCAAGCTGAAACTCTTCTTACTCAAAAACTCCACCCAACAACAGTCACTCAAGGATACCGACAAGCAGCCACGAAAGCAAAAGAAATTCTAGATCGGATCGCTATTGACGTTTCTAAAACCGACACAGAAATATTGAAAAAAGTAGCCTCCACTGCAATGACAGGTAAAGGGGGCGAAAGTGCAAAAGATCTTTTATCTCGATTAGTAGTCGAAGCAGTAGCCTCTGTAAGTGATGAAGATGGAATTGATCTGGACAATATAAGAATACAAAAAGTAGTCGGGGGTGCTATCAATGAATCTGAACTCATTGAAGGCGTTCTCATTCAAAAAGAGAGGGTACAAGAAAATATGCCCTATTCCATTCAAGATGCTCACGTAGCTATCTATGGCGGTAAGTTTGAAGTTAAGGAAACTGAGCTTGATTCTAAAGTTAATGTTTCCGATCCTGCCGAACTACAACTCTTCTTGGACCAGGAACAACAGCAACTCAAAAGTATGGTCGACAAACTCATCGAGTTAAACGTAAATGTGCTTTTCACTGATGCAGGGATACACGACATTGCGCAACATTTCCTAGCTGAAGCAGGAATTTTAGCCGTTAGAAGAACAAAAGTTTCAGATCAGAAGGCAATAGCTAGAGCAACCGGGGCTAGAATTGTTACTAATTTCGACGATATCAAAAAGAAGGATATTGGGCATGCTGGTGAAGTAGTCCAACAAGAACTCGGCGGCGATCAACACATCTTCATAACTGACGTAAAAGATGCAAAATCTGTAACACTCATTTTGCGAGGTGGAACAGAGCATGTAGTCGATGAAGTCGAGCGCGCTATTGCCGATGCTTTGGGCGTAGTACGTGCAACTATAGAAGATGGAAAAGTTGTTGCAGGAGGCGGCTCTTCTGAATTAGAAGTTGCTCTCGGAGTCCGAAATTTTGCCGAATCAGTTGGTGGTAGAGAACAACTCGCAATTGAAGCATTCGCAGATGCAGTTGAGATCATTCCCCGAACTCTAGCTGAGAACGCAGGACTAGATCCTATCGATTCAATTGTGAATCTTCGATCTCAACATGATGGTGGTAGTATCTTCGCGGGTCTCAATGCCGACACAGGAGATGTTATTGATATGGCCGCAGAAGGAGTTTATGAACCTTTGCGTGTTAAAACACAAGCAATTAAATCTGCTACTGAGGCCGCAATTATGATCCTTCGTATAGACGATGTAATTGCTGCAAGCGATGCCTCCTCTGGTGGCAAACCTAGCCCCGAAGAATTAGAATCTATGATGGGCGGAATGGGCGAAATGGGCGGAATGGGCGGAATGGGCG
>Ga0066376_10002808_pt1 | contig 16004 bp, 14 predicted proteins | sample Knorr_S15_td_Bot_FD_77009 | JGI IMG/M metagenome (GOLD analysis project Ga0066376, IMG submission 77009) | Marine microbial communities from Southern Atlantic Ocean transect - Knorr_S15_td_Bottom_ad_5009_LV_A | ecosystem: Environmental > Aquatic > Marine > Oceanic | place: Southern Atlantic... | reverse complement strand
GGCTATTCAACAGGTCGAACAGCTGTGACGCCATCAACACGACTTTTAATCATGACTTCAACCCCACCCTGCAACGTCATATCAAGAGATGGGCAGCCGATGCAAGCCCCAAGAAATCGTACTGAAACGATGCCATCTTCATCGACTGCTACCAGTTCGATATCTCCACCATCTGCTTGAATTGATGGTCGAATCAGTTCAATCACTTCCGAGACTTCCTCGTATAGCTGCCCTTGAGTTTGCTTGCCATCTTTTGTCATCTAGCGTAATGGTATGACGAACACGATCTGTTTGCATGCATCTGTACAATGCAATAATGAAACGAATGATTGGAATTGTCTTTTGTGCCCTATTTCTTAGTCACTGCGGGGGGCAGACAATGCACCACCCAAGTATCACCCTGCAAGAAACTGGGCAAACACCCAGAACTCATCTCAGGGCGATGGAACTATTGGATAATTCTGTAGGACTCAAAGATCCCGAGTATCAAACAATATTACGGAGGATGCTTTGGGCGCCTGGGTATACCAATCAAGCCAGAATGGAGGCGTTGACGCGACTTTGGTCAATCGATCAAGAAGGGACGGTCAGGACGATTCGTCAACAACTTCCGCGATTGAACATTTGGACATGGCAAACTGAATTGTGCAATTGGATTGGCGAGAATGACGTACGCGAACTTGATGAAGCGTTGATTAGTTCTTGGGCGGTTCCAACATTGATGGTTGAGACCGAGGAAGACCGTCCAGAGTACAAGGCACTTGTGGAAATGTATGGCACGGAAGCAATTCTTGATTTGGTTTTTTACTCGATGCTTTCCTCCAACACACCGTGGAAGCAAGGGTATCGAACTCGGTGTTGGGAACTATTACATCGATTGGATAACCGACAGAGGATCATCGACTTGCTTCAGAGTGCGCAGATTCCATCGAACGATTCGTTCCTGCTGGATTTACGAAAATCAATGAATGACCTTGGCATCGTCCCACATCGAAGGGAAGAAATTCTTTGGGTTCGAGAACTCCTGCAACCCACATACGCTTCGTTTTGGAAGGAAGCCATCCTCGCATTTGCGGTTTTGGAAGAGCCACGTCGCAATACCCTTGAAATGCGAGATGTTCCAATGGTAGTTTCAGTGAATAGGCATACGCCAAAGTACTTGCAGATGCCAACCGCGAACGTGTTGGATGAAATTGAACAAAAACTCAAATCGCGCGATCATTACTATGAGACCAAAGGCGGGGGTGTGTTTTCTTCGAGTACTGAATTGTTTAGAACCCATAAGGAATCGTTGACGTGGGGAGATGCGATGGCGATTACGACGGCATTAACAGCAATGACGGTTCCAGAGGTACGATCGCACTTGTTTGATTATGCCATGCGTGATCACAGGGATGTAACAACAGAATACGGAGGAGTGATTGCCCTTGACAATAAAGGCAGGTTTGAAATCTTGGAGTTTGAACCGAAAATACGCCATCATGATCGTCGGTTTAATGCCTCTCAAGATATGTTCGATGCTGCGTACACCGCACTCTTTCATTTCCACTTTCATGCTCAAAAATTGCGTAATGGCGATCATGCTGGACCGGGGATGGGTGACAAAACGTATGCCCGGAATACAAGAGCAAACTGCCTTGTATTCACATTCGTGAATGAAGAGACAATGAATGTTGACTATTATCGTCATGGGGACGTGGTCATAGATTTGGGGACGATTTCAATACACTGATGATTCGCCCGATTTCAATTTTCTTGATCGCAACCCTCTTGATCCTTTGGGGAATGAGAGAAATTGGTATTCGTCTCGGGTTTGCGGAACACATCAATGCAATCGATATTGCTGGGATTGTGATGATCCTCTTTTTGTCTCCTGTGATAATTTCTTTTATTCTGCCTGCACGGAAAATGCAAGATTTTGAACTCTTGGATTCAGTGATGTTCGTCGCGAAGAAAGCAGGTGTTCGACTTTCTTCAGTTCTTGTGTGGAACACCAACGGGAGGTTTATGAACGCGATGGCTGTCGGTGTTTTACCATCGCTAAAAACAATCATCGTGACTGACAAACTTGTCACTACCTTGACCCGAAAGGAATTTTTAGCAGTCACGATGCATGAAGTCGGTCACCACCGATATTGGCACATCCCATTTCTGTGGCTCACTGTGATCAGTGTTTTACTTTGTTCTGATCGTGTATTCGAGCACATGATTTCAATCGAAGCGTGGTACATCTCTCTAGCGAAACTCCCGATCGTGGCGATTGTTGTAGTGATGGTTTCCAGAAAATTTGAACGCCAAGCAGACGTCTATGCAGCGTCGTATATCTCAACTACGCAAGAGAGTGAAACGATTACCCATGAGGCATCAGGAATGATGTCAAGCGCCCTTTCTACCATTGCAAACACACATCACATATCCCCGCTACGCAGGGATTTCCTTCACGGTTCTATTGCATCAAGACAATCGTATTTGAATGGCGTCATCGGATCTCCGATTGCATCGCTATCCATTAATCGCATTGTCATGTGGATAAAGGTATTCATCATTGCGTCAATTGTGTTGGGAATCGTGGCATGAATATGATGCAAGATGTACACATGCATGGAGCGGGGAATCGATTCTTGATTCATTTTGGTTCGATGCCACCAGCCACATTGTGTCAAGAACTGAATGGTGCAGATGGTGTTCTTGTTGTTGCAGAAGACGAGAATGGGATACACATGCGAATCTTCAACGCCGACGGAAACGAAGCCGAACAGTGTGGCAACGGACTTCGATGTGTTGCGCTGCACTTAGTTCGAAGTCGAGTTGTCTCTGGGAGCAAGGTTGAGATTCAAACCGCTGCTGGCGTGAGTTCTTGCGTTGTACATGAAGATCGAAACGAGGTTGAAGTGGCTCTATGTGTTCCGGAATGTGGGCTAGATCACTGCTCGGTTGATGTGGATCAATTCTCAACATTGCCAGCATTGACATTTGTGAACGTCGGAAATCCAAACGCCGTTCTTTGGACTGAAGAAGATCCAATCGAAGTACGCGATCGGGTTGGTAAGGATCTGTCTAACCATTCAGCGTTTACGCAGGGGATGAACATTCATGTTGCACGCAGGGATGATGACCACCATGCAACAGTCGCATCTTGGGAGCGGGGTGTGGGACCAACGCTTGCTTCTGGAACAGGTGGCGCTGCGGTCTTTGTTGCAGCCAACGCAGATGGACCGTTTTACGTGTCGAGTCTTGGCGGAACGTTGTCGTATCGATACGATGACAAAGGCACAATTGTAAAAACTGGTCCTGCCGGTTACGTGTAAACAATTTCTACATGATGTGCAGTCACTGTGGCAACACACCCTTGCCCGCAAGCAAACTCGCGTGGATCGGTCACATCATCGGCGACTGCAGATGCGATTGATTGGACTGTATCGAACGTTGCATGCTCACCCACCGCACCGTGGACTGCGGCTGCAATGATCGGCACGGGAAATTGTGAAAGCGTTTGGCGTGACCACTGTTTCCCATCAGGAACAAACGATTCAAAGGCCTCCGTTGCTGCTTGCAAGATTGTCGAGGCATTGGAAGCGTGTCGATCTGCTCCTGGCCATAGATTTCTTAATACGGGGATCACATCGCTTCTAAGACGACCTCGTGGTGTGGATAGATCATCGTTTGTTGGATCATGACACCACTGAACGTCTGCCATCCGGCATACTTCCTCTAGATCCTCCTTATCGACGTGCAGCAATGGGCGAATCAATGTGACCTCTTCGGACAATTGCCTTGAAGGTTGCATGCCAGCGAGACGTTTGAGACCACTGCCACGGCACAATGCCATGAGCATCGTTTCAAGTTGATCTGCTGCGTGATGTGCAACAGCCACAGTGTGTACCCTCAGTTCCCTAGCCACCTCAAGGAGTTGTTCGTATCTGGCTTGTCGTGCACCTGCTGCAAGACTTCCATTGATTGCTTCAACGACGATTTTTCGGACTTCACAGTGCACTCCAAGCTTTTCGCACAAGTCTACAACCCCTTGCTGTTCGTCATCAGATTCCTCTCGAAGTCCGTGGTGAATATGGACTACTTGAACCTGGAAAGCAGCAGTTTGTTGGGAAGCAGCAGCGCAGCAAAGCAAAAGCAATGCAACGGAGTCAGCGCCACCACTGACACCCGCAAGCACATCTCGCTCTTGCAGGGCGTGCCTTACGGTTGCGACAAGTTTGTGCCTTCGCAACGCAAGCGGAATGGCTTGCTTATTCATGTTGTCGATGGTGCTTGCGTTGGTTCAAGCACTTCGATTCCATTCATGTATGCATGTAAACAAGGTGGAATGTTGACACTTCCATCAGCCTGTTGATGCATTTCAAGGAGTGGAATCAGGATTCGTGGGCTCGCAAGAACCGTGTTGTTCAATGAATGTGCAAACACCGTGTTCCCGTCAGAGTCTCGGTATCGCATGTTGAGTCGACGACACTGATATTCATACAACCGTGACGCAGAATGCGTTTCACCCCAATCTCCTGTGGGTCTCTCGTTTTCATCAAGATCGCCACGACCCGGCATCCAGCATTCGATATCGATCATGTCTGCATTTTTGGAACCCAGATCAGCAGTACAACACTGCAACAACCGATAGGGGAGGTGTAGTTGTTGAAGCAGTGTTTCGACGATCGAGATCATGTCTGCATGCCATGACCGACTTTCATCTTCATCTGCTTTGCAGATGATGACTTGCTCAACTTTTTCAAATTGGTGAATTCGGTACAACCCTGCAGTTTCCCGACCAGCGGCGCCTGCTTCACGTCTGAAGCATGTCGAAACGGTCGCCATTTTCATTGGAAGTTGATCCGCGTCAATGATCTCGTCGCTGAACATGCCCATCAACCCGACCTCGCCTGTACCAGCAAGAAACAGGTCGTGTCCCGCACCTCGTGAGGATTCTTCGATGTGATATGCCTGATCTCTTCCCGACGGGAAGAACCCAGTTCCGACCATGCACTCTTCCCTTAAAATCACAGGGACGGACATGGGCGTGAACCCATGATTGGTTGTGATGGCATCAAATGCAAAGCGCAGCATTGCTTGATGCAGTCGCATGCCATTGCCAGTCAAAACATAGTGCCTCGTTCCCGCCATCTTCACTCCTCGCTGAAAATCAACGAGACCGAGCGATTCGACAAGTTCCATGTGCGTCTTTGGTTCAAATCCACGATTGTCAGCGAACGACACTGCAAGGTCATACCCATCTGGAGCCCATGTTCGCAGTTGCACATTGTCATCAGCGCTTATGCCAACTGGTACATCGCTGTCGGGCGGTTGCGGCACCTGCAACAACAACGCATTCCATTCTGGCTCGATTTCTGTGATTGAATCATCAAGTTTTTTGATCGCGGCTTTTAGCGAACTTGGTTTTTCCTCTAATTCAGAAAGTAGCGTTTCAATCTTTGCTCGCGACTCTTCATCTGCGGCATTGAGTTCACCCTTGAGTTTTCCAATTTGAGGTCCGATTTCTTTTGAAATTCGTTTCTGTTCTGCCCGAATATCTTCGCGTTCACGTGTAAGTGCTCGACGTTGTTCGTCAAGTTCGAGGAGGGTTTGAATATCAACAGAAACATGTTTGGCTGCAGCGCCATCGATGTATTTTTTTGGGTTTTCTCGAAGTAATTTAATATCAATCATTGATGAAACCGCCAAATGGGCTTAGCCCGGAGGTGCTGCCCAGTGAAGTTTATCGACAAGTGTGTTCCAGTAGGTGCTGGATGGGTTGAGAACTATTGAAAGTGTGTGTTCAGATCGTTGCACGTGGACTTGCATTCCTTCTTTTAGCCCACTGTGTACTTTTCCATCAATGACAAGGGAAGTCCCCTCGTTTGCTTGAAGAATGTCCACCGTCACCTGTGCCATTGAATCGAGCACGATAGGTCGAATCGCAAGCGAGTGGGCTGCTACCGGAGTCAACACAAAAGCGTTTGCGGAAGGGTCCACGATGGGACCACCCACTGATGCATTGTGAGCAGTGGATCCAATTGGCGTCGACAAGATGATTCCATCGCCGTGGAGGAGTGGGGCGGGAACTCCATTGATTGAAAGCCCTAATTCTAGGATTCGAAATGGATTCCCAGCAGCAATCATGGCTTCATTCATCGCAATAGTCGATTCCTCCTTGTCAACCGTAACTTCAAGCATCATCGCTTCAAGGGTTGGAGGCGAATCACTGAAAATAGCCTCTCGCTGCTTGATAAGCGATTCAGCATCGAATTTTGCAAGAAAGCCAAGTTTTCCAGAGTTCACACCTACAAGTGGAATGCCGCGTTCGGCGAGCATCGGTCCATGATTAATGAGAGTGCCATCTCCGCCGATCGCAATGGCGAGATTTGCCTTCGATAGATCGTTCTCGTCAGTTGGCAGAAATTCAACAAGATCGGATAGCCCATCGATCAAAGAGGATGCAATCTCATCTACCGATGAAATACTGCGATCAGCAAGCAAGATAACTGGGCATTGTTCCATCTGTGGAATTGTACCCAATGGAGATCGAAGGGAACACCGCTTAGCTGACGAGACCCTTCGTCAACCGCATGAATGCGGTTTCAAGATTGACTTGTTCACCCTGCATCGAAGTAATTCGGAATCCCTTGGCAATGAGTCGATTGGGAAGTTCAGATGTATCAAACGATACGTCAGGGTCGATGGTGACATCGATTCGGGTTTGACCAGTTAGTGTCACAACATCAACGGTTCGGATTCCATCGACTGTTCGCAGTAGCGTCGCGGCATCTTCGGCTCGATCTGTGACTTCGATGTGGATGATTTGACCTACATTCGCCCTTGACATGATCTCTTCAACTTTTCCAGAGAACAGCAATTTACCTTGTTCAATGATGCCCACGCTCGTGCACAACTCTGCAAGTTCATGCAGGATGTGAGAACTGATCAATATGGTCTTTCCCATCCGATGTAATTCTTTGAGTAATTCTCTAATTTCTATTCGAGCACGTGGGTCGAGCCCAGATGCTGGTTCGTCAAGAAGCAATACCTTCGGGTCATGGAGTAATACTCTTGCGATCGATAAGCGTTGGCTCATACCACGACTCAAACTGGCCACTTGAGATGTTGCTTTGTAGTTCAAATCTGTCAGTTCGAGTACATCTCCAACTGCACGATGTCTTTCGGAGCCACCGAGCCCGTAGCACGAAGCGAAGAAATCCAAGTATTCGCTTACGACCATGTCGTCATACGAACCCATAAAGTCGGGCACATACCCGATGATCGGTCGGATTTCAGGATTTTGATATCCGATGACTTTTCCATCAACTCGTGCCTCTCCCCATGTAGGTTTTAACAAGGTCGCAAGAATTTTAATTGTTGTTGTTTTTCCAGCCCCATTGGGACCAATAAAACCGTAGCACTCACCTTCTTCGATCTCAAGATTCAAATTATCCAGTGCAACGAGGTCTCCATACTTTCGAGTTAGATTTGTAGTTTGGATCATTGTGTTTGCTCTAAAGGATAAATCCAACGGACGAAGGTTACACCATCGCTTTCATCAACGGTCACACCGTCGATTTTTACTTCCACTGGAATGGGTGCATTGGGTATGAATCCCATTACGATAATGCATGGTCGACTAAACCACCATGATAAATCGAGGGATCGTCCATCTTGGCGTACGGATCTGAAGGTCTTGGAGCCCTTTTGAGCAGGCAACTTCTGGTATTTCGGTGGGGATAAGTGTGAATAGAGTGATAGCATTTCCATTCGTTCTCGCCACTCGGATGTTGTAAATCGCCCCGTTTTCCATGGATTAAGTTGGTATCTACTTGCAACAGAATTCGACAAATAACTAACAGGTTTAGCTTTCAATTGATCAAGCGAAAAAATTTCGTTTGAATCCCATGTAGAGAATCTCCACATAAATGATGTATTCAATGGACTACCGCTTTCAGTGAATGAAATCCAATCCATCAACTCATTGTCTTCGTTCCGGTCGAGTTGTGGCGGTATGTTTCTGACATTTGAAACCCAGATAATCGTGACGTCTTTCATCGCCACGGAAGCATGGTTCACAATAGAGCCGGTGAGTTCTCCTGTCTCTGAATACTCATCTCCATAATTCACTGTTGGTGGATGTTCAGGCACGATGCGGATCAATGCGTTATAAAAATCATCATTGATGCCACCAAGCCATTTGTATGAAAAGTTTGCGGTTGTTGCTCTTGATGGTTGATCAAATGAGTCACGGGGTAGATCCAAATTGACCAAGATTTCACGTTTGTCGACAAATGTTGGTGTCATTGAAGCAGAAGGTGGAGACCATGGAAGGAGTACTGTGTTCGGATCCCCATGCACTGATATTTCAGATCGTCCAAAGTTTGGAAGAAAGACCGAAAACCAGCCAATTGCACGTTGACCCATCGCACCATACACGTGGTCAACCACAGTCACATGTTTCAATGGTGTTTGAACACCACTTGATGTTGCAGCCATGACCCAAGTTCCCGCAGTAAAAATGACAGCAGTACTTGCAAACACGACCCATGACCACCGTTGTTTTTTATAACGGCGTAATACGTAATACCCAACAGGGCAGCCGATCAGCCAATATGAAAAAATGAGCAAAAATACAGTCCCAAGTCTTCCTCCAGCGGTTGTTGACATCGCAATTTCTTGGGCTGCAAGTTTACCTAGTGACAAATTGTTTTCAGAGAAGGTCACGTTTGACCACCGATCGGCGTCTTTGAGTTGTTGAATGGTATTCTGCGAGGGGGCATCAGCCCGTCTGCCGAGAACCCGATTCCAAAGAACATCTGCTTCAGGCAGCCCCTGAGAGGCAAGTTTCCCATTTGTAAGATCAACTCCAATGACAGTGACTGCTCCATAGCCAATGGATTGTTGGACTGCGATGACTCTTCCGTCATCAAGCCAGAGCAGCGGAGTGAAATCACTGGCCCATTGATCTCTTATGTTGCCTAGAACATGAATGGGAATATCGACACGTTGCCAGTTCTTGTTTCGCCCGAGGATGTTGTGCATCGAAGATAACGGGGCATGTTCGAGTGTTGGATGCATGTTTCCAAGAAGAGGAGCAAGAGGACCATTTTGTGACCCAAATGACCAGGGATTTCCAATCGTGGGAATCGTGATGATGAGATGCCCACCTCGATCGATCCAGTTCACGAGAGCTTCAGATTGCCGGTAACTAAATTCGGGAGGTGCATCAGCCCACACAAGTGCGGTGAGGGACAGATACCCTTGCCAAGCATCTGGAAGGTCAGCACTCGTCAATCCAGATACAACTTTCGTTGCTTCAGGTTTTGTTTCTATCCATCCCGAAGGCATCAAGCCAGACAGTCCGACACGTCTGTTGCCAAAAACAGCAATCCGTCCTTCTGTGTGTTCGATGAACTGCGATCCGGCAGAGGCAGGTGAAAACCGATGCGACTGCAATTCAGCTGTTGGCATGTTCTCTTCCCACGCTCGAAGTCGAATGTTCCATGGTGTATTATTCGTGTCCCACGGTTGTGTAGGCGCGTGCAACCACGTCGAAGTTGTGCCTTGAGGTGCAAGCGTGAGTTGCCGTCCCCACAGCACCATGTCACCATCAGCATCTGGCACTTCCCACTGAATCCACGCTGATGTTGCAACACTCGCATTTGAAGAAACAGTGACGTTGATTGGTGTGATGTCACCAGCACGCCATTGGTTGCCGATACCCACACTATTGACAGTAATTGTGTAATCGTCTGCAGCACCAACCGAAGTTGCCAAAACCAGAAAGAGGAGTCTATGCATTTGTGGAGCCATATGCTTCAAGGATCGCCGCTTGCGACAATATGCCACGATGGAAACAAGTCACTTCGTATTTCTCATTTGGTGCGTGAATCAAATCATCGTCAAGGGAAAAGCCAACAAGTACCGCATCGACACCGAGTATTTCTTGGAACTCACCTACAACGGGTATTGAGCCACCTGATCCAATGAGAACCGCAGGGTTGGGGAAGATGCTGGTTAGTGCGTTGCTTGCTGCAGATAGCCATGGTGAATCTGTTGGGACTGCGATTGCAGGGGCTGCTCCAAAACTTTTCAATGTCCAGTGGCAGCCTTCGGGTGTTCGCTTTTCCAAGAACGAGAAGAGCGAGGCCTCAATTTTTTTCGGATCTTGACTCGCAACGAGTCGACAACTGATTTTTGCAGATGCCGTTGCACCAATGACAGTCTTTGCACCTTCTCCGGTGTATCCGGCCCACAATCCGTTGATATCACATGTGGGTCGTGACCACAATCGTTCGAGGGTTCCGAAGCCCTTTTCGCCATGGATGGCTTTTGCACCTGAACTTTCTAGGACGAGTGCATCTGCATCCCCAAGTGAATTCCATTGGTTAATTTGTTCACTGCTGACTTCGTCTACGTCATCATAAAAGCCGTCTATGAGAACCCGTCCATCATCGTCATGTAGTTGCCCAAGAATTTTTGTCAGGGCATTTGCTGGGTTGACGACCGAGCCACCGTATCCACCACTGTGAAGATCATGGGAAGGACCACGGAGGGTCGCCTCAATGTAGACAAGACCACGAAGTCGACTTGTAATTGCTGGTGTGTCTTCATCCCACATGCTCGTGTCACATACGATGCAGGTGTCTGCAAGTAATTCCTCCCTGTGTTCTTTGAGGAATGGCACAAGACTCTCGCTCCCGCTTTCTTCTTCACCCTCAAGCAAGATCACAATTCTTACTGGAAGTGCGCCATGCACAGACTTCCATGCTCGGATTGCTTCAACGAAGGTCATTAATTGACCTTTGTCGTCCGCTGCACCTCGAGCAACGATTCGTTTGCCACGAGGACCATCGATCACGACGCCATCAAATGGTGGGTGGTCCCACTCCTCGAGTGGTTGTACGGGTTGGACGTCGTAATGTCCGTAATACAGAACGCGCGGAGCATCAGGACCAGCGGAGTCATCAGTCGCCACAACCATGGGATGACCGATGGTGTCATGCAGGGTCGCATCAAGTCCGATGGATGCAAGATCGTCTGTTATATGCTCGGCGCACCTACGAACTTCAGATGTAAATTCAGAGTCAGTGCTGATGCTGGGGATTTGTAAAAACGTTTGAAGGCGTTTGATGGCATTTTCGAGATCAGCATCAATGACATCGAGGACTGGTTGAAGGGTTTCGGACACTACCAAATTAGACATATCGGGATCTCCGCTTCTTCGTTCTCTACCGCACATTTGATGATCCCATTTTCTATGGCAACAACAAGAGGTGTGCCAATGATCCAATCAACGCCGATTGGAAGTTCAGTTTCATCACAATCAAAACAGGGATTATCAAACCCACTTTCTCCTATGAAGCCATCAATCGATTCAGGAATTGCAACGATCGTTGTGGGTGCTCGTAAGTCAAATTCAAAGTGCATGTACAACAATGCTTCGCAGTGATCGCAATTGCGGCCATAGAAGATCACGTACTGCTTTCCTTCACGAAGATCATGTGGCCAACGTTCTACAAACGAAAACAAATCTACATCATCGATTGATGTGCCAGCCCAAGACGACAAATCACGTGGGTACCAAGAAGCGGGGAGGTTGCCCTCGGTGATAGAAGTGCTTGCATTATGCACGTTGTGAATTCGTACAAAGGTGAAAATCCATGTAGTAATTACGAAGATAAACAACAAGATCAGTCCACAGCTCTTACGGCTCGATGCACAACTGTTTGATCGTGGAGCGCAAAGACAGATTCCCAACAGCAATGCAAAATCAATGAGGAACATGACTTTTGGATCCAACGAGTGTTCACCAAGACAGCCACAACTTACGGCACCGTTGTAGATCTCGACACAAAGTACAAGTAGGAAAATACTCAATATGGTGATGGCGGCTATTCTTGCTACCTTTGGGATGAATAGCATCAACCCAATGAAGAAGAACTCGATCGCAATAAGGACGGATAGCAGGAGAAAGTGATCGGTAAAACCGATTGATTCTCCAGCATCGAGAATTGAGCGAGGCAAAGACTTTGGTGTTGCACCCAGAACTTTGGTGATTGCACCAAACAGGATCCAACCTGGCAAGATCAACCGAATAAGCAGGGTGCCAGTCCAACCGATCACGACACGCCATTGAGTGGGTGGTGGTACATCTTCCATATTGAGATTCTAACGGAGTGGTGGGCTAATGCCGTCTACGTGTGTACCCAAAGGCAAACGTAACTAATGCAATGGCAATAGGGGGTGCAGGAATGACCATTCCCGTAAAGACACTCGTGCCATCGGTTTTGAAACCATTCGTTGAAATGACTTCCCAGCCATCTTCCACCCAACTCACAAATTGGAACGTTTCAGCATTCAACGCAGTTCCAACAGCACCATTGTCAATAAACGAATATGAAAGCGCGTCTCCGATTGAGAGACCCGTCCATGCAAAGGCATCGCCACTCCCATCCCCACCCCAAACAAACAAAGCTCCCATGGTCTGAGATCCAAAGGGGGGGTCGATGAGCGTCCAGACCTCTTGGTCGTAGTCGTTGATGTACATACCAAGTGAACTTGGTGATGTGCTTGATAGAGATACTGATGCATCAATTCCCGTATCACCGAAACCAAGTTCTTGATCGACAAGTGTAAGAAGAGAAAAGCCAGCACTTGTTGTCATTGGAAGGAGGGTGATCATTCCGTCTGTCTCGATCCCCCACGAATTCAGGGTTGTATGAATCGCGGCAAGATCAGTCGATGAAAAGTCTCCAGATGCATCGTCAAATAGGGCATTGTTCGAATTTGAGTAGAGGTCAAACGTATCTGTACCAGTCGTGATGTTGATGACATCTGCGCTTGCAATTGAAGCGAATGCACTCAAAGTAGTGATAGACAAGGATGTATTGATGTATCGCATTAGATATTTCGACTCAAGCAATGCTAGAGGTACGTGACTACATTCGGCTTGTGTTCGTTTCGACTAAAGTCGAAGTCCGCCACCCCTGGGAATTTGTTTCAGGTTGCGCGGGTTATGCGAATTTGTTCGACAAGGGGTTTAAAATGGGTAATTTGATCCCTTTGAGATGATCCCCTGACCGTCGTTCTGGGATAGCATGCGCGGCATGATGCTTCAACAAATTTTATTCATTGCTTCGACCACCACAAACGATGCGATCACCAACTGGATTGAATCGCTCTCTATTCCTTGGTTAAACGAGGAACTCATCGGCATGGAATATTGGAGGTGGGGTGCATTGATTGCTGTCATTGCAGTTGGATTCGCAATCGACTTGATCATCAGGACAATTCTGAGGAGTGTTTTACGGTCTATTACACACTCCGATTCAAAAGACAAGGAACTGGTTCGTATTTTAAAACTGGTTCCACGTCCTGCCGGTGCGGCTGCAGGAGGTTTCATCTGGCTTTTAATTATTCCACTGGTTGGATTGCCAGCATTTGCGACTTCGTTCATCGAACCCGTTATCCACGTATACATCACGATGGCAGCAATTTGGTTCGGGTTCCGTGGAACTGATTTAATTGCGTGGGTCGCAGCCCAGAAAGCAAAAAAATCAGCGAACAAACTTGATGATTTGCTCGTTCCTTTGTTACGCAAAACACTGAAGGCTGTTGTGATTGTCTTTGGTGTGGTCTATCTCGCAGATAGCATGAAAATCCAACTTGCTCCATTGATTGCAGGTTTGGGAATTGGCGGATTGGGTTTTGCGTTCGCTGCAAAAGACACACTCGAAAACTTTTTTGGCTCGATCACTGTCATTCTCGACAAGCCGTTTGAAATTGGCGATTGGGTTGTTATTGATGGTGTCGAAGGGACTGTGGAAACAGTGGGGATTCGTTCAACGCGAATACGGACGTTTTACAATTCACTCGTCACAATTCCGAACTCAGTCTTGATCACATCAAAGTGCGATAACTACAGTAAACGACAATATCGACGATGGAAACAAATGGTGAGCATTGGGTATTCCACACCCCCCGAGAAAATTGCAGCATTTTGCGAGGGTATTCGAGAATTGTTGCGTCTCCATCCGTACACGCGCAAGGATTATTACCAAGTTTGGCTGAATGAGTTTTCAAGTTCAAGTCTAGATATCTTGGTGTACGTATTCTGGTCAGCTCCCGACTGGCCGACTGAATTGCGTGAACGCCATCGGTTTATGTTGGACATCATTCGTCTTGCAGGTGAACTCGGTGTTGAATTCGCATTCCCAACACATACGTTATACATGCGGAATGAAGACAAATGGCAAAAGGGTATTCCAACGATCGATGCAAAACGACCAGAGGGGTGGATGGCAAGTGCTGAGTTAGAGGGCAAGGAAGTAGTCGAAGCATTTACCGCTGACGATGACTGGCGAAGTGGGCACCCACCACCTTATACGTTTGAAGGTGCTCGCGATGGCGGTGGTGGTGAAGGCGGCGAAGGGTAGTTGGTTCAAACGAGTGCAGGCTGTGCACAATGTGTAATCGCCTCAACAAGATTCGTAATATCTTGGCTCGTATGGAATGGACCGAACGAAATGCGGACAGTTCCACCTTGTTGATCCGTTCCCATGGCGCGGTGCGCAAATGGAGCACAGTGTAATCCTGCTCTGCAACGGATCCCTGCGACCTCTTCAAGTCGAGCAGCGATGGCATGAGGCGATTCCCTAAAGACAAGCGAAAAGACACCACAGCGATCCTGTGTTGATTGAGGACCGACTATTCGTACATCTGGGACGTCCTGAAGTTCTCGAATAAATTGTTCGCAGAGCGACATCTCTTTTTGATAGAGGTTGTCGACACCTTTTGAAGTGATCCATTGTGTCGCTGCTAAGAGCCCGCAAATTCCAACCATGTTGTGTGAACCGGATTCATATTTGTCTGGAAAATTCGTTGGCTGAATGGGAGATTCACTGGCACTCCCAGTTCCACCAAAGCGAATGGGCTCTACGATTGAAATCATATTGGGTTGCATGATCAATCCCCCAGTTCCCAATGGTCCAAGGAGGCCTTTGTGTCCAGGGAGTGCTAAGAGATCAATTCCCATTTCAGACATGTCTATTGGTTGATGTCCCATCGTTTGCGCTGCATCAACAAGGAATGGGATCTCGTGGCAAATGGCGCCAATTCCAGCGATATCTTGCACAACGCCGGTAACATTTGAACCATGCGCAACAGCGACGAGGCGGGTGACCGGCGTGATGGCGGCTCTTATGTCAGCAGGGTCAACCAAACCAGTTATTGAATCCACTGGAACGATCGTGTGCGTGACTCCATCAATCGCAAGTGCATGTAGCACTCGTAGAACTGAATTGTGGTCCATTGCTGTCGTCACAATGTGCACGGGCTCGTTCTGATGAAGGTGATGCAATGCTGTTCCCTTGATAGCAAGATTCAAAGCATCTGTGCAGTTCAGGGTAAAGACTAGGTTTGTTGTACATGCGTTGACCAATTCACACAAGATAGATCGGCAACTTTCAAGTGTCTTCGATGCTTCGTTGGCTTGATCGTATGCACCTCGACCGGGACTAGCACCACACTCTTGAAGGAATGCAATGGTTGCTTCAAGGACGACCTCAGGTTTTGGGAAGGAAGTTGCTGCGTTGTCGAAATACGTTTGCATCGTGCTGTTACACAGCCAAGGGTTCAAATGGAAGATTGTGTGCTTCTGCAACCGGTTGGTTTGTTAATGAACCTCGGTTCGTGTTAATTGCATTGGCAAAGTGGTGATCATCTTTTGCAAGCGTATCAGCGTTTGACGCTGCCAACTTTGATATCCAAGGCATCGTTGCGTTTGTGAGTGCTTGGGTTGCAGTTCTTGCGACTGCTCCGGGCATGTTTCCAACGCAATAATGCACAACATCCGAAACGGTATAGATTGGATCACTATGTGTTGTCACTTTTGCGGTCTCGACGCATCCTCCTTGGTCGATTGCAACATCGACGATGACTGAACTTGGTTTCATAAAATCAAGATCGGACTTACTAATCAAATTCGGTGCTTTGGCTCCCGGAATGAGTACTGCACCGAT
>Ga0066376_10002805_pt1 | contig 16011 bp, 17 predicted proteins | sample Knorr_S15_td_Bot_FD_77009 | JGI IMG/M metagenome (GOLD analysis project Ga0066376, IMG submission 77009) | Marine microbial communities from Southern Atlantic Ocean transect - Knorr_S15_td_Bottom_ad_5009_LV_A | ecosystem: Environmental > Aquatic > Marine > Oceanic | place: Southern Atlantic... | reverse complement strand
AGTAGCGAAAGGCGTGGCCGATCTGCGAGTCGCGCGCACCCCCTCGGGCCCTGTCGATCTCGTAAATCTTGTCGCCCCGGGCCAGAGCGGCCGGATCGACCAGCTCGCCGACTACCGCCCTTTTCCACTCGGCCGACATGCTGTAGAAGTTGAAGAAGTAGAAGCCGTCGGCGCCCTCCTCCCAGTAGCGCGCGGCGGTGGCCCGCAGCACCTCGGGATCCATCACCGGCCGCAGGGCCTCGAAGCAACCCAGGATCCGGCAACCGGTTCCCGCGGCTGCGGCAGCGAACTCCGCCACTCGAGCCTCGAAGGGGTTGAATCCAAGTCCGACGACGACCAGGTCAACCAGCCCCTCTCCAATCCACTCCTCGACCTCCATGCCCAGTCGCGTTGAATCGTCAAGGGTCGGGGCTACGCGTACAGCCAGCTCCAGCCTGCGTCCCCGGGTTTTGCCCGCCGCGTCCATTCGCCGCCGCAACTGCTGCACCATGTCGGTGAGCAGGTAGCGGTTGGCGTAGGCCTCATGTGGGCGGAAATTTCCCGGGTGGCGCATGAAGTCCAACTCGATGCCGTCGACGTCGAAGCGCTCGACCAGCTCACAGGCCACGCTGTTCATGAGGTCGCGCACCGCCGGAAAGGCGAAATCCTTGCCGGTGCGCAGGCCCCAGAGCGGATCGCCCGGGTGGAGCTCCTCGCCGGGTCGCCCGATCAAGAGTTCGGGATGTTCGCGGCGAAAGCGGCCGAAGCCCAGGGCGTCGTCGTCCGTGTTGTAATGCGTATTCATGCGCAGCGAGGCGAAGAACTTCATGCCGATCCGGTGGCACGATTGCGCGATCAGCGCGAGCGGACCGCCGTGAGAGTCCACGAGGTGACGGAGGTTCTCGGCACGCGTGCGCTCCGCAGGGTCGGCGAAGGTCGTCACGTCCCAGGCGAAGCGCTCGCCGACTTCAGTCTCGTACGAGAAGACCTCGCGGCCACCAACGTTCCAGATGAAGGTGTCAAAGGGCGTGCCTTCGTGGGGGGCCACCATCCTGTCGCACAGGTCCTCCTTGCGGATGGGAGGACCATAGGTTCCCAGGATCCAGCCGTCGTCGTTGGTGAGGACGCGTATCGGTCTGTCGGCAGATGGCATCAGACGATCTCACTCACTCGACGGTTTCGTCGAGGACCTTGCTGCCTTCTTCCAGGACCTTCACGAGGGCAAAGTCACCGGCCGCGATGAGCATCTGCGCGCCCATCTGGCGGTAGCGGGATAGCTGCTCGGGTGTGCCGCCGGCGATGCCCCATGCCTTGCCGTGTCTGCTGGCGGCATCGGCCACCGCCTGGACGGCGGCGTCGAGATCGCCTCCCTCTCCCAGTCGAAGGCCGAGGTCCGCCGGACCCACGAAGAGCACGTCGAGGCCAGGCACGGCGGCGATGTCGTCCAGCTTATCCAGAGCATCCGCCGTTTCGATCTGGCCGACTACAAAGGTCTGCTGGTTGGCGTCTTCCATATAAGTACTATCCGGCTTCCACGCCTCGATGCCGAAGTCGGCGTCCAGTCCGGCTCCGTCAAGGCCGCGGTTTCCCTGGGGCGGGAACTTCACGGCTTCGACGATATGACGGGCGATATCGGCGTTGGCGACGAAGGGGATCATGAAGCCGGTGGCTCCGTCCTCCAGGTAGCGGTACAACCGCGTGCGCCCCTGCGTCGGAGCCCGCACCATGCAGTCGATGTCGTGTTGCTGGCACATAGCCAGGATGCTTTGCACCTCGCGCTGGCTCATGGCCCTGTGTTCGAGGTCCAGCCAGATGACGTCGAATCTGAAATGGGCGGCGTAGCGAATGTAGAACGGCAGGTAGTGGCCCATGCCGCAGACGCGAGCGCACCTGCCGCTGCGGAGTTTCTCCAGCGTCTTGCTCCGTCTCATCGGTTACCGGTCCTTCCGGGGCGAGGGTAGGTTGTCAGGGAAGGTTGTCAGGGTAGGTTGTCAGGGTAGGTTGTCACACGCAAGCCAATCGAACACGGATCCGCGACTCGCATTGGTAAAGCATACGCGTCAACCGTCAATCGCTGAATAACGCTCATTCGCTCAGTCGATCAAGTTCGGAGTCGTAACGGCGCTGACGGAGCGGCTATTGACACTTCTTGCGCTGACCGTATTCTTTCGCCACCCCTCTCTTCAGGGAGCACCCATCGTGACCGAGTCCCGTCCGCCGGCACCGCCGAAAAACCCCCTTCTCCTGCCGCGTATCGACGATCCACTGATGGCGAAGGCGCTGGAGGGGCCCACGGCCGAGCTGGCGCGGGTTACACGCCCCGATTTCATGCAGAACCCGGATTCTCCCGTGGAGTGGTCGAGCCAGGAGTTTGCGCGCATGGAAGCCGAACGCGAGGACTTCCTCGACTGGCAGGCGGTCATCGGCCAGTTCGATGCCGAAGCATTCCTCCGCGATGGTTACGCCGTCTTTCAGGGCGTGATGGCCCCGGGCGCCGTCGACGCCTGGACGGCCGCGCTGCAGCGCGGCCAGGAGCTCAACGACCGGCTGTTGTCGGCCGACTGGGGCGTCGTCGACTGGGAGCGGCTCGGACGCAGGCCGCCGACGGCAACGGTAGATCCGGAGGACATCCGTGCCGCCCTGGGCGGCAGCCAGCTCGTGCCCCAGGGTGACGATGAGTCCGGCGTGAAGACGCTGCGGCAGCACAGCGTCTTCGCCGAATACTTCTCCGCCGGCCATGTAGCTTTCATCATGAATCTGCTCACGCATCCCCAGATGCTCGACCTGCAGCGCCTGTGTCTGGGCAGCGACACCGTCTACTTCGATCACAACCAGCTGCTCACGCGCGCCCCGGGGTACCCGGGCGGCGGCTGGCACAGCCACCAGATCGGCGGCGGCTGCGACAACGCCGTGCCCGTCGACGTTGAAGAATATCGACGTCAACCGAACATCAACCTGACGCTGTGCTACCCGCAGGGCTTCTCCGCCGACGAGGACGGCGGCCTCAAGTTGGTCCGCGGCAGCCACCTGTCCCGAGATCCCGCCGGCTGCCGCGCCCCGGACGACGAGGCCCTGCGAGCAGGCTGGCTGCGCGGCAGGGAGCATCCCGTCACCGGCCGGCCCCTTGAAATCGAACGCCTCGCCCTGCCGTCCGGGTCGATCGTCTGTTGTCTGTCCCACGCCGCCCACGCGGTGGCGCCCAAGGCCCGGGAGCGCTCGACGCGCTGGTGCTCCCTGTTCTGCTACCGCAAGGCCGACGAGGTCAGCGGCATCGCGCAGCCCCCGCATGCCGTGCCCCCCGTGTGGGCGCTGAAGGCAAAGCGCGGGGAGCTGCCGCACGCCCTGGCGCAGCTGCTGCGTCCCAGCTTCGATCGGAAGCTGACGGCGGGGTGCAGCGACCCCTACAAAAGGTGACCTCCCGCGAAAGGCCTGCAGTCAGCGAAAGGAACCTGCAGTGGATTTTAGAGATGCCGATTGGTTTGTGACCGAACCACCTGATCCACCGAATCAGGGGATCATGTTCGTAAATCATGCAGAGGCCGGTCGCAGCGGCCACTTGGGCCATGCGCTAGTCGAATACCTGCCGGGTAAGATACTGGCCTTCTATGCCAACTGTTCCGATTACCAGGAAGGGCACAACGGCGATGGGTGGATGGACTACAGGCGCTCCGAGGATGGCGGACGTACCTGGGGCGAGCCCTCGACCCTGGAATACTCGAAGGAGATGTACGAAAAGGGTGTCGGGCATTCGGTCATGTGCGAAAAGGCCGTGCGAGCAGACGATGGAGCCATCATTCTGTTCAATCTCGAGTGCAGGGGCAGGGGATGGCAGCCACTGGTCGTTCCGACCTATCTGCGCAGTGCCGATGGCGGTATTACCTGGGAACCTGCAAGACCCATGGGCGATCAGCCTGCACGCATCTGGGACGCGATAGTTCACCAAGGCTGCATTCTCGTTCTGGAGCTGTGCAATGACAGCGCGGTCAAATGGTATGGCACTCTGGCGGAACACCACTACGGTCTGTATGTCAGCCAGGACAATGGTGGCACCTTTTCCCGGCGCAGTGTCCTTCCGGTCGATCTTGGGCGGGGTTATGGGACCATGGCCATACTGCCGGACGGCAGTCTGATCGTCTACGTCTACAACACCGACGATGAGAAGAATCTCGACTACGTGATCAGCCAGGACGGCGGTCTCACATGGAGCGTCGTGCAGACTGCGTTCATGGCGAAGCAGATTCGCAATCCGCAGATGGTGGCGTTCAAGGACGGCTTCGTTCTGCACGGGCGCAGCGGCAACAAGGGCGAGGGGGAGAATCAATTTGTTCTCTACACCTCGCGAGATGGCGTGAGGTGGGACGCCGGCCGCTACCTCTGTATGGCAGAAGCGGGCAGGGGCGCCTACTCCAACAACCTGCTTGTCAGCGGTCCGGACGCAGCCGCGCCAAAACGATTGCTCATTCAGGCATCCCACGCCTACGAGGCACATATGACCAATGTGTTACACTGGTGGTTGAGGTAATTTCGCACGCGGACACGGTGCGCGTGGCGCCGCCACGAGTGCCGTCCTTCTCCTCCGTCTTGCCCGAGCCAGTCGATGTGCTTCGTGAATATCTCGAGCGCGGTCCCCAGCGACACGCTCATGTCCAGTATCGACGCCATCGTGGAAGCCATCGACACCGGATGTGAGCTCGAGATCGCCACCGGTGACGACATGCGTCACTCTCTTGAGCTGGCCCTGGCGCTGCGCGAATCGGCACGGCGGGACGGCCCGCGGGTACTGTTGCCCCTGGAGGATCGAAGCCTGACGATGTTTCCTGAGCGCTGGCGCTGGCATTACAAGAAGGACGTGTACGGCGCTGACTGGTATCGCGATCAGATGGCGGCGCACATACAGAGGGACAGGGCGTCGTAGGTCTGTGTTGGCGAGAACTGACGGAGATCAACGGATCGCGATCCTGCGATTGTTTTGCGGAAAGTGGCCGCATTGAGCTACATTTCGGCCCCTGATCCGAGCCATACCAACGGACGGGGGGCCTCGGACAGGCGATCCGACGAGCTGTCGGCGCCGGCCCATTCATTACACACTGAATAGAAGGAGTATCGAGTGATCATTCGAAACTGGCGCGACCAGATACCTTATATAGGTCACGAAAGCAAGGTCATCTGGCCCCTACTGAGGAGGAAGGGAACGAAGGATGAGGTGCCTGAGTCGGCGTGTCTGCTGTCTTTGGGGAGTTTGACGAGGCACATCGTTCAGGGGCGAATCACCACCGACTATCACGCTCATGAGAACAAGGAGCAAGTGTATTACTTCGTCTCCGGCAAGGGCAAGATGCTGATCGACGACAAGGAATTTGAGGTCACCGCAGGTGACGCCGTGCACCTGGCTCCGCGCGAGCGTCACCAGGTGATCAACGACACCGAAGATGATCTGGAGTATCTCAACATTACCGCTGTCATGCCCGAATAAGCATGGCCGTTGTCCGCTGGCCTGCTGGCCTTGGCCGCGCTCGCTGCTGACGGATAGGATCGAGACCACGGACATCGTCGAGCGGCTCGATGCCAGGATCGGCGACCGCGTTGTCTGCCTGCCGACGCAGTGGCTGGGATACTCCCTCCACCACATGCGATTCGGCGGCAGCCTGACGGCGACGTCGCAGACCCACATCCACATGATCGTCGAGACCGTCGACGGTCTCCTGGAGGACCCATCGAACCGCCAACCGGAATCGCACGGGGAGTGCCAAGGAGGTCGTCATGAAGGTCACCGAGATTGAGGTTCACCGCATCACGCTGCCGTACGTGGACTGGATCTCCTACCAGCTCAACCACTACTACGGGCCGGTCTCGCGCACGATCTATGTGGCGCACACCGACGACGGTCTCGTCGGTCTCGGCGAGTCCCACAATACGGAGCCCCAGGAGACGATTGACGGATACATCGGCACCAACCCCTTCGACCACGTGGGTGACGAGGTCTCGCTGGGCCTCGGCACGGCGATGTACGACCTGATGGGCAAGGCGGCCGGCGTGCCGGTCTACAAGCTCATCGGGCAGAAACATCGCTCGTGGGTGCCGGTGGGCAGCTGGACGGTGTCGACCCATCCGGAGCGCATGGCGGAGGCGGTAAGCGAATACTCCGCGCAGGGTTACACGTGGCTCAAGTTCCACCTGTCGCCTTTTGAGAATGTGATCGATCAGACCGAGGCCATGCAGGCGGTGGCGCCGGCGGGATTCAAGGTGCATTACGACTTCACCATGCACGGCACCGACGACCACATGATCGAGCTGCTGGCCAAGCTGGCCCGCTACCCGATCGCCGGGTGCTTCGAGGACGCCCTGCCGGCGCAGGACCTGCCCGGGTACATCGAGTTGCGCAAGCGCTCGCCGCTGCCGGTGGTCCTGCACCACACGCCGCTGGGCGCCACCTACGAGGTGCTCATGGGGGCGGCCGATGTGTACATGCTCGGGCACTCTCGCATTGGCGACGCGATTCGCCGCGCTGGACTGTTCGCCGCCGGCGACATTCCCTTCATGCTGCAGAACGTGGGGGGCAACATCACGCGGGCGATGACTTGTCAGATGATGGCCGCCTTTCCATCGGCCAACTTCCATTTCTTCAGCGATTGCGAGACCTGGAGCGCCGATGTCGTCGATGAGCGCCCGGAGCCGACGAACGGTTTCCTCCGGGTGTCGGAGGGGCCTGGCCTCGGGGTCACCCTGAATCGGGGTGAGCTCGAGCGGCTGACGGCGCTACAGCTGCCGGCGCAGCCGAAGTGGATCATCAAGTCTCGTTTCGCCAACGGGACGCGCATGTTCAACATCGCGGACCCGCGGGAGTCGATCTTCATGGTCCGGCCCGATCGGCGCCGCATGATCCCGATGAGCTACGACGCAGCGATCGAGACCGAGTACTGGGACGACGACGGCACGCCGGAGTACCGGGCGATGTTCGAGCGCCTCGGGCGTGAGGGCATGGTGCTGGAGCGAGGGCCGTCGTGACCACCTGCCGCACTCCACAAACCTCTCTTTCCACCACGCCCGAGAAGGTGTCGACCTATTCCTGGAGAACGCCGTCATGAATGTGCCACCCGACGATGGTATTCGCGTAGCCGTGGAAGATCTGCGGACGCTGGTGTGGGGGATCTACAAATCCGTACCAATTCCGGATCAGGATGCGCTCCTGGTGGCGGATCTGCTCATCGACACCGAGCTGCGGGGTGTCGTCAGTCACGGCGTGACGCAGGTGGAGCGCTACGTGCGGTCCTACCAGGAGGGGAAGATGAACCCCCACCCGGAGATCCGGGTCCTGAACGAGGGACCGGTGACGGCGGCGCTCAGCGGTGACGGCGGGTTGGGCATGATCGTGGCGACGCGGGCTATGGGCATGGCCATCGACCGGGGCAGGGAACTCGGCGTCGGCATCGTCACCACCACATACCACGACCACGTGGGCAGCTCCGGCAAGTACGTGCGCATGGCGCTGAAGGAGGGTCTGATCGGTATCAGCCTGTCCGGCCGCAGCGCCGCACCCACCTATTCCGGCGACAGCACCATTCACGGTTCCATTCAGGGCAGCCCACCGCTGGCTTTCGGTTTTCCCGCCGGCGATGGGCGCCCTTGTTTCTTGCTCGATCTGGCCAGCCACACTCCGTGGGACGAGGAGTGCTTCCGCAAGATGCCACAGGTCTTCATCAAGGCCATCGGCATCTCGCACGTGGCCAACATTCTATCGGGGACGCTGGGAGGCCAGATGCTGCCGGAGTTCGACCGCCGGCAGACCCGATTCAGGGGAGCCGATCAATCGGGGTTCCACATGGCTCTCGACGTGGAGCGGTTCACGCCCCTGGAAGCCTTCAAGGAGGATATGGACCGGCTCATGGAGGAGACGAGCAACATGAAGCCTCTACCGGGATACTCCGAGTCCTCCCTGCCAGGTGGTCGCGCGTGGCAGAAGGAGTTGGACTATCAGAGTACGGGTATTCCCATCTCGGCGGATGCCATGGCTTCGCTGGCCAAGCTGGCCGACGAGTTCAAGCTGTCGATTCCCTGGTAGAACCAGTGGAAGAGGGCCGGCATCCCCCTGGGGTTGAAACATGACTGGTTTCGTTGATTCACTCCCGGCGCATCGCCGGTGCCGGCGCAAGATCGTCGGCTGGGACTGTAACGCCCCCGATCCGTTTCCCGGCTATGGTGGCATGGTCGGTCTCGGTCAGGACGCCGCCGAACTGGCCAACGGCGACTGGCTCGTCGTCTTCCACGCCGGCTACTGGCACGTTTCCCTGGCCACGCCCTACGTCGTCGCCGACGAAACTCTGGCCAGCTGGCGCGCGAGCGGTTTCCGGGATGTCGACGCACCCCGGGGAGGACGGATCATGGCGGTTCGCTCTGGCGACGCAGGTCTCACCTGGTCGAAGCCGTGGACGGTCTACGACGGCCCCTGGTCCGATGCGCCCGTGGGCCTTACACGCCTGGCCAGTGGCGATCTGCTGTTGTTCGTCAACCAGCAGGCCTCCTGGTACGGAGTGGCAGCGCCGCCGCCCGATCACCTGCCGGTCAACACGCGCATCGGCGTCATGCGTTCCGAGGACGATGGCCATAACTGGTCCGAGCCGGTGTGGCTGGAGATGCCCTACCCCTTCTACCAGCGGGCCCACGCTCATTCCCAGGAGCTTGCCGACGGGTCCGTCCTCTTTCCGACGTACGCCTCGGACGGTCGTGGCGCTCTGCACGGGGCCATTCATCGCAGCGACGACGCGGGACGTTCCTGGCAGCTGCTGAGTCGCATCGAGCGAGATGACGGAAAGGCGCTGGACGAGCCCTCCCTGACTTTGCTGCCCGACGGCCGACTGATGCTGCTGAGTCGCCTCGATGCGGCCGTACTGTATTCGGCGGACGACGGCCACAGCTGGCACCTGTCGCACCAGGCGCCCTTCACACCGCTGAAGGCGCACCGCACGAGTGTTCTGGCGGACGGCACGGTGGTGTGCTGGATGACGTCCAACGGGGTACTGCGTGTGTCCTGGAGCACTGACGGCGGTGCGACGTGGACGACGGGTGAGGACGGCCTCCCCCTGGCCCTCGATGCCGACTTCTACGGCTATCCCGGTGGCTTTCTGATGGCCGATGAATCCGTCCTCGTCGTCTACTACGACGCCGCCCATCGGCAGCAGCGTACGGGCGTCTGGCTGATCCGCTTCCGGCTGGATGCTGGTCGGAAGAGGATGGAAATTCTGCCGGCGCCAGGCGCTGACGCCGAGATCTAAGCGCGCCCCACCATCAGTCGCTGGGGAACTGCCCTTCGTATTGCAGGCCCAGAATCTCCCGGGAACGGGCTACGTTGCAGTATTTATCCGCGTCCGGGTGACTTGCCGTGTGCAAGATATCGAAATCGATGGAATTGTTCTCCAGCGCCAGGTGACAGGCTTCGGCCAGATCATGGCGGCAGACCCAACTGACGCCGCCGCGGGCGGGCTCGCCGTTTCGGGTGATGCCGAGTCTGCTGTCGCCGATGCTGCAGGGCCGGAAGATGATGATGCGCTGGCCATAGGCATCGTGGTATTGTCGGCACACCTCCTCCTGTAATCGTTTGGTAATGCCGTACAGGTTACCCTCCTTGCTGCGGACCTCCGACGACAGGAATCGATTGTCCGGATGTTGCACCACACAGGAGCCCATCTGCACCACTCGCCTGAGCTCTCGCCGACGGGCTGACTCGAGAACATTCCACATCCCTTTGACATTGACGAGGAAGGGCTTCAGGTCGTCCTCTGGCGGCTCCTGATATCCGAAGTATGCGGACAGATTGACAACCCCGTCCATGCCCTCCAGAGCACTGTCGACGGCGCTGAAGTCGGCGATATCACCGTAGGCCTTTTCTCCCTCCCAGTCCCCATCGAGGTGCCGGTACACCTCCCATGCCTCCTGGTTGTAATCGAAAGCTCTCACCTGGTGGCGTCCGACGAAGCTCTTCAACACCGCCCTGCCGACCCAACCGGCAGCACCGATGACTGCTACTTTCATAAGTGGTCCTCCATGTTCGTGCCGCTGACCGTGGTTTGAGTGTAATGCAAGCCACGCGCCTGTGTGCAACTGTCTCAGTGCCCATCTCTGAAGCCCAAGTGTCGTCACCATCTTGCATCATTGGCATCATTGCCGTTATGTAGTAACGGAACACTCGTCGGCGCTGGCAACCAGGGGCGCGAGGCTCAAGCACGGCACAGCGACACTTGAATAAGGACCCGCGATGCTGCACCCCGTGAACGAACTGACTTACACCATCCTGCTTTGTGACGATATCGAGGCCATGAAGCGGTTCTACCGTGACCTGTTCCCCTTCGAGGTCCGTGGCGAGGGGGAGACCGGCATCGGCTTCCGCGCCGGATCGGTCCTGTTCTCGCTACGCCAGCGCACCCGCGACTACGATGGCAAGGGCCCTCGCGCTGACGTCCCAGGTGTGCAACTTGCCTTCCGTGTGTCCCCCGCCGATGTCGACAGTTGCTATGCCGAGCTCGTCGCGCGCGACGTACGGATCGCGGAGCCACCCACCGATCAACCCCGTGGGCATCGGACGGTCTATTTTCATGACCCTGAGGGGAATCTCCTCGAGATCTACGCCGAGATCTGAACGACAGACGGTTCTCCCCCGGGGCTCAGGATCGGCTGGCGATCTGTCCGCTCATTGGTGTCGATGGATTGCCTGCTTTGGCCGACGTTGCGATCAGTTCCCGGCACGCCCGTCATCATCGATCACCTCGTAGGAGCCTGAGGAGAGAGACGACATGGCACACAGTCGAATTGGTGCCGGCAACACGGGGGGCTCCTTATACTCCAATGGTAGCCTGGCGGTGGTAGCCGGCGATCAGGTGTTTCTTCAGGGATGCACGGGACGCGCCCGCGATGGCCGGGAGTTCGTCGGCCAGGGTGATCCGGCTGCCCAGGCGGAAGGCGCGATGCAGAGCGTACGTCAGCTGCTCGAAGAAGCCGGCGGACGGATGGAGGACATCTGCATGGTCACCAACTACACGACCCAGCATTCGTCTCGCGACCAGGTCTACCCCGTCATCGCCCGCCACCTCGCCGGCGTTAATCCCGTGTCGACCGGCCTGGTCGTCAAGTCGCTGGCCGAGCCCTGCATCGATTTTCAGATCGACGCGTGGGCCGTGTTGCCGCGGGACCGAGAGACCGGCCACGAGCGCTTCCGCCTGACCAACGCCAGAGGCGGTTTTCTGATGCCGTCGCTGGATTTCGGCAATGCGAAGATCGTGCGCGCCAACGACCATCTCTTTCTGCAGGGGCAGACAGGAATGACCCTCGACGGCCGAGATTTCGTCGGCTCGGGAGATCCGGCGAAGCAGGCCGAGGCCGCCATGGAGAACGTGCGCGAGCTGCTGGCCGACACGGGGGCGGACCTGGACGACATCTGCAAGGTGACGATCTACATCACCGACCCGTCGTACCGCCAGATTGTCTACCCGGTAGTGGCGCGGTACCTGCGCGACGTCCAGCCCGTCTCCACCGGCGTCGTCGTCAAGGAGCTTGCCCGGCCCGAGCTGGACCTCGAGATCGACGTGTTCGCCATGGTCTCAGATGCGGCACAGGGACGCCACGAACGCCATGGCGTCACTGCCGCCAACTACCTCCCCGGATTGGATTTCCCTTTGAGCAAGGCGGTCCGCGCGGGAAACTTCGTCTTTCTACAGGGGCAGACGGGGTTGGCCCTCGACGGCAGCGGTCTGGTGGGCCGCGGGGACCCGGCGGCGCAGGCGGAGCAGGCCATGCAGAGCGTGAAAATCCTGCTCGAACAGACGGGCGCCTGTATGGAGGACATCGCCAAGGTGACGACCTATGTCACCGAGAGGGAGGCCCTGGCCTCGGTGAGCCCCGTGCTCGGGCGTCACCTGCGAGGCGTGGATCCGACGTCGACCACCGTGGTGATGGAAGCGCTCGCAGACCCTGAGTTGGATGTCGTGATCGACGTGTTCGCCGCCATCCCCGCGACCAGTGACCCGGGCTCCATAGGCCCCAATGAGTGATAGACGCCTGCTTTTCTACAACGACTCCCGGCACTACTACCTGTACTGCTATGATCCGCCCATCGGCCTGGCAGACGTCCGGGCGCCTGTGGACGAACTGCTTGGGACCCGGGTGGACACGCTGGTCTACGGTTCGGGTCCCGGAGCGACGGTGTTCCACAACACCCGGGTGGGCGAGATCTGGGGAGAGCGATTCGACGGGTTCGACACCATGTATGCCTATCGGGCCGCCGAGAACATCCGGAGTCTCATCGAGCGCGGCCTGGACCCGCTCGACGTACTCATCGACCGGGCACATGAGAAGGAGATGGAGTTCTTCGCGAGCCTGCGCATGGCCAACCCAGGACCTCCGGACGCCGACAGCGTGTTCAACTCGAAGTTCAACCTCGATCATCCCGAATGGTGTCTGCGGACGAGGAGTTCGTCCAATTTCAACTACGTGCATCCCGAGGTGAGGGCGGAGCGCTTCGCTCTGGCCGAAGAGTACGTCAGCCGCTACGATGTGGACGGCCTGGAGCTGGACTGGGCCTTCGAACCCGTCTTCTTCGAGGAGGGCGAGGTGGAGGAAAACACGCCCCTGATGACCGGCTTCGTGAGGGAGATCCGGCAAGCGGTCGATAAGGCCGCCGGGGAGAAGGGGCATTCCATCCTCCTCGGAGCCCGGGTGCTGCCGACACGCGAAGGCAACCTCGCGGCGGGGCTGGACGTGCCGGCATGGATCCATGAAGGACTGCTGGATTTTGTCGTGCCCAACTTCTACGGGCGTCAGGATCTGGATGCGGATTTCCCCTTTGAATGGCTAGTCCAACTGGCTCGGGAAACCGAATGCAAGGTCTACCCCGCCCTGCAGGCCCGCATCCAGGGCGACGACCCGGTTCTCAACGGCCACGACTACAGCGTGGGAACCTACATGGCTGAAAAGAACCACTACTATGCCGGCGCGGCGGCGTATTGGGACAAGGGCGCCGATGGCATCTACCTGCCCTGGTTCCGCTACCCGAATGGCGCCAATCATCAGATTCTCTCCGAGATTCACGATCCCGCCATTCTACGCGAAAAACCGAAGCACTATGTCGTGAGACGTCATGACGACACTGCCGCGGCCCAAGGATACGATTCGCCATTGCCGCTGTCCCTGGTCACCGGGTCTGAGGCGCCGGGACAGACCGTTAGGCTCTACATCGCCGACGATGCGGAGCGCGCCCACGCGTGTCTGAAGCTGCGCCTGGCAGACTGGAGTCCCGCGGATTCGATGACCGTGAGTGTGAACGGACAGCCGTTGCTGCCACCGACCCGGCGGCAGCGCTACGGTTATGGCTATGACTGGCTCGAGTTCGATCTGTCGTCTGGAGCACTGAAGACAGGTCCCAATGAGGTGGGCGTGGCCATACACGACCGGCCGCCGCGTCTCCACGGCCAGGTCACGCTGGAGAGCGTGGAGGTGGCGGTGACCTATGCCACCGTGATGCCGGAGGCGGACTGATCGCCCACGCAAATGAGCAGAGGGATCGAACGTCTGGAGAACATTACAAGGAACAGCACCTTGATCGACCTGCCAGGAGGGTGGGCGCCGCGCGGCACAGCTCGGAGATAGAGATGGAAAAGAAATATCGCGTCGCCATTGTCGGTGGCGCTGGTTCGTGGGGGCGGCACTATACCCGGGCCTATGTCGCGCGACCCGATTGCGACGTGGTGCTGGTCGAGCGTGCTGAGGAGCGCGGCAGGATCTTTGCAGCGCACTACGGCATCGAAACAGTCTACCGGAGCGTTGAGGAATTGCTGGCCCGCGAAGTGCCCGATGTGGTGTCGGCCATTTTGCCGGTAGCCCATACCCACGACGTGGTCATCGCCTGCGCAGAAGCGGGGGTCAAGGTGGTTTCGTGCGAGAAGCCGATCGACTACGATTTGGCGCGCGCCGACGAGACGGTGCGGGTCTGCCAGGAGCGGGGCACGCTCTTCGGGTGCGGGACGGCGATGTGGATGTGGCCCTATATTCCGCAGGCTTCAGCCTGGATTCAGGCCGGGGGGATCGGCCGGTTTTCGGGGGCCGCGATCCCGCTCGGGTTGCCGAGGGAGGTTTCGGGCGGGGGGTGCCATTCGCTGGTGCTGATGCAGTTGATGGCGGGTTTGGAAGCAGAATGGGTAGAGGGGTGGACGCTGCCGCCGGAGCCGGGTTATGAGGCGCCCGAGGCAAAAAAAAGACCGAAGTCGATTGCCCTGCCTATGGTCGGATTGGCCTTGAGGGTGGGGTTGTCTGCGAGTTGCCCCCGCCCAGACCGGAACTGCAGATTGCCTGTCACCTGGGCATTACGGGCAGCGATGGGCAGTTGTGGCTGATGAACGAAGGGCCGGTTTGCATCCGTGGCACGGGGTCGGAGGCGACGCCGATCCGGCCCGATTTCTTTGCCGACTCAAGGCCCGATCACTGGATCACCCCGGTCGTCGACCGGTTGGTCCGGGTGGTCGACAGCGGGGTGTTGACCAGTACCGGGCACGACTATCGCCAGGCGCTCGAGATCGCGATCGCTCTGACTTTGTCGGCGCACAACAATCACCAGCGGGTCGACCTGCCGCTTGCCGACCGCACGCTAAAGCTCTATCCGAGTCCGTATCGGCTGCACGGGGGCGATGTGATCGGTTGGGAAGGCAATGGCGCGGCGCCCGAATTGGTGTAGAACGCTGGCACGATCCTGCGCGAGCCGGCTGCGGAGCACCCCGATGAGTACTGGCGCCTGCTTGAACACTGAGAAAATTTGTGGACTCGCCGCGTGCGCGGTGGGCAAGCGCCTACAGCGTTTGGCCAAGGTTAGGTTGGGGTGACCCATGCAGACACTCGAGCGAATCGAAGCTGAGTTGGAGCGGATCGCCGCTGAAACAGGCGGCCTCGTCGGCGTGAGTTTCTGTCACGTCGAGTCCGGTCAGCGGCTGACACTGAACGCGGGGGAGACCTTCCCCATGGCAAGCACCTACAAGGTGGCGATCGCCGCGAGGCTGCTGAAACGGATCGACGAGCAGCGCCTCGGGCTCGACGAGATGATCCAGATCACCCGGGACGACCTCAGCCCGGGTGGGGGGATCATCAAGGCCCACTTCAGCGAGCCCGGTGTGGCGCTGTCGATCCACAATCTGCTGACGGTCATGCTGACCATCAGCGACAACACGGCGAGCGACATGCTTCTCGGGCTCGCCGGCGGTCCCGAGGAGGTCAGTGAATTCCTGCGGAGCTCCGGCATCGAGGGGATGCGGGTGGATCGCTCGACCAAGATCCTGCTGACCGACGCATTTGGCATCACAGATCGGCTGCCTGAGGGCAAGTGGTCGTATCAGTTCCTGCAGGAGCACAACGAGGTGTTCACTGAGCGACCACCGGGCGAAGCGTCGGAGGCCTTCGCAGCTGATGTACGCGATACTTCGACACCCGAAGCCATGGTGCAACTGCTGGAGGCGATTCTTCACAGCGAGCTGTTGTCGGAGCAGAGCTCGGCGCTGCTGGTGGACATCATGCGGCGATGCGAGACGGGAGAGTCGCGGCTGAGGGGCAGGTTGCCTGACGCGACGGTACTGGCGCACAAGACGGGCACGATCCCAGGGGTCGCGATCAACGACGTCGGCATCGTCACCCTGCCGGGCGACCAGGGTCAGGTAGTGCTGTCCGTGTTCGTGACCTCGCGGGGGAATGCAGACTTTATCGCGGGGCGCGACGCCGAGATCGCGATCTCCAATGTGGCGCGGGCGGTGTACGACTTCGCCCTGTTCGCACGCTGAGCATGACCTGACCCTTCTCGTAGTGCGGCGTTCCATCCAGCTCGTCCACTGGCCACTAGGCGTCCCTTCACCCCTCTCATCCCTCTCCGGATCATGCCTGAACACAAGCGCATCGCCGCGATCGTGACCACCTTCTTCCCCAACAGCCACGCCGGCGTGCTGGCGGGCAAATTTCTCACCGGCTTCGCCACCGACGAGGGCCTGATCGAGCCGCGCACTCGGGTCGCGT
>Ga0066376_10002804_pt1 | contig 16019 bp, 16 predicted proteins | sample Knorr_S15_td_Bot_FD_77009 | JGI IMG/M metagenome (GOLD analysis project Ga0066376, IMG submission 77009) | Marine microbial communities from Southern Atlantic Ocean transect - Knorr_S15_td_Bottom_ad_5009_LV_A | ecosystem: Environmental > Aquatic > Marine > Oceanic | place: Southern Atlantic... | reverse complement strand
CACCTATGGCATATATTCCTCATTGCAACGGCTTAATCACGCACAGCTTATCGTGATAGGTGCATCTACACAGACAAAGACGGTGGACGAGCTTGTCTCCACGGTAGACCAGACAATACAGAACATGAAGCAAAATGGTGTAACTGAACAAGAACTTGAGGATGCAAAGAGTTATATTCTTGGTTCTCTGCCTCTTGGCCTGACCTCAACAGGCGCGATTTCTGCAACATTGCTTTCCCTCCAGGAAGAGGACTTACCCAAAGATTATCTCGATCAATTACGGGATAAAATAAGAAACATTACCCGGGAAGACGTTTCACAGATTGCCCAAAGATTACTAACCGATGACGACCGCTTAGTGATAATTGTTGGTGAAGAAAAACCGGCAAGTGCAACCCGTGAAATCACTGAACTGCCAAATGCCTTGTGAATAAAATAAGGAGCTTGAAGAATGCAAAGAAATGAATTGCCCGAATGGAAAATGTTGGAACAGCACGCGAAAACTTTCGAGTCCTTTTCTTTAAGAAAAGAGCTAAAGGGTCACAAAGCCAGACAAAAGAATATGCAGGTAGAAAGCGAGGGGTTGTTTTTCTCCTATGCCAGAAATGTGTTAAATAGCGATACTCTTTCCCTTTTATTGGATTTGGCAAATGCTTGTGAGCTTGAAAAATGGCAACATCGCCTTTTCTCGGGCGCACAAATTAATGAGAGCGAGGGTCGTTCCGTTTTGCATATGGCCTGTCGGGACAAACACGATGTCTCTTTTACAGTCGGTAAAGAAAATATATCCGAATTTGTAAAAGATAGCCTTAAAGCTATGGAAACATTCAGTACTGAATTAAGAAACCACAAATTAAGAGGATATACAGGAAAACCTTTTACAGATGTGGTTAATATAGGGATCGGAGGATCAGATTTAGGCCCTAAAATGGTATGCCACGCACTCAGGCATTTAAAGGACGGCCCGAACGTCCATTTTGTTTCCAATATTGATCCTGCCGATATCTCTGAAACTTTGAAAAACCTCAATCCCGAAACCACCTTCTTCCTGATTGCGTCCAAGACTTTTACAACACAAGAAACCATGGCCAATGCGCAGGCTGCAAAAGACTGGTTATTGAAAAAAGCACGTCTATCAGATGTTGGAAAGCATTTCGCAGCCCTTTCCACAAACAAGGATGCTGTGAAAGAGTTTGGTATCTCTAAAAACTTTATATTCCCTTTTAAAGACTGGGTTGGTGGCCGTTTCTCCCTGTGGTCCTCAATTGGGTTATCCATTTGTTGCGCTGTCGGTTTTGACAATTTCAATGAGCTTTTAAAAGGCGCTCACACCATGGACAGGCATTTTCAAACAGCGCCACATGAAAAAAATATTCCAATCCTTATGGCTCTAATAGGCGTATGGAACAGAAATTTTTTATCTATGAATTCCCTTGCCGTGCTCCCGTATTCCCAAAACCTGGAGTATCTCCCCCCTTTCTTGCAACAACTAGATATGGAGTCCAACGGCAAATCAATTGATCGTAACGGCAACAGAGTGTCTTACACAACCGGGCCTATTCTATTCGGACAGGCCGGCACAAATGGACAGCACGCCTTTTACCAGCACCTGCATCAGGGTACAGAAACCGTACCTTGTGACATCATCGTTTTAGGCAAATCGCCTTATGCACCTGAAAAACAGCATAAAATGCTCAATGCAAACGCATATGCACAAGCCGACGCTTTTTCCTATGGTCGCAATCTGGAAGAATCCAACGGCGACATTTCTAAACAGGTTGACGGCAACAAACCTGTTAACCTTATTCAGATGGAGGAACTGTCGCCCTTCCTCCTTGGCCAGCTTATTGCAGCTTATGAGCATAAGATTTTCGTGCAGGGCATCATCTGGAACTTGAACAGCTTCGATCAGCCCGGTGTAGAACTGGGTAAAATTCTGGCAAAAGAACTACTGGATAGCGGAAATTCAGACACTTATTCAAAGGTATAATTCTCGCAACGCCCTTCAAAATAAGTTATACTTTTCAGATTGCACTAAAAGCATCTACGGAAAGTATTTGTTTACTATCACTCTTTATACTTAAAAACCTAGACTATGAACGGGCCACAATACGAAAAACTCAACCAGAAAGATCTGGATGCCGTCCTTAAAAAACATGAAATGTTTAGAAAGGGACTGCGCGGGGGTATCCGTGCGAATTTGAAATTCAAGGACTTGTCCAATCTGGATTTCCGCGCCTTCAATCTTCAGGGCGCCGACTTCACAGGATCCATCCTTCGTGGGGCTAATCTCTCAGGCGGTGTTTATGAGGGCGTAAGTTTCTTTGCCTGCGATCTTCGTAATGCCAATTTGGAGCGCGCCGTTTTTAAACGCGCCGATTTCAGAGGCGCTTATGTGGCCGGTGCAAATTTAACAGGGGCAGACCTCGAATCGGCTGATATGCGTGAGGGCCGCATCATGGAAAGCGGTGAAGGCGGCACAATGTCACAAATGAATCTCGGCAAAGAGCGCAGTAAAGGCCGCACGAACTTTGCCGGTGCCAAGATGACTGAAACAAATCTTTCAGGATCTCGCGCCTCAGATGCCGATTTTTCAGAGGCCGACCTTACCGGTGTTATTATCAATGATGCGGATTTAAGAGGCGTCAATTTTACAGGCGCTAACCTTACCAATGCCGATTTTAGCGGCTGCGATCTTCGTAACGCCAATTTAAAAGAAAGTATAAATGAGGGCATCAAACTTACGGCCTCCGAAACGGATGGCGCCTCCTTTGATACGCGAAAAGACCAGAAGAAAATGGGTGATGTTCTGGAAGAACAAGGGACAACCATCAAAGACATGCTTGAAGGACACGCAAAATGGATTGCAAGCAAAGGTGACAGCGGGGACCAGTTAGATATCAGCAATATTGACATGAGGGAGACAAAAAGCCTTAAAGATTATCCGCTCACAGCCATACGCGCCATTGATGCCAATTTCGTAAAAATGGATTTGTCAGGATGTGATATGCAGTTTTGTCAATTTGACAAGTCCGACTTTCGCGACACCAATCTTTCAGACTCAGATCTTCGCGGTTCACGCTTTATAGAGGCACGCCTCAACCGTGCCAATCTGGAAAATGCCAATTTATCCCCTTTGAAATTCTCGACCCCTGACGGTGGATCTCGACTGGAACGTGTAAACTTATCCGGCGCCAACCTCAAATACGCCAATTTACGCGGTGCAAATCTAAGGGATTCTGTTCTCATGGGCACTGATTTATCCAATGCCGATTTGACAGGGGCAGATCTGACACGCGCCGATCTGACTGGTGCCAATATTGAAAACATTAATCTTAAAGACGCTGTCACGGACAAAGCTGTTTTCGATAAAACAGGTATTGCCAGCGGATAAGTCTAACATTTAATTTTATCAACACAGAACTCGCTCGCAACTGCGGCAAATATTTGCGTGAAGGGCTAAGCCGCTGTAGCATCTTTTCCCATGCGGATAAGACATCTTCCTGATAACCTCGTAAATCAGATTGCGGCCGGTGAAGTCATCGAGCGCCCTGCTGCTGCTGTAAAAGAGCTGGTTGAAAATGCTATTGATGCTGATGCACGCCGCATTGATATTGACATACGCGAAGGTGGAAAATCACTCATTTCAATACGTGATGATGGCATGGGTATGTCACCTGAGGATCTGGAAGCCTGTGTCGAGCGACACGCAACTTCAAAACTGCCCAATGAAGATCTTCTAAATTTAGATCATCTCGGCTTTCGCGGAGAAGCCCTACCTTCTGTTGGGGCGGTATCGCGGTTGACTATAACGTCTCGTGCGCGGGACGAGGAAGACGCTTGGGAACTAAAGGTCGACGGAGGCAACAAATACGCCTTAAAACCTGCGGCACATGCTGAGGGCACAACTGTTACTGTGCGCGATCTTTTCTATGCAACTCCTGCACGCTTAAAATTCCTGAAATCGGATCAGGCTGAGTACAGTGCCGTAAAGGATGTCGTAATTCGCCTTGCTTTGGCCTACCCTGACATTTCCTTCCGCCTTGCAAATAACGGTAACACGGTCCTGTCTGTAACGGCCGCCCACGGTCAATTATTTGAAAGACGGCTGGAGCGTATTGGCCAGCTTATCGGATCTGACTTTCCTGAGAATGCCCTGGAAATTAATGCTGAGCGCGAAGGCGTGCGTTTAACAGGGTTTGCGGGACTGCCTACATTGCACAGGGGAACCGCAAAACATCAGTATCTTTTTGTTAACGGCCGCCCCGTTAAGGATAAACTTTTGGGAGGCGCATTGAGGGCAGCTTATATGGATGTATTGGCACGTGACCGCTATCCAACCGCTGTTCTGTTTGTCGAACTGCCGAAAAAATATGTCGATGTAAATGTGCATCCCGCAAAAACCGAAGTACGATTTAAAGATCCGGGCATTGTTCGCGGCCTGATTGTCTCAGCCATCCGTCACGCTATACATCAGGGCGGTACAAAAACCGCCACATCTGTCTCGCAATCCGCATTGGACAGATTGCAGCGCGCGCGGTTCAGAGGGTATGATGCACCCTCTCTGCCCTATAATCAGCCTTCAGACTTATCAAGGCCGGATGGTGAGCACGGAAATGATGGGGGCCTTTCAGATCAAAACCCGACTTATTTTACACCCAGCCCCTATGGGGGCGGTAGCGGCGGAAGCCGCAGCTTTGGAAATCTTGCGCATCAGGCTTACTCCGGATACCAGCCCGAGCCTTCAGCGCGTGCCGAGGTAGAAGCCGCGGCCGTTACAGAGCAGATGGCCTATCCTCTTGGAGCTGCGCGCGCACAGCTTCATGAATGCTATATAGTTGCACAAACCCTTCACGGCATGGTTCTGGTTGACCAGCATGCTGCGCATGAGCGACTGGTATATGAGCGTTTTAAAGAGCAAATAGCCGATGGCATTATAGAATCGCAAGGTCTTCTAACACCCGAGATTATAGAGCTTGAAGACACAGTTCTGGATCGCCTCTTAAGCGAGGCAGACGCTTTGAAAAAGCTTGGGCTGGAAATCGAGGCGTTTGGTAAAGGTGCATTGGCCGTTCATGCCATGCCGGTTCTTCTTCTAGGGAAGGCCGATCCTGGAAAATTGATCCACGACCTTGCGGATGAAATCACAGAAGAAGGCGAAATTACGGGGCTTGAAGAACGTATCAATCATGTGCTTGCCACTATGGCTTGTCATGGTTCTGTTCGTTCCGGAAGACGTCTGACAGTGGATGAGATGAACTCTTTGCTCAGACAAATGGAAAAAACGCCTCTTTCCGGGCAATGCAATCATGGGCGTCCAACTTATATAGAGCTCTCTTTAAGCGAAATAGAGTCTCTTTTCGGACGACACTAATAGCCTATATTATTACTAAAGGGAGATTTTATGAGCGATGATGCAAAGAAAAATTTGAAAGCCGTACGCAATTTATATGCGGCCTTTATCGTTTCGGTCGTATTACAATTTGCGCCCTATCCTGCCATTTCTGTCTTTGCCAGTATATTATTTCTGCTTGTCCTGGTGTGGGCCTATATCTTACGGGCGCAATACGGGCCAACTACACTTGTAGAAAACCATGCAACTTATATTATCAGGACAATATGGATATTTGGTCTTTTCCTTGTTGCAGGTATGGCCGCATGTGCCGCTTGGTTTTACTATGGCATTGACCCAAATTCTCTATTGAATTTTTCTCAGTCCGTTCAATCATCCGTTGAAAGTGGCGTTATGCCGGACTTATCCTCAGCCTATCTGCAACTGGTCAAAGATAACTTTGATCTTATCATTTTTGCTGTGCCTCTGACTCTCGGGCCATCATTGATATATATAGGTTACAGGATGTTTAAAGGTGCGATAAGAGGCATTAAAGGCTACCGCATAGACCAGCCGCAAAAATGGTTTTAATTTTTAAATACATTTATCTTTCGTAAACTATTTGGAACTAATATTAAGTTTCATACGTGTGTAGAGCATGAGACTGATATTTGTAATAACTTCACTAATTGTTTTGACCGCGGTGCTTCCTGTATTTGCAAGCGCCCCAAATCCTATCGAGCCATTGCTAGAAAAAAACAGGGTTTTGCTTGTTTTTGCGCCGGCGAGAACGGATCAGAATTATCTTGAAATTAAGAATGATCTGGTTGCCAATAAGGACGGCATGGAAAGTCGTGACATGCAGGTCATTTATATTTTCCCAACAGAGATTGAAACAGCGCCCGAGCTTGCTAATCTGGACAGTAAGGATCCGGCAAATCTGCGTAGCGCATATGATGTAGAACTCAGTTCATTCAAAACTTTCTTGATTGACAGGAACGGTGAAATAGAAATCGAAAGCACTGAATCAGTTGCCGCACAAGACATTTTTGAAAAAGTTGATAGAAGCCCTATCAGAAAAGTTGAAATGTTTTTGCCTAACGATGATGAAACAGACGGTACAACAATTTTATAAGCAACCGCGAAAAGTTAGCTTAATCAAAGGGGACGAGGCGAAGTATTTGCCCGTCCCTTTCGTCTGTCAGGACATATATGTAGCCTTCGGAGTCTTGCTCTACATCGCGTATTCTCAAGCCCTTATCTTCTAAAAGCTCATACTCCCCAGCTACTTCTTCACCGTTCACATCTACACGGCGTAAATGTTGTGCTGCCAAAGTTCCTATGAAAAGGTCACCTTGCCATTGGGGGAATACATCTCCAGTATAAAAAATCATACCCGATGGTGCAATCGACGGAGTCCATTGGTGTATGGGGTCAGTGACACCGGGCGCATGTTCTTTATCAGAAATCGTAGTGAAGTCGTAATCAATACCGAATGTGACTTTTGGCCAACCATAATTGTCACCTTTTTTAAGTATATTGATCTCATCGCCACCACGCGGCCCATGTTCATGTATCCAGATGTCGCCTGTCTCCGGATGCAAGATTATCCCCTGAGCGTTACGTGTACCATAGGCAAAAACCCCGTTTGGATAGGCTGAATCTTCCGGAACTGTGCCGTCCTTATTCAAACGCACAACACTACCTAGGTGATTTTCAGGATTTTGTGCCTCGTCCATATAGTTAAAGCGATCCCCGATTGTGGCATAAAGATAGCCCTGAGCATCAAAAACAAGTCTTGAACCAAAATGATTTGCGCCTTCAGGTACTTTAGGATCGACCTTGAATATGGTTCTACCTCCGACAAGCTTGTCACTTGCAAGTTGTGCCTTATAAATTTCAGTACCTTTCCGACCGTTTTCTTCAGCTGAATAGCTAAGATATATAATACGGTTATTTTCAAAATCTGGGTCCAATACCACATCTAATAAACCGCCCTGTCCTTCTGCAAAGACATCAGGCGTACCTGATATGGATGTTAAGTTTCCATCTTTATAGAGTTTCAGCCTACCCGGTCTTTCTGTTACCAGAATTGAGTTATCCGGTAAGAATGCCATGCCCCAGGGATGTACTAGTCCATCGGTAACAACTTCAACTTTGTAGTCGCTTTGTGGTTGCGCAGGCGCAGGGGAACGCGGCCGAAAGATGAAGACAGTTACAGCTATTGCAATAACAGCAAAGAAAAGAATGGCGGTGAAGGATAGTTTTTTAGAAAATGAGGTCATAATATATATGACTATAGCGGCCTTATCTAAAATCGCAACCATGCAAATGGTCGTTAACGAGTCCCATAGCCTGCATATGGGCATACATAGTTGTGGGCCCTAGAAATTTAAAACCACGCTTTTTGAGGTCTTTCGCCAGAGCAGTCGATTCAACTGTTACCGCTCGTGACTTGACTGAATCAAAATCTGAGGGTTGTGGCTCATCAGGTCTAAACCGGATAAAATAATTCCACAGACTTCCATATTCATCAATGAGATCAGGCACAAGACGAGCGTTATGAATGGCCGCCTCAATTTTGCCGCGGTGGCGGATAATGCCTTTATTTTGAAGAAGCCGCTCAACATCGCTCTCATTGAAGCGTGCAACCTTTATATAGTCAAATCCTTCAAAAGCCTCTCGAAAGGCTTCGCGTTTTCGCAATATAGTCAGCCAGCTTAAACCTGCCTGAAACCCCTCAAGGCAAATTTTTTCATATAAAGCTATATTATCGTGCGTCTCACGCCCCCACTCTGTATCATGATAATGCATGTAGAGTTGGTCATTACCGCACCACCAGCACCGTGCCTTCCCATCCTGCCCGATGTTTAATCCTTCACCCATTTTTATTAATCGCTTTTCAAACAAATTTCGCAAGCTGCGGTCAGTGCCTTAAATTCTGCCCATTTCTTTTCCGTATGTGGATCGTGACCATATGTATCGGCATGATGTATATCCGCTTTAACCAGATCGTCAACAAAGGTAGCTTCAAACAATTGCTTTGTGTCCATCTGTCCTTCCAGAAATGCCAAAGAGAGCAAAAGCGATCCGGTTTCGGCTGTTAAGATTTGCAAGAGAGTGAAATACATATCATCCATAGTATTAATGCGCTCGCTGACATATACATGGATTTCGTCCGGTTGCTTTATCGCGGCAAGCCCTGTGGTTGTGACAAGTTCGGACTTGGACATATCGCTAAAATATTTAATCCATTTTCTCCAATTCTTTTCCTGTGCCTTCGCGTGCGGTGCGGACACTCCCTCATCTTCTGCCATATAGAAGATAAGATCCGTGTTCAAATAGTTTAAAACTTGCTGAGTCAACACAGGGCGTTCCGATCCCGTTCTTTCCAGGGCTGTTGTCAATATCTGCGTAAGAGGCATAGCATCCGGTTTTACAATATCGGCCTGATTATTCCACTCTGCGGCAACTTCATTGGCAACACTCTCAGACGAGCAGGTTAAGGGTTTACCGGATGGTAATTTTACAGGTTTCCCATCCAGAAGAATTTCATAACCAGCTGATGATTTTGACGGTGCGGCCTTTTTATAAAATCGTTTCATTCATCACCTTCACATTTCAAAAATTTATCTGACTCTGACACTGGCGCTACATTAAATGAAAAGCCGTCCTTTATTGTGTATGACCCGCTGCCTTCGAATAGTTGTTCTCCTTCGTTTTTAAGAACTGTGTCCCTCATCAAGACTTGCCCGTTTTCAATACTGATAATGCTTGTGAAACAGATCCCCTCCTGTCCGGCCAGCTCTTCAGAAAACTGGTTTGTTTCTGCCAAATCTGCGACCCCAGACACATAAAGCTTTTCCTCATGGCTGAAAAAATGCCCGTTTATAGATGTCCCGTTTGCTTTTTCAAACTCAAAGTACTTTTTCTCGGGCAGCTCAAAATAATCATAAGCCTCACCTGTTCCTTTAAAATAATTAATTGGCATAGAGTATCTCCAGCTGCCCTCTCTATCTTTACCATCCACCAGAAGCTCTGCTGTCTGGTCTGATTGATTTTTCTCTATTCTCGCAGTATCAACTGTGACAGCAGGAAGCCCGTTTCTATATAGCGACATATTTTCTATATATAAATCGTTCACAACAGCATCATAGGAAAACACCACTGAACCTGGCGCAGCAAATCGCATTCCTCGCATTCTCATTATCAGGTCTGCAGTTTCCCTGTCTTTGAGAACGATGCCGCTTGCATCTACAACCAATTGCGGGAATAGCTGAAAATCATTTAAAACTTTGATGTCCGCAATTGTATTTGTCAGCTCGGAAAGTGCCTGTTGCAAACCATTCCTTTGCGTATCGCCTGAGCCCTGTAGAAGATGAAGCGACCCGATAAAAAACAGTACAAGAACAATACCAAGTATCACAAAGCGGAAAACCCATTTTATGGTTTTGCTAAAAACGGTTGGTTGTTTCGGTGGCTCTGTATCGTTAAATAAAACCATAATTTATTATATTTCTACATCTTCGAAAGGATCGGAATTCGTGTCTCCGTGGAAACCAAAGGCAGAAAAACTTTTCTTCAAATCCTGCGGTAGTGGTGCTCTTATATCCAGAAACCCCTGTTCATTAGGGTGCGGACACATAATGCGGTAGGCATGCAGGTGTAGTCGTGCAGAGGCACCGATTGAGTCAAACATATCAGTAACACCCTGATACTTATCATCGCCCAATAAAGGCGTACCAAGGCCATATGTTGCATGTGCGCGTATCTGGTGCGTCCTGCCTGTTCGAGGCCAAAAGGCCACAAAGGAGGCATCTTTTCCTGCTGTTTCTAAAACAGAGAATTCAGTCTTTGAATATTTTCCTGCCTCTTCATCAACAACCATTATATCTTTCATGTCTCCAACGCCCTTGCCAAGAGGAGCAATGACCGCACCCTCCATTTCTTCAGGAACGCCAATTGTTATGCCCCAATAATATTTACGGATATCTTTTTGCTGGAAAATACGGCCAAGGGCTCTGACTGTTTTGACCTTTCTAGCACATATGAGGACGCCTGATGTATCGCGATCAAGGCGATGTACAAGTTTAGGCCGCACCCCCTTTTTATTTGTCAAAACCTCCAAAAGACCATCGACATGTCGCGTGATTTTCGACCCGCCCTGCGAAGGCAAGCCATAAGGTTTATTAAGTACAAGAATGTCACCATCATCATAAAGCGTTATTGATTTTAGAAAATCCTTATCACCTGCCTGTGGTTTGAACTTGGTTGGTCCGTGCTTATTTTCCATCGGGGGAATGCGAACCTCTTGTCCTGCAAAAATCCGCGTATCCGGTTTGACACGCTTGCCATCGACGCGGACCTGACCGGTACGGATCATTTTCTGCATAAGGGCAAAGGGGGTCTTTCCAATATGTTTTTTCAGCCATCGATCAACACGTTGACCATCCTCATCGTCCTTAACTTTTAAGTTACGGACATCCATTACATTATTATCACTCATGAAATTACCTGCCTGACACATATCATGCCGATGAACAAGGCCGTTATTGAACAAAAAACAGAACCTAAAATATAATAGCCGGCGGATAGATAATCACCTCGCTCTATTAAATTTATACTATCTAAAGAAAACGCGGAAAAAGTCGTAAAAGCTCCTAAAAAACCTACTGTCAGAAAGGCTTTGAAAGCCTGTGACATGTCGGTACTATGTGCAAAAAACGCAACCAGCGCTCCCATACAAAAAGAGCCTAATATATTCGCGGTTAAAACACCCCATGGAAAAGATGTGCCGAGCACCCGCATAATAGCGCCTGTCCAGAAATGCCGTGTCAGCGCACCCAAAGCACCGCCGCCTGCAATTGCCAAAATCATCTGCATAGTTTAAGACCTTAAGATCAATTCTTTAATCATATTGTTTATAACTGATGAAACAGCACTTGAGAAGGACAAGCTTTTGCAACTTCCTGTAACACAGACAACAAAAGCATTGGCTTTCTCCACTTTTGGATTTTTATGTTTCTCATTAACGGATGTTTTTTCTAAATTCTTAACTGCTGAAAACATACCCGCTTCTGAGGTATCCTTTTCTTTTTCGGTGATTTCAATTGTGATCTTCCTTGCACTCTCTGGCAAGCTGGGTGGACTAAGACGGACTTTTCAAACCCAAGCTCCCAAAATCCATTTTCTAAGAGGTCTATTACAAGCCCCCTCACAGCCTTTGATATTTTTTGCCTTGTCGAGCACATCACTCGCCAATGCTTATGCAATTATTTTCCTGGCCCCTTTTCTAACCGCGGCATTGGCTTGGCCTATTTTAGGAGAAAAAGGCAACCGTCGTATATGGTTTGTAATTTTTACTGGGTTTTGTGGAGTGCTGGTTGCAATGCGTCCGGACATACAAGGGTTTACACTTCCGATCGCGGCCCTTCTTATCGCCGCATTATCCATAGCACTCAGGAACAGCTTAATAAGGCGGTTACCAGAAGGTGAGACGCATCTTTCACTTGTTCTTTATCCATGTATAGCCATTGCAATTGGTAGTCTCTTACCGATGATCCCGAATTTTATGATGCCCCGTGGGTTGAGTATTTTATGGCTACTTACAGGTGGAGTGACATTTAGCGTAGGATTATTTTGCGTATCTCTTGCTTTCCGCATGGCTGAGGCCGCTAAAATCGCCGCTACACAATATTCGCAACTCATTTGGGGCGTTTTGTTTGGTATTTTGATATTTTCCGACATGCCTGATTTATGGACTATATTAGGTTTGGCAATCATTGCGATAAGCGGTTTTGTGTTGATAGAAACCAAAAGTAAAAACAACTCTGCTTAGTTGACATAGGACGGGGCACGCATTAAAACTTAAATATAGCAAACACCAGTCCGTGAAAGATTTTCTGATGAAAACTCATTTTTCTGAAATGTCTATGAAAGACCTTCAAGAATCACTAGCCGATATGAGCGGTGAACCTTTGAACGAAATCAAGGCTTCTTTTAATGAGGGGCGCCGTCAGGATATAGTTGGCCATCTTGAGAAATTCAAAAAATCTGCCAGAAATAAACGAATAGCCATTGTAACGGGATTGGCTGCAGCATTTTCCCTCGGTGCAGGAGTTGCCACAGATAAAACAGCCGAGGCTGTATTGCCGACCGTAATCCTCGGTTTTACATCAGTCGCATCGGCAAGATCAGTTGGGTTTTGGAAAAATTACGGCCAGACATCTCTTTACGGTGACCTTATCGATGCCAAGCGAGAAAGCTTTGAGCGCGACATTAAAGAAAGGCAAAAATCCTGGGTTCCCGCTGAATACCATGAAGAACTTGGCTTGAACAGTTAAGACAACCTTGCCCCATTCGGCACAATGCCCACAGGATGTACCAGCTTTACAAAATCACTTTCATCGTGAAAACCGAGGACAAGCACTTCTGACATAAAAGGGCCAATTTGGCGGGGCGGGAAATTCACTACCGCCGCGACCTGTCTTCCCATTAAATTATCCTTTGAATGATTCTGGGTTATTTGCGCCGAGGTTTTTTTAACGCCAATGTCTTCCCCAAAATCGATGAAAAGTTTGAGGGCCGGTTTTCTGGCTTCCGGGAAATCCTGAACATCAATGACTGTACCCGCGCGAATATCCACCTTCAAAAAATCGTCAAATGTAATTTCATTACTTATCTTTGTCATTCCGTTTTCCTCTTAACTTACTCCAGTAGTCCAGTCTTTTACGAATATCGCGTTCAAAACCACGTTCTGGCGGGTTATAAAATTCCTCGCGCCCCATCTCATCCGGAAAGTAATCCTGTCCTGAAAAGCCTTCTTCCGTACTGTGGTCATATTCATAACCTTTGGCATAGCCCTGCTCTTTCATCAGCTTTGTAGGAGCATTCAAAATATGTTTGGGAGGCATAAGAGAACCCGTCGCTTTAGCTGAGCGCATGGCCGCTTTTGACGCCATATAGGCTGCGTTGGATTTAGGAGCCGTCGCCAGATAAATCATGGCTTGTGCCAGTGCCAACTCACCCTCCGGACTTCCTAGACGCTCATAAGCCTCCCACGCATTCAGGCAAACCTGCAAGGCCTGCGGGTCTGCCATACCTACATCTTCGACCGCCATACGGACCATACGGCGTGCTATATAGCGCGGATCTTCTCCGCCAGCCAGCATGCGCGAAAACCAGTAAAGGGCTGCATCCGTATCTGATCCGCGCATGGATTTATGAAGAGCCGAAATGAGATTGTAATGACTGTCATCTTTTTTATCATAAAGAGGCGCTCGTTTTTGAACAGAAGCAAACAAGGTTTCCTGATCCCAAGGGTCAGTCTCGTCAGCCTGTTCAAAAACCTGATTGGCAAGGGTCAAGATATAGCGCCCATCGCCATCGGCCAGAGCCTTCAACGACTCTCGCGCCTCTTCCGTTAAAGGAAGATCAATGCCTTTGTGTTTTTCAGCTCGCGCCAGCAATAACTCTAAGGCTTCATCATCAAGCCGTTTAAGTACCAGTACCTGACAACGGGAAAGCAAAGCCGAATTAAGTTCGAAAGACGGGTTTTCGGTGGTCGCACCTATTAGGATGATAGTGCCATCCTCAACCACAGGCAGAAAAGCATCCTGTTGGGATTTGTTAAAACGGTGTATCTCATCCACAAATAACAATGTGCCTTTACCATTTTGCTTACGCAGACGTGCTGCTTCAAAAACTTTTTTAAGGTCCGCAACACCGGAGAAAATGGCAGATATTTGCTCAAAATGAAGATCGGTATGTTGTGAAAGAATACGCGCCAGTGTTGTTTTCCCACATCCCGGAGGTCCCCAGAAAACTAGAGACGCAATATTGCCACTGTCAGTCATACGCCGCAAAGGCTTGCCGTCGGAAATTAAATGATCCTGGCCTATGACGTCATCAAGCTTTGACGGACGTAACAAATCCGGCAAGGGTCTTACCTTGTCTTGTGTTTTTGCTTCTGTTCCGTCATCAAATAGGCTAGCCATGACACGAACATAATGCGGGCACTATAGAAAAGCCAGCTATTACAAATAAAAAAAAACGGCCCTTGTATGGGCCGCTTCTTAAAATACTTATATAATTATTTATCTTTTTTAGCCGCAGGCTTCTTAGGAGTAGCCTTTTTCTTGGCTTCAGGCTTTTTCTCTTCCGCCTTTGCCTTGGAAGACTTGGCTGTCTTTGGAGAAGCTTCCTCAGTTTTTGCCTTCTTATCTTCTTTTTTGGCTGGGGCTTTTGTTTTAGCCTTTTCTTCTTTTTCCTTAGCGGCAGTTTTCTTCGCTTTTTCTTTTACGATTTCAGTCTGCTCTGTCATGTCAGCTTCGAATTGTGACATATCAGGTCCGCTGTCAGCACCCTTGGCACTTTCGTCACGATCAACAAATTCTATAACAGCCATAGGAGCGGCGTCACCATAACGGTAACCGGCTTTCAAAACACGGATGTAGCCACCATTACGCTTCTCATAGCGCTTAGCAAGTACATCAAAGACTTTCTTGGCCTGTGTTTCGTCACGCATTCTGGAAATAGCGATACGGTAATTTGAAAGACCGCCTTTTTTACCAAGTGTGATCAGTTTTTCAACGAAAGGACGCAATTCTTTAGCCTTCGGCAAAGTCGTTACAATCTGTTCGTGTTTGACAAGCGCTGCTGACATATTTGCAAACATTGCTTTTCTGTGGGAAGTTGTACGCCCCAATTTTCTTTGTTTAATGCGGTGTTTCATTGCAGTTCCTTTCTTTACTTTACTGCGGCCTCAACCGTGTGAAACCATGGGTAGTGATACCTGCCACCCTGTTTAAAACCGGTTAGCAGGTATTTCGGGTGAACCATTCACCCTAATTCTTTATCCTTCTCACGTGCTTCATCGACTTTTGCGATTAGGCGCTGAAGGGGTCATCCACTTTCTGGATCAATTCGTCAATATTCTCAGGCGGCCATCCTTCAACATCCATACCCAAGTGTAGACCCATCTGACCAAGAACTTCCTTGATCTCATTCAGAGATTTACGACCAAAGTTTGGTGTGCGAAGCATATCTGCTTCTGATTTCTCAACCAAGTCACCAATGTAGACGATGTTATCATTTTTCAGGCAATTGGCTGAACGTACCGACAACTCAAGTTCATCGACTTTGCGAAGAAGATTACGGTTAAAGGGAAGAACTTCTTCCTCTTCCTTTGCCTTAGTTTCCTTAGGCTCTTCAAAGTTGATAAAGACCTGAAGCTGTTCCTGCAAGATACGCGCTGCGAAAGCAACTGCATCTTCAGGTGTGACCACGCCATTTGTTTCAACCGCCAAAGTCAGTTTATCGTAATCTGTAACCTGTCCAACACGGGTATCTTCTACTTCGTAAGATACTTTACGGATTGGTGAGAATACGCTGTCAACCGGGATCAGACCCACTGGGGCTTCTTCCGGACGGTTTTGTGCAGCAGGCTGGTAACCTTTACCTGTATTGACTGTCAATTCCATGTTCAAAGATGCACCTTTATCGAGTGTGCAAAGAACAAGGTCAGGATTCATGATTTCGATGTCAGCACCGGCTTCAATTTGAGCGGCGGTAACTTCACATGGGCCATCAACTTTCAAACGCATCTTTTTAGGGCCTTCTGCGTGCATACGCACAGACAAGGCTTTGATGTTTAGAATGATATCTGTAACGTCTTCGCGAACACCTT
>Ga0066376_10002803_pt1 | contig 16027 bp, 15 predicted proteins | sample Knorr_S15_td_Bot_FD_77009 | JGI IMG/M metagenome (GOLD analysis project Ga0066376, IMG submission 77009) | Marine microbial communities from Southern Atlantic Ocean transect - Knorr_S15_td_Bottom_ad_5009_LV_A | ecosystem: Environmental > Aquatic > Marine > Oceanic | place: Southern Atlantic... | reverse complement strand
GTATAATTTTTTTTCTTTCATTATGTCATTTAGGTGTAAAATTTCACATCTCCCTGTTATACCTTTGGAACACGTCGTTTTCCCAGTTCCTGGGGTCCCTGTAATTGCTATTCTCATTCTTTTAGGTCGTTTATTTCTCCTACCACTCTCTTAGTTTGCTCCCGATTACCACATGTTACTCTGATGTATTCTGGCATCCCAAAAGAAGTACAATCTCTAACAATGATTCCTTTGTTTTTTAATTGTTCAAAACTTTTCATGGCATTTTCCACTTCCACTAGAACAAAGTTCGCATAACTCTTCATAACATTTCTATTGAGGTTTTTTTCCATATATCGCCTAGACCATTTCGCTGTCTCAACAGATTCTTCTAAGTACTTTTCATCCCCAAAAGCCGCAATAGCCGCATAACATGACAGATTTCCCACCGCAAATGGGGTATTTATCATGGCATATTTTTCTGATCCCTCTTCTGGTACTATTGCATATCCGATTCTGCAACCTGCTAATCCATATGCCTTTGAAAAAGTACGAATCACTGCTATATTTTGATGCTTTTTGCATAGTTCAATTGAACTTCTCTCCCCTGAATACTCTCCATACGCCTCATCAACAACTACTAGTGAATCATCTTTTACACCTTCTACTATTTTCTCAATCTCTTTGCTAGAAAATATTCCCCCTGTTGGATTATTTGGGTTCGTTATATATACCATTTTTTGTCCATCATATTCTCTAAGTACATTTTTTGCAGAAAGTTCAAACCCCTCCTTTTTTCCAATATAATATTCCTCAACTCTACCGTGGTGAAACATAGAGCTCATACCATAATATGCAAAACCAGGATTTGGAACAAGCACACAATCCCCTGGTTCTATCATTGCCCTTGATATGTAATCTATTGCCCCATCTCCTCCACTAGCAATCCAAACTTGGCCATCCTTGATTCTCCATTTTTGTGCTATTTTACTTACCAGAGTTTTAGACGCCTCTTTCGGATATCTATTTACATTCTGAGATTTTTCTCTTAATACCTTCACTACTTCTGGACTAGGTCCCCGTGGATTCTCATTAGACGAAAGATTGATAACTTCCGATTCGTCCTTTCCGATTTCCATCGCAACCTCTCCAGTACTTTTACCCGGCGTATATTCCTTGTGCTCTGAAAGGTCACGCGTTTTCATAAATTTAAGTACGCAAGGGGCGGGCTTAAGTCCACTCTCCTAGCTCATTCTGGAATTCGAATAGTATTCTTCAGAGTGGGTATGCCTTCAATATCCACTTCTACTACATCCCCATCTTCAAGTGGACCAACTCCTGCAGGGGTCCCCGTGATAATCACATCACCTCGTTCGAGAGTCATATATTCCGTGATTTCAGCAATAATTACCGGAATCGAATAGACCAATTGGTCAATTGATCCTTCTTGACGAACCTCCCCATTAACTCTAACCACTACTGATGCATTTTCTGGAACATCTTCTTTATCTACCATCGCCGGACCAAGTGGCAAAGAACTATCAAATGCTTTCCCCCGTACCCAATTTTGTTCTTGAAATTGATCATCCCGATTAGATAAATCATTTGCAGCAGTATAACCCGCAACTACTTCCATGGCATTTTCTTCGGATACAAATCTGCACTGTTGTCCTATTATAACCGCAAGCTCCCCTTCGTGGTCTATTCTTTTCTTTCCTCTCAACATAGTAACTGTAGTATTGGGATCTGCTATTGTATTTGGAGTTTTTATAAATAGCATTAGACTATCGGGAACTTCCGAATCCATTTCTGCTGCGTGATCTGCATAATTTTTACCCACACAAATTATCTTACTCGGTTCTACCGGGGCTAGTAGGTCTACCTCTTCTATTCGGTAGCTGACATTGAAAAATTTAACCAAATCCCCTTCTAATGTTCCATTCCTAATTGACCCTGATGGATCTCTAAATCTAACATATTGCATGAATTCCATTTGATTTTGTTCCTGATAGGTATTCCGACCTTTTCGCGCAAACTCTCTTTTAAGCTAAGATCTTAAATATCTGCGGTGTTCTAAACACAACACGATGCAACTCACTTGGCATGGTCACTCCACTTGGCACGTGCGTATCAAAAATACCACTTTCTTAATAGATCCTTTTTTTAACAATCCTAAAACCTCTCTTAAACCCTCTGATATAGATCCTCCTGATTATGTTTTACTAACTCATGGGCATGCTGATCACATTGGTGATGTTGGTTCTTTTTCCAATAGTACTATAGTGGCCACTCCTGAGCTAACCTCTTACATCTCTGATGATTATGGGGTGGATTCTACAATTGCAATGAACATAGGTGGGACCATTCAAGTAGGATCTGGATATGTTACAATGCAGAGGGCCGACCACACAAATGGGTACTCAAACAAATATTCTGCAGGAGGCGATATGCCTGCTGGATATCTAGTCAGCGATGCCCCTCCCCGAGAAGCAGCAAAAGGAAATGGAGAATCATTCTACCATGCTGGGGACACAGCTTTATCCACTGACATGCGGGATGTAATCGGTCATTACTTGAAACCAGACGCAGCGGCATTACCTATCGGTGACCACTATACTATGGGTCCGTTTCAAGCTGCTATCGCTGCAAACTGGCTAGGTGTCAAATTCGCATTTCCAATGCATTACGATACATTTCCTCCTATCCAACAAGATCCTTCTATATTTGCCGAAGAAGTACTCTCAGTAGGTGGAATTGCACAAGCAGTAATCTTGGAGGCCGACGTACCTTTTGATTTAACAAAAAATTTACAGTCTCTATAATAATTACTTTTTATAATTTAGATATTATTTCTTCTGCGACCTCCGCAGTTTTCTTATTTCCCCCGAGATCTGGAGTCGTTTTTCCATCAACCAATGTCCCCTCTGCAACCGAACGAATTTGATTCGCTTCATTCTCATATCCTATATATTCTAGCATCATGCATGCTGACAATATCGATGCTATTGGATTCGATATTCCCTTCCCTGCTATGTCTGGTGCCGTTCCATGTACTGGTTCGAATAGGGCACATTTGGGGCCGATGTTTGAACTAGGAAGGAGCCCAAGGCCTCCTACTAGCCCTGCAGCCAAATCTGATAATATGTCTCCTGCTAAGTTGGGACAAACAATCACCTGGTAGTTTTCTGGGTGCATAACCATCAACATGGCAAGGGCATCCATTAAGGTGGCTTCCGTTTTCACGCCTCTTTCAGATGCAATTGATTCTACAGTTTTTCTAAAGAGGCCATCTGTAATTCTCATTACATTGTCTTTATGCGCAATAGTAAATTTATCCAATCCTTGTGCTTTCACATATTCACAAGCATATTCTGCCAATCTAGTAGATGCGGTTTTGGTTACAACTCTTGTTAAAGTTGCCATTTCTTCTGATAATCTGGATTCGATTCCTGTATAGACTCCCTCTGAATTCTCTCGAAGTATGACCAAATCTGTCATTGGTTGAAGTGCATTTACACCTGGATATGCCTTTGCTGGCCTTACATTCACAAATGAATCTATCTCCCTTCTAAGTGGAAGTATCACATCCGCTGCAGATTCACCCGCTGCCCCGAATAGTATGGAATCTACTTCTTCTACAAGCCCGAGCACTTCTACTGGAAGTGCACTTCCAGTTTGTTTTTTTATCGCATCCCCTGCATTCGTATTGATAAATTCAATCTCTAATCCCAACGCTTCTACCACACTAACTGTGGCTGGAATTACTTCCAATCCTATCCCATCTCCTGGTATTACTAAGACTTTTTTCATTTTATATATGGTATTTTTCCTGATATCTGTTTAACTTCCTCTGGATTCGATTTTAATAGTGCTGCTGTATCCCATATCCCATCCACAAGCGCCTTTCGATGAGATTCGGGGATATTTACTTCTATTTCTTGTCCATCATATTTTACACTTTGTGCTACAATATCGATATAAATTTCACCATTTGGGGTGGATTCTACCCATTCCTGCAATACTCCTATCTGCATAGTTTCCATCTCAATCACAGGTATCCCCAATGCCAAACAATTCCCCGAAAAAATCTCGGCAAAACTATGTCCAATGATCGCTTCAATTCCCCACCTCATCAAAGCTTGAGGGGCATGCTCTCTAGACGACCCGCACCCAAAATTAGAATTAACCACCAATATAGATGCATCTTGATATGCCTCATCGTTAAATGGATGTTCCATTTCCTCCCCTTCGCCATCAAATCTTAAGTCTCTAAATGAAAATTCCCCCATCCCCTCGAATGTTATTGCTTTGAGATATCTTGCTGGAATAATCTGATCCGTATCAATATCATTCCCTCTTATGGATATTCCCCTTCCTCCTGCCGATTTTATCGCAGGAGAACCAGTCATCCTATTTCCCTCACATCTGTGACTTCCCCTTTTATGGCCGCAGCTGCAACCATTGCAGGACTCATTAATACAGTTCGACCATCTTTCGACCCTTGTCTTCCAATGAAGTTTCTATTTGAAGAAGATGCACATGCTTCATCTCCAATTAATTGATCTTCATTCATGCCCAGGCACATAGAACATCCTGCAGACCTCCATTCAAAACCTGACTCCACAAAAATTTTATCTATTCCTTCTTTTTCTGCCGCCGCTTTAACTCGCTGACTCCCTGGTACCACCAAGGCCCGAATACCCGAAGCCACATTTCTTCCTTCCATAATTTTGCATGCTTCCCGAAGATCAGAAAGTCTAGAGTTAGTGCACGACCCAATAAACGCCACATTAATTTTGTACCCTATCATCTTCTCCCCCGGGGTAACGCGCATATGCTTTTGAGCCCAAATGGCACTTTCACGTTTTGTTTCACCTAGCGAATCCGGATCTGGAATTTCTTCCGAGATGCCAATACCTTGTCCTGGTGTAGTCCCCCACGTTACCATGGGTTCTATCTTGTTACAATCAATTTCAAAAATATCATCATATTTTGCGTTTCTCTCCGACCGAATCGATTCCCAATACGGTAATAAGTTTTCAAACCTTTCTGGATCTTTTTTAAATGTATCTGTATTTTTAAGCCACTCGTAGGTAGTTCCATCTGGATTTATATAGCCCGCTCTCGCACCTCCTTCAATTGACATATTACATATTGACATTCTACCTTCCATATTTAATTTCGAGATCGCAGGACCTCCGTATTCATAAACATGACCTACACCACCATCTGTGCCCAAATAACGAATTATTGTAAGGATTATATCTTTCGCAGTAACACACTCTCCCAATTCCCCTTTGACTTCTATCTTACGTACTTTTTGACGACCAAGGGCTATCGTCTGTGTAGCTAGTACATCTCGAATTTGGGTCGTTCCAATCCCAAAAGCAAGAGAACCAAAAGCACCATGAGTCGAAGTGTGGGAATCTCCACATACAATGGTCATCCCTGGCTGAGTTAGTCCTTGTTCTGGCCCAATAACATGGACAATCCCTTGATTCCCGCTTTCCGGACCTGCAAATTTAATTTTTGCTTCTACTACATTGGATTCTAGCTCTGCCATCATTCGTTCTGCTTGATCATCTTTAAACGGTCTCGACTGATCTAGCGTAGGTATTATATGATCTACCGTGGCATGTGTCAATTCTGGATATGCAACTTCCATTCTTTTCTCTCTTATCATGCCAAATGCTTGTGGACTAGTAACTTCATGTATCAAATGTAGCCCCACAAAGAGCTGATCCTGCCCGTTGGGCAATTCTCTCACTTTGTGGCCGTCCCATACTTTATCGTATAATGTACCTTCACTCATTATCTTCTGACCATGAAAAAAGTGAACGCAAGTTAGCCCCTACCTTTTCTATTTGGTGATTTTGTTCGTCTAACCGAATTTGATTGTATTTCGGCCTCCCTGCCTTGTCTTCTGCGATCCATTCTTTAGCAAATGTTCCATCCTGAATCTCCTTTAATATTACTGCCATATTTTCTTTCACATGCTCATCTATGACTCTAGGGCCTCTCGTCAAACCCCCATATTCTGCCGTATCTGAAACATCTGTCCACATTTTCATCAAACCTCCTTCGTATATTATGTCTACAATCAATTTCAACTCGTTAAGACATTCAAAATAGGCCATTTCCGGAGAATACCCATTTTCTACCAACGTCTCAAAACTCATTCTCATAAGACTGGTCACTCCTCCACATAATATGACTTGTTCTCCAAATAAATCCGATTCCACCTCTTCTTGGAACGACGTCTCAACCACTCCTGCCCTGGCACATCCAATACCTTCTGCATAAGCCAGAGCTACTTCTTTTGCTTCCCCTGTATGATCCTGATATATTGCTAAAAGTGCAGGAGTTCCCTGGTCTTTTACATAATTCCTTCTAACAAGATTACCCGGGCTCTTCGGCGCAATCATGGATACATCAATATTACTTGGGGGTTCTATCTGATTGTAATGAATATTAAACCCATGCGCGAACATTAATGTATTTCCCTCTTCTATACCTGGCTCTATCTCTTTGTATACCGATGAAGCAGAGGTATCTGGAACTAGCATCATAATTATGTCGGCCTCTTTGGTGGCTTCAAGTGGAGTTGCAACTTTTAACCCGTCATTTTTAACTATTTCCCATGAAGAGGAATCTTCTCTTAGACCTACTATCACCTTCACACCACTATCATTAAGATTACGTGCATGGGCATGCCCTTGACTCCCATAACCTATTACTGCCACAGTTTTATCATCTATATATGCTCTATCCACGTCGTTTTCGTAGTATACGTTTGTAGTGAATTTTTCGTTAGTCATGTTGTTTTCTTAGAACCTCTTTCTAGTGCTACCGTTCCTGTACGTGCAATCTCTTTGATCCCAAACTGATCAAACATTACGATCATGTCTTCAATATCCTTTTGACCCCCTCTAATCTCGACTGTCACCACATCCTCGCTAGTATCAATGATCTCCATTCCTTTCTTCTCTATCAGGTCCTTAAGATCTTCGAACCCATTTCCTTTTTCAATTTTTATCAAACAAAGTTCTCTCGCTATCGCATTCTCGGATAATTCTTTCACTGCAATAACTGGAAATAATTTTGCCAATTGTTTTTTCACTTGGGCTATGCCCGTGTCATTTTCATCAACCACTAGTGTAATTCTAGCATTATTTTCGTTCTCCGTAGGACCGACTGTTAGACTTTCAATATTAAATTGTCGACGTGAAAACAACCCCGACACTTTAGCTAGGACTCCTGGTTCGTGCTTAACCAATGCTGAAAACGTTGCTAGTCTATTCTGAAGATCCCCAGAACTGCCCGGTTCAATCCGTATTCCTTGCCGATTCCTTCGCTCACTTGGATGTGGTCTTTCACTAGGTCTCGGACCTTTGAGGCCCTTTGATTTTTCACCCATTTTATAGTTCCTCCAAGTGCTCTTCGGTCAAAGCAAATAAACCATTCGCCCCGCCACTAGGGACCATGGGGAATACATTTTCTGCAGGATCTATTCTAGCATCGATAACCGATGGCCCTTTGTATTCTATTGCTTCTTTTATAATCGATTCAACATCTTCAACGTTTTCCAAAAGGAACCCTTTGGCTCCAAATGCATCTGCAATTTTTGAGAAATCTGGTACCCATGGATATTCTGAAGCCATTCTCCTATGGCCATAAAATGCATCTTGCCATTGCCTCACCATTCCTATCCCTGCATTGTTTAGAACCACAACTGTAATGTCCAATTCTTCTCGAACAGCAACAGAAAGTTCCTGAAGTGTCATTAGGAATGACCCATCCCCATCTATGCACACAACCTTTTGATCTTCACTTGCAGCAAAACGAGCACCTATGGCTGCTGGAAGACCATATCCCATCGTACCCAATCCATGGGAAGAAACCCACGTTCTTGGTTCTTTGTACGTCCAATACAACATGGCCCACATTTGATGCTGCCCAACTCCTGTTGTCACGATAGTATTACTTGGTGTGGCTTTGCAGAGTTCTTCAACGATGTATTGTGGTCGCGGTTTTCCGTTACTCTCTCGTTCTCCATATTCCATCGAATACTCTTGCTTCCATGTTTGAACTTGCTTCAACCATTCTTCCGCTTCTGGTTCTGCACTCATCACTTTATGCAGCTGGTCAATCACTGTTGCAGCATTCCCGACTAGTTCATAATCTGCATGAATGTTTTTTGATATTTCTGCAGGGTCTATGTCTATATGAATAATATTTGCAGTTGGGGCAAATGTATCTACTCCTCCTGTTAGCCGATCATCAAATCTTGTCCCTATTGCAAGCATCACATCACAATGAGTCAGTGCCATATTTGCATATCCTGTCCCATGCATTCCCGCTGGCTTGAGAGCTAATTCATGGTCTTCTGGAAATGATCCAATCCCTGGCATTGTCGTGACCACTGGGATTTTATATTCCGTCGCAAACCTATAGAGTTCTTCTGACGCATTCCCTTTGATCACTCCACCTCCTGCAAGAATTACTGGTTTTTTAGCACTAACAAGGGCATTTGCAGCAGCTTCAACTTCCTTTATCTCCGCACTATTTGGAATTTCGATATGATCTGGTAATTTCGGATTTTTATATTCCCAATCGGACACTCCTACTGTAACATCCTTTGGCAAATCTACCAAAGTTGGCCCTTGTCTCCCCTCCCGCGCCAACAAAAACGCCAGTGAAACAAGATCTCCAACTGTACCCGATTCTGTTGCAAAAAAGTTGGCCTTTGTTACTGGGGTGGTTATTCCTATAGTATCACATTCTTGAAATGCATCCTTTCCCACAAAATCAGTTGGTACTTGACCAGTTAGGGCCAATACAGGATCTGAATCCATAATCGCATCTGCCAATCCTGTGATAAGATTGGTTGCACCTGGCCCTGAAGTGGCTATGCACACGCCCGGCTGTCCAGAAACTATTCCATATGCATCTGCAGCATGCACTGCTCCTTGTTCATGTCCCATTGTAACATGTTTCATTTTAGAATCGTATAATGCATCATACACTGGCATTATTGCTCCTCCTTGAACTCCAAAAATTATTGTTACTCCCATTTCTTCGAGAGAAGCAACAACTGCTTCTGCACCCGTTTTTCGGTTGGCTCTATCCGGTGATTTTTCTTGTTCCACGTTCGTTGATTTACTCATGTTGATTATTCTTTTGGTTTAGGTTTTTGTTTGTCTCTAGCTAATTGCTCATACACGTTTCGAACTCACTCTGATAATTGTGTTGTTAGTATGGCGCCTTACGCACCTACAAAAACTTGTACAGCCGCACAGCTAACGAACAATCCTTCTTTAGTTCGAACAACGGCTTTCATCTATGCTACGTCTTGTTTCTCATCTTTATAACCCTTTTGCTGCATCCTCATAGGTTATTATTCTTTGACCTTTTCTCTAAATACATTCTCCTCTCGTGCAAATCTCACTAACTCTCTTTTTGTCACTCTTTTCTTTTCTGCACCATAATCTTTGACCCTGCGGGTTATCTCTCTCACTTGAGTTTCAGTCGGATCGAATCCCGCATCTCGTAAATACATTCTAACTGCATGAGTTCCCGTGTGTTTTCCAAGGACAAATTGACGTCTAGCACCAACCATTTCTGGAGTCATAACGCCTGGTTCAAACGTATCTGAATTTTCTATTACTCCTGCGGCGTGAATCCCACTTTCATGACTGAACGCATTATCTCCCACAATTGCTTTATTTGGAGGTGTAGCTATCCCACTTATGTCTTCCACTATTGATGAAAGCTCCATAATCCTACTCGTATCTATCCCCAAATCTACATTATAGACTGCAATAGCCGCCATAACAACCTCTTCATATGCTGCATTACCAGCCCTTTCTCCGATCCCATTCACGGACACTTGAGCTTGATTTGCCCCTGCTTCAAATCCTGCCAACGCATTAGCAGTTGCCAATCCAAAATCATCATGGGTATGGACATCTATGTATGCATCTGTATGCTGCTTTACAAAACGAATTAAATCACCAAATCTTGTCGGCGTGGCGACTCCGCATGTATCTGGAATGTTAATCCAATCTGCACCAACTTCTGTCACTGCTTCAACTACTTCTCCTAAGAATACTAATTCCGTCCTCGTAGCATCCATTGGAGAAAACATACACTCCACTCCTGCATCTTTTACAAGTTTAACCGAATCTATTGATTTTTCTACAACTTCTTCTCTTGTTGAGTGCATCGAATCTTCTATCTGCACATCAGAAGTACTTGCAAAAACATGCACCATGTTGACTCCTGAGTCAATTGCCGATATGATGTCACCTTCTATTACCCGAGCAAGCCCTGCAACTGTCGTTTTAGTTCCTTCTGCAATATCCCTTACAGCTTCGAATTCTGCTTTTGAATTTACAGGAAACCCGGCTTCAATCACGTGAGTGCCCATTTCGTCAAGCAACGTGGCAATCTCCATTTTATCTTCATATGAAAATGAAACATGTGGAGATTGCTCTCCATCTCTTAATGTTGTGTCAAAAATTCGAACTTCGCTAAATTCTGGTTCAACTGCTAACGTTCCCTGGAAGAAGTCGATCGCCCTGCGTTGGCGCAGAGATATCCTTATTTGGATTCATCGTGAGTAATTGGAGATTAGGGCAGTTAATATAACTGTCGGAAATGGAGTCTTTTTGTTTTCCCCCGCATAATTGGGTATATGGATCCATATGAACTCGACCTAGAGTCTGCAGAAGAAGCATTAGATCTTCCCACCGATCAGAAAATCATTTTAGGTTTCCTCGACGGTTCTGTCCCAGAATCTGAATGGGTAAGTGAACTAGAACTTGGAAATGTCTTGGTTTTACAAGTAAAAGGAGAATTGGAAACCCTGATTCAAAAAATCGCTCCTCATATTAAAGAAAATGGAGGCTCTATAGTCCACTTTAGAGGATTTTTAATTATTACTCCTTCTACCATTTCTGTGGACAACACTCGCCTATCTTAAAACTTAACCTTTTCTGATCGAATTTCTTTTTTCTCGGTGTAACTCTAGGATGTTTTCCGAGAACATTCCTAACATCACGATCTGAGAACCAAGTAGTAGAAAAAAAGCCCCTATTACTATAATCACTTGATGGATTCTGCTCTGATATGCCCACTCAAACATCGCATACCCTCCTAAAATACCCCCTATTATTAGTCCTATTATGCCAATTGAACCGAAATAAAACAAAGGATTGCTTGTTTGAGCTAGTTTATATAATGTTTTTACTATCACGATACCATCTCTGATAGGATTCAATTTGGCAACCGAATCTCCTGTTCTCGACCTATAGCTAATTGGAACTACTTCTGTAGAAATATCCCCGCTTACACATCGTATTCCCAATTCAATTTCTATCCCGAACCCTTCTGATGTCAAAAATAAATCTTCTATTGAGTCTTTCTTAAATGCATGATACCCACTTAGCACGTCTCTAAAATCTTCCCCATAAATTTTAAAAAACAACATGTTGATCAATCTATTCCCAACTTGATTTACTAGAGACATTGCACCCGGACTCATATCATAAAACCGATCTCCAATCGTGTGGTCCTTCCCACCTTTCAATGGTTTGACCATGCTTAATCCATCTTCTGCTAAATATGTCCCATCTCCATCAACCATGAGGATCATTTCTGATTCAATCATCTGAAAGGCCTCTCTAACCGCACTTCCTTTCCCTTCGCCCGATTGAAGTATTACTGTTGCTCCCTTCTCCTCTGCTTTCTCTCCCGTCCCATCCACTGAACCCCCATCAACGACAAGTATGTTGGTAAACCCATTTTGATAAAAACCTTCGATGACCCTCTCAATTGTTTCTATCTCATTCAATGTGGGAATTAATACACATGTCATTTCTTGGATTTTCATCTATAAACATTCATTTCGCAATCTGCAAAAACCTTCCCACACATGATGCAAAAATGTATCTATAGGCGCTCCACATTCTCATACTGCCTCCAAAACTGCCTCCACGACAAAATCTAAAAAGATTTTATAAACGATCCCCCTACAGTCTTCATGGATGCGCTAGTAACTCTAAGTTTGATATTTTTATTAGCCACCTTCCTTCCCTATCTATTCTATGTCTTACTTTTCTTCCTAATTCGACCAGATCCTCCCTCTCCGAATAAGCCACAGTCATTCCCCCCTGTAAGCATTATATTGCCCACCTTCAACGAATCCTCCATCATTAAAAAGAAACTCAAAGATTTATTCTCTTTAGATTATCCTCTTGATAAAATAGAATTAGTTGTAATAGATTCCAGCACGGACGAAACGCCAACTATTATTTCTTCTTTCTTCAAAAACATCAAAACCACTCAGCTAATTTTAATTAAAGAGCCAAAAAGGAGGGGACTTGCGGTGGCTCTGAACGAAGCATATGCTGCAGCCACTCATGATATTGTAATCAAAACCGATTGTGATTCTCTACTAGATCCGTCCTGTTTAAAAGAAGCAGTGTCTCATTTTTCCGATAGGTCAGTGGGCGCAGTAACTGGAACTAATATGGAAGTCATAGGGGGAAGTAAGGTCGAATCTGGTTATCGCAACGTACAGTCTTATATACAACTCCTAGAATCCCATCTCGATTCAACTTTCATTTTCCATGGTCCCTTTTCGGCTTTCCGTAAAAAATGCATAGTTCCTGTGACTGAAGATTCATTAGCAGATGACACAGAACTTGCCTTGAACATTCGAAGACAAAATTTCAAAGTCTTATTCGACCCCAACATAAAATTTAAAGAAGCAGCACACTCTGCTTTCTGGAAACGAAGATTACAGAAAGATCGTCGTGCGGTAGGTCTCGTCAAAGTCTTATTACAGAACAAGGATCTCCTTGGAAAGTCTGGATTATATGGTTCTTTTATTTTACCATTCAATTGGTGGTTCCTAATACTATCTCCTTGGTTTGTTCTTTTGAGCATATTCTCGATACTCCTCACTATTTTTTTAGCTTCTCCTGTCTCGGCTATGGTAGTGCTATTGGCCTTGCTAATTTCTATGTGGCTCGGTCAAAAAGATTCACTCGGTCCCTTTCAAATCTTTTATTCATTGTTTGATACACAAGTATCGCTCCTACGTAGTCACTTAATACTTTTAACTAAGAAAGACACCGATGGAACTTGGGATGCAGATCCAAACTTACGAGAGATGATGCAATGAAAATAATTCAAGTCTCGCCAAGATTTCTCCCTAACATAGGTGGAGTAGAACACCACGTTGCTTCTATTAGTGAACGTATGGTCAAGTCCGGCCATGATGTAACTGTATTTACGTTAGATGGAGATGGAAATCTGCCCCATCTATCCTATGAAAATGGAGTGGAAATTCGCAGATTTTCCTACACAAACTTACCTAAACTCGTTTATACAATTCGTCAAACACCCGGTGATGTACTCCACGCCCATAACTACCATTCTCTTATTCCTTTAATATCTTCTATATCTGCCGGAACTAAACGTTTTTTTGTAACTTCTCATTATCACGGTGCGGGCTCTACAAAAAACACGGATATGCTACTATCTTTGTATAGGCCATTTGGATCTTGGTGCCTCTCCCGTGCCAATTCCGTTATTGCAGTGAGCAATTGGGAGAAAAATCTCCTCTCAAACGAATTTAAAATTCAGCCCACTCTGATTCCCAATGGAATCGACCCGTCCCCTTTCCAAAATGCGTCTCCAGAGCATCGAGACCGTCCTTATGTCCTATGCGTTGGACGATTAGAACCCTACAAGGGATTTCAACACGTAATTCGAGCGATGCAATTCCTACCAGACCATGATCTTATCATCGTGGGTTCTGGAAACTATATGCTTTCTCTTGTTGACATAGCAACTCATTCTGATGTCAAAAATCAAATTGTTTTTATGAACAATCTTTCCATTTCAAAACTCGCACAAATGTACTCAGGCGCAACAGCTCACGTCACACTTTCCACGCATGAATCCTATGGCCTAACTATTGGGGAGTCTCTACTATCTGGTACCCCGTGCCTTGTCAGAAAAAGCGGAGCTCTAGGCGATTGGGATGAACATCAAGGCTGCCTTAGCACCGATGAAACAGAACCAAAAATACTGTCAAATCTAATAATAGAGTGTTCTTCACTTACTCCTTCTTATACTCAACCAACAACGTGGGACGATGTGGTAAAATCTCTTCTCGATCTCTATTCAAATGGCTAACTCTATTCCCCTACTACTTCTCATATTGCTGCTTGTTACAGCTGGATGTTCCCAATCTGTTTCTCCCTCTGAAATTTCGACCCTCACCACTCAGTCATCTGTCGAACTCACACCCGAACCTCCTAACCCCGGACCACCTCTACCGCCCTCGATACCACTCACACCCGAACCTCCTAACCCCGGACCACCTCTACCGCCCTCACCACCATCTTTACCACAACCCAATTTAGAACCTTCTTCTTGTTCTTCTCTGGAGATTGAGTATAATTTTGACCCGCCGTCCTCATTGATAGACAAAAAAGTAGATGTATTCGGAGTCGTGGTCTTTGCAACCGGTGGGTTTTCTGAAGCCAAAACAAAACACGTCGCAAATGTTCTTGCAAAATATCTAGACAACGATGAAAATGGAATTCCAGATAATCCACTAGTCGTTCAAACAATGATAGAAGAACGTGCTGGAATGATTTTATTTGTAGACGAAGATGAGGAGGAGGTGCTATTCGATCGATGGGACCATGACTATTACGACCCTGACAAATTACAAACGCAATGGGCAGATGAAACTAACCCTAGCCGGGAATTCGATGCAACAATAGAAGAGGTCTTACATGTCATCACAGACGTGGGATATGATAACGCATACCCTGATGTCTTCGGAGAAGTTTCTGGATCTACTTTGGCCAATTTAATGGATAATGCTAGAGGGGGGCATTTCGAAGAAACTTCAATCTACAATGAAGACCGTCCCTGGATTGGTAAAAGTGCAGTTCCTTCAAGCTACCCACCAGGCGCTTGGTACACTTATGATGATAAAACATGTACCTACGACTGTATGATCACCGAATACATCTATTGGGGTTTAACTTCCATTCTCGGGGCCCAAGAAACCCGCTCCCATGAAATTGGCCACGAGTGGGAGTTGCACACAAAACAACTTGTTAAAGAAAGTGACCCAGGATTGTACAATTTATTAACAGATCCTCAATGGGGTCTCCCGACAGAACTACCAGATGGATCTTATTGCAAATAGAAATTATTTTATCCCAAATACTATTCTAAGAATCTTACTCCTTTTTGCAATCTCAAATACCAACACACATCCTACTACTGTAACCGCTGTGATGATTAAAAACTTGGCCATCCAATATATTTCCATATTTTTTAGATAGTATAGTGCGACGAGTGCGAATGGAAGATGAACAATATAGAATGGATATACTCCCCTGTTGAGGTATGTGAGATGCTTACTAGGTTTATTAAGATATTTCGCACCCCACGAAAAACACACCATGCACCACGCCCACGCATTCATAGAGTGGATGATGCTAACAATATGGCCTGTTGGAACTTCCCAAAATCCATAACCTGCTAGCACCCACCCCCCTTCTAAAATATATCTCGCATATCCCTCTGCCCATAAATCAGCCGATGCATCGACCCCTAGCATTACCAAAATCACAACATACGAAAACATAAATACACACCCTAGTACCATCGAACTTCCCCGTATTTTTTCGAGAGATTCCCAGAATTCTTCTTTGGCTGTTATGCACAAATATCCTATAACAAATAACACTAAATACCAGAAAAATTCATAGCCTAGCCCAACCACACCTGGCAAAAACGGTCTAATTAAAAATTCAACAAATACCAATGGTAATGGCATTATGAGGAGTAGTCCAATTCCATTTTTGACCTTAAAACACTGTTTAACAATACTACCAATTCTGCCATCTGGGCTCCTCCGAATACTAGAAAAAATGGGTGCACAAATCAAAGAATATATGAATAAATTTACGAGAAACCACAGGTGTTGTGGATGAGAAATAAAGACCAATTT
>Ga0066376_10002802_pt1 | contig 16035 bp, 16 predicted proteins | sample Knorr_S15_td_Bot_FD_77009 | JGI IMG/M metagenome (GOLD analysis project Ga0066376, IMG submission 77009) | Marine microbial communities from Southern Atlantic Ocean transect - Knorr_S15_td_Bottom_ad_5009_LV_A | ecosystem: Environmental > Aquatic > Marine > Oceanic | place: Southern Atlantic... | reverse complement strand
CTGCCGTATATTCTCGCACGAGCGTATCCTTTCTCCCTCCGCCCAGAGGGAGTTGTAGGTTGATTGGACATAATAAGGATACGCTCTCTTTCCTCCCCCTCCCATCGCCCATCCACAACTTTCGAATATATCTCTGGACGGGGGCGATAGGATCTGGTCGATCGATAGGTCCTGCCGGCTTAGAAGGCGCTGATGATAAACGGGGTATTCGTTGGCGTGGTCAATGGCCGAGAGCATAGACGGGACGCCGCAGGGCCCCTTGACAGGGTAACAAATCGGTGTTGGGCCGGGCCTGAGGCAGGCGCGCTCCGGCCAACATCGTGCTGGGCGGTTTTTTCAGTAGACTAGGTGCACGAATCTCTGGACGATTTCATCTCCAGTATCAGCAGGGACCACGATCTTGATGACGCAACGCCGGGGGGCACCGCGCCACCAGACCCCCGGCCGTCCCAGACGTAATGCGCCCTGCGCCGATGACGGTCGACATTGTCAGGTCGGGCACCTGCCTTCACCGCGATTCCAGCCAGTAGAACCTATCTTCGCTGATTCTGCCGGCCGCGCCTTTGAGTGGGCCCGCGTCGACGGCCGAGACCTTGGTCAAGGCGCTCGGCTCATCCGATCTGCCCAGCATCCACATGGCCTGCTCGTGATTGCCCCGGATGCCCTCGTCTTCCGGGCTCAGGTCCATGGCCTGTTTGAAATAGAACGCCGCCTGCTTGGTCTCTTCCCTCAGATAGTGAGCGATTCCCAGGTGGTTGTAGGTTGCGGCTTTGTCGCCGCGCTCGTCGATGAGAAAATCGAGACCCGCGCTGATGGCGGCGTCGTATTGTTCCAGTGCCACGTATACTCGAAGCAGCCGGGTGCGCAGTTCGCTGTCATCGGGATCGAGCTGCATGGGGTCGAGGTAAGTCTTGCGTATGTGTTCGTCGATCATCGCCTTCAGCAGATTGTGCTGGGCTGCTATCTCTTCCGCGACCGCCGCTTGCGCCGGGGGTTCCACGGTCGCCTCGGTAGACAACGCCGTCGGTGGGAAGGTCTCCCACGCTGTCTCCGTATCGACGATCAGCCTGCGCTGATCCAGCCCGGACAGTTTGGCCAGTTCATCGGCGCCATGGCGCCACGCCTCGTGGAAGGATCCGTCGATCAGGGTGATCTCGAGCGGGATCCACAGGCGATCGTCTCTTATCAGATAGAGACGCGAATCCACCGGCAATTTGTAAGACTCCCAGCGCGCCACGCCCGAATCGAAGAGCGGGAAGATGTGCCCGGGGTAGTCGACCAGCGCCGTGGAGATGCCGGCGCCTTCGAGGAGGCTGCAGAACAGAGCCGTGAGGTCGTCGCAGTCTCCTGCCCGACGCTTCAGCACCTCTGCCGCCGACTGCACGTGATCGATGGCGAAGGCGTCGCCGGCGACCTTGGCGTAGGGGGTGTTGGCATCGGGGACATATCGCACGCCGTGCTCTTTCAGGGCTTCGAAGAGGGTCATCGCCTGAATCAGATTGCTGGCGGGGCGGCCGAAATAGCCGATCTCGTTCTCGAAGGCCACCAGCAGCGGTCGAGCGAAGGCGGTCACCGCCGCACTCGTCGGGGCGATGAAAGCCGCTGCCCGGGCGACGCTGTCCCAGCGCAGGGCGCCGCGGCCGTTGATGGTCAGATCGTGTGTCTTCTCAACCGAGATCGTCTCCTCTCCCACCTTGAAGGAGAGGGTGACCTCCGCCTCGACCGCTACCTCGCCTTCGAGCTGGAGGATGTCCGGACTCAGCACCGCGTTGAGTGCAACCGGAAGTTCGGCGAGGGGCTCGAGCGAGAATTGCTGCTCGAATGGACGACTCATGAGATCGGGTATGTAGAGGCTGACCGTGGCTTGGACCGGGTTCGGGTCGGTGCTCGCTACGAGTACTGTTCCGATAGATTGCTGGCCATAGATCTTATAGAACGAGGCAAAGATGTCCTCGAATTCCACGCTGGCGATGCGCACCGAGCTCGACACCGGCTGGTAGACGACCTCCAGAGATAGCGTCGCCGGCAGCTCGGAGTAGACCAGGTCGCGGTCGACGGCGACGACCTCGAAGGTGTATTGTCCGACGGGCAGGTCCTCATACTCCACCCGCTGCTGGGCGGGTGACTCTCCAGTCCACGTCATAGCCGTTCAGGCGGTAGCGAAAGACGATGCCGCCCGGACGGGTCTAATTGGACTCCTCCTCCATCCAGTAGAAGCTGTCGCCGTCCACCCGCGCCGCGTCACCCCGCATCGCCCGCGGAGTCCGGCTTTGTGGCGACGTAATCTTTGCTTGCAGATGACATTCTGAGATTGTGCCGCTCTCCGAACCAGCGACTCAGGCCAGTTGGAGTGGCCGGATCCGCGCTAGGGCGGTTCGGTTCTGCTGCTCGGAGTTCCATATGTCCAGCGCTTGCTGGGCTTGTAGCCAGAACCGGGCCGAGTTGCCAAAAAGGCGCGCTAAGCGTAGCGCCATGGTCGGCGAAAGTGCGCGGCGCCCTCGCAGCAGCTCGTTGATGCTCTGCCGCGACACTCCCAGAGCGAGAGCCAGAGAGCTGACTGACAGCCCGAAATCTGGCATGAAGTCCTCGCGGAGCATTTCACCGGGATGCGTGGGGGCAATCTGCCGTGGCTTGTCGTTGGCTTGGGACATGTCCTGGCTCCTCAGTGGTAGTCCGTGATCTCGACGTCATAAGCGTCGCCGTCCATAAAGCGGAAGCAAATGCGCCATTGATCGTTGACGGAGATTGAGTACTGGCCTCGTGCTCGCACCGATGGTCGTGCGCCAGATAAGGACCCGGTCGTTCGCATCATTCGGCGCGACGGATCATCCAGCACATCGAGTCCGGCTGGGCAATATCACGATCTTTCTTTCCACTTGTAGGCGCGTCTCGAATTCTCGCAGAAGACCTTGTCCCAAGCGGAATCCGGCTTTGTGGCGACGTAGTCTTTGGCGAGTCGAAGAACGTCTGCATAAGTACGCTCGCTGCGGTCGGAGACCGGCCAGTCGCTGCCGAAGACCATTCGGTCTTCCCCGAATGCGTCCCACAGGATGTCGAGATATCGAGCATAGTGCTCCACCTCGGTCGGCGCAGGACGGATCGTGCATCTGAGATCCATCATGCCGGACAGCTTGCAGAAGACATTTGGATATTGCGCCGCTCTTTGAACAAGCGACACCGCGTCGGGGTCCGGATCGTCTCCATCCATCCCAATCCCCGCGCAGTGGTTGATGATGATCCGCAGGTGGGGGATCTCGGCCGCGACCTTGAGCGAAAGGTCGGATAGAGACAGATCGAGCGACAGATCAAGATCGGCCAGCCTCCGTAAACCGTCGAAATCGTCGGGCCGCCAGAGACGCGCTCGGATCCCCCGGTAGACGGGATGCTTGCTGAAGCGTTCGAGATGCGTTTCGAAGCTGTCGTCGTGGACGTCCAGGTTACCGACGAGACCGAGCAGGAAAGGCTCGTCGTCAGCTAGATCGAGGACCCACTGGTTGTCCTCCACCCACCCGCTGCATTCGACGACGATGACGCCGTCAACACCTGCGGGAACTGCCTGTTCCTTGCAGCGGTCGGGCCTCGTCGTGACGTAAATCAGGTCGTCCGGTTCGGGCCACGGTGCCCCCTCCGGGCGGAACGGATCGTAGATGTGCACGTGAGTATCAATAATCATGGCTTTCTTCCTTTGTCTCGCGCTTGCGGCTTGTAGCCAGAACTGGTCCGAGTTGCCAAAGAGGGCGCTAAGCGAAAGCGCCATGGTCGGCGAGAGTGGGGCTCCTCAGTGGTGGTCCGTGATCTCGACGTCGTAAACGTCGCCGGATTCAGGCTCCGGTCCCCTCCACCCGCAAACCCAGGGCTTCGGCGCCCCTGCCTAATTGCAGATCGTGGGTTTGAAAGACGAGAGGTGCGCCCAGGGAGGGGACGACGGCGAGTGCACTGGCCAGATGCAGGGCATCGAGGGTTCCGAGCACGGTGGGAAACGGATCGGCAGCCCGGCCCAGGATTGGACTACTGATGGGAATGCGGTACATCGCCTCCCAAAGCAGATTGAACTGTTGGTGCAGAGCAACGCGTTCGGGGTCGTCAATTCTCCCCTCCAGGCGCATTCGGTCGATCGTGCGCAGGAATTCGACTCGGGTCAAGAGGCTTGTGAACGACTTTTCCCAGTTTCCCCACGACGACAGTGCGTTGTTTTCCCCCAGAAATCGACTGAGGATCACAGACGTATCCAGATAAACGATCACCTGCGGCCTCGATCCGCCAGCAACGCTTCTACGCCATCTACTGACTGCGCCAGCGACACAGCCTTAAGGTCTCTCAGAACCTCTATCGACCGCGTTGGTTCGATCACCTCCAGGTCATTCTCCGCGGAGGAAGGCACCAACTGCGCGACCGGATGCCGATGCGAGGTGACGTTAATGCTCTCGCCGTTGCGAACCAAACGCAGATAGTGTCCGAGGTGAGTTTTCAATTCGGCGGTACTCACGGTAATCATGGTCACAATATAGTCATAATATGGTCAAGTTACAATGCAGCCAGGGCCTTGGTCCGGATTCTTCTGCCGGATCTTGACATCAGTCATAACGAGTATATACTATGGTATATACCTTTTTTCAGGGAGTGACGATCTCATGCAGACCGCCAAGTTGTTCAGCAACGGAAGGAGCCAGGCAGTAAGGCTTCCCAAAGAGTTCCGATTCACGGGAGACGACGTCTATATAAAAGGATACCAGGGCATCGTCATGCTGCTCCCAAAAGACTCTCCATGGTCGTCACTCGTGGACAGCCTCGACCAATTCACCAGCGACTTCATGGATGACCGGAGCCAACCGCAGGAGCAACAGAGAGAGCTCTTGTGATCGCCTATTTACTGGATACAGATACTTGCATCTATCTCATTAAGAAGAAGAACCCACGGGCGCTGGTAAAACTACAGTCCATGGAGATCGGAACCGTGGGAATCTCCTCCATTACACTTAGCGAACTCGAGTATGGCGTAGCCAGGAGCACCAAGCCGCAACAGAACAAGCTCGCATTGGCCCATTTCCTCGCTCCCCTCGAGATAATGCCTTTCGATGACCAGGCTGCAGCGCAGTATGGTCCGATTCGAGCACTGCTGGAGAGCAATGGCACGCCGATCGGCCCCCTCGACACGCTCATTGCCTCACATGCTCTGGCCTTGGACGCCATCATTGTCACAAACAACATTAGAGAGTTTGCCCGTGTGCCGAAACTCGTCATTGAAAACTGGTTCGATGACTGACAATGCAATGCTCCTTGATGGGTCTGCCAGTTGCGGATTTTCAGGATAATCCGCAACGTATTCAATGATTTTGCAACCTTGTACCCTCGCTACACCCCCATCACCACTCCCCCTCCGGATCCACAGTAGAAGCTGGATTCATCCAACCGCGCCGCGTCCCGCTTCAGGGGCTCCGCAGTCGCCACCGCCAGCATCTCGTCAGGTACCACCTCTTCCGTCCGACCAAGCGTGACAATCGGTCGATTCGCCATCTTGTGGCAAGCATCGGTATATTTAAGACGAGATTCCGAATGCGAAAACCGATGTCGCCGAGAATAACCTGATGACCATAGACCGAAAAACCGTCCACAACATATGCGCGCGTAACGATATCGTACGCCTGCGCCTGTTCGGCTCCTACGCCACAGGGGAGGAAACACCCGAGAGCGATGTGGACCTGATCGCTGATTTTTCGGACCGCAAGAGCCTTCTGGATCTGGTGCGTATCGAGCGCGAATTCTCCGAGCGCCTCGGTCGCAAAGTCGATTTATTGACGGAGAACGCCCTGAGCCCCTATCTGCGAGAAAGTATTCTCCGCCAGACCACGGTCGTCTATGAGCTCGCCGCGTGACGACTCCGTCTTTGTTCGGCACATCGAAGAGTCGGATATCGCCGGCATGCGGGACAAGCTGGTTCACGACTACATGGGTGTCGACCTAGCCACGGAGGGAAGTTCGTGCCCAATCCGGAGAAGCTGGTCCTGGCTCTTCGGTCGCAGTATCCTTCCTGATCCAGTTGCTCAGCGAATTTCATCCCTCCTCAGCATACTGTCCTACAGGAATTCGACGTGGTTGACCATGTCAACCGACGATAGGACATCGCAGACCAGCACTATTGTGCGAACCATCTCGCCAATGGGCGCTTGACGCGGAGTGTAGAGTATGCCGCTGTGAAGCCACCCATCAGCATGAAGACGCAGGAAATCATCATCATGCGTTAGAATCGACCGGCTGTGCCCTGCAGCGAAGGCGAGCTGTTCCTCGTCCCTGTGCCAAGCATTCCGGCTTCCTGACAAGTAGGACATCCACCCCACGACGGCGCAAGCCGTTCACAACCGAACGGGCAATGTGCTCGTCGGTGTAGAGGCTAACCGCCACCGAGTTTCCCAGGAAGCTTCGACGCAATCTGCTGCTTCAGACCTTCGACGAACACGTCACTGGTGCGCAACGCTTCATCGATCTCTGCCCGGTGGTCATGATAGTAGGCGAGTGCGGCATATACTTCTGCAAGCGTCAGGTCGTACTCACTGCTGATCTCATCCGCGCTACGTCCGAGCCGCTCATACCATATGGCAATGTCTGTCACGGTAATTCGGCGCCCTGCGATTCGGACTTTGCCCCCCGCGACGCCTGGAGTGTGATCGATGTATCGATCCAAGATTGGCGTTGTCATTAGTTGCTCGATCCTGTCTGTACTTTCGGTAGTGGTGGCGAATCTTGCCCATAAGTAGAGGCGGCGGCAACCCTCCAGGTAACGAGGCTGGCTTTCCACACCTCACACCTAATATAGGCGATCCCTCGCCCAAGTATCCCCGGTGTTGGATGCGGTGACCAGCCCGGCGTCGGCCGTTCAACCACCGCCAGCACCACCTCACCGCTCGCCCCCCGGCTCCACTCAGTAAAAGCTGGATTCATCGAGCCGCGCCGCGTCCCCCTTCAGCGGCTCCGCCGCCGCCACTGCCAGCATCTCGTCAGGCACCGCCTCCTCCGTGCGGCCCAGCGTCCACAACGCCTGACCCAGATTGCGGCGCGTCCCCTCGTCATCCGGATCCACGTCTACCGTCTGCTTGAAGTAATACGCCGCCTGCTTGGTCTCCCCCGTTCAGGAAGTAGGCGATACCAAGGTGGTTTGGAGTCGCCGCCTTTCGCAGCGATCATCTATCAGAAAATCCAGGCCGGCCCTGATGGCGTCGTCGTAACGCGCCATCGCCACGTGGGGATAAACAGGCGCACCGTCACCTCGACCGGGCTCGGATCCGCGTTGGCCACGACCACCGAGCCGACGGGCTGCTGTGCGTAGGTGCGGTAGTAGGAGGCGAAGATCTCGTTCGGACGCTGGCGATCTGCACCGAGCTCGAAAGCGGCTGGTGGAGGACCTCCAGGGCTGCCGTGGCAGGCTGTACAGAGCGCACCAGTCGCTGTCCACCGCGACGATCTCGAAGGTGTAGTCCCCCGCCGTCAGGCCTTCGTACTCGACGCGGGTTGCTCGAGTGGTACGCCAATCCTCGTCGGGACCGTTCAGCCGGCATCGGTAGACCACGGCGCCCTGACGCGTCTTCGCATGGAACTCGAAGGCCACCAGACCCGCGAGACGCCGGCCCCATCGGTGCCGAGCCACATGTTCCTCCCGGTCCCCGTAGCTCAAAGTGGCACTGCACGGCATCGCGCACCATAGTGCGCAGTCGTCAAGCGTATCCCCCTCGGTGAATATTGGATGGGGTAGCGCTTTGGCCTCGTAGCCACCTTCGGACGAGTCCTCGACGATGAAGATGATTTCGTTGGACATGCCTGGACTCCAGACTGTGGGTTACTCTCCTGATTTCCGGACGGAAAATCTTCTTCGCAAAGCACGAAGTCAATCCGTCGTTGCTATCCTAAGATTCGCGTGCCGGCCATAGCCATGCATTGGCAGGCAGGTCCAGATCGCCCCGTCTTCTTCATCAGCGAGTTGTATATCGTTCCGTAGAATCGCTGTCTACTCGACGCTGTAAACCATCCAGCCTTCTACAACGTCCGCCCCGTCCGTCCTGAAAACAATCTGCGAATCTCTATAGATGTGGAAGGTCCCTCGACGGCTCGCCAGCAGGCCGGAGGATCGGCCATAGGCGGCGGTCAACTGATTCAGGGTACTGCCTGCCCGGACCCCCATCGAGGTCTCACCAGCCGGCCCGTCGAGGGATGAGCGGAAGGAAACCGTGCTGTAGCCAGTATCGATGACCAGATTCCTGGAGCCTGTCCCGCCCCTGCTATAAATGGTGATGGCCACTCCATCGTCACCCGCAGCCGGGATGGCGATGACCGCGTCGGGCATATCGATGGTATCGTCGTACTCCCTCGCCTCGAGGCCATCGACCCGCTCCGGTCGCCTGATTCGCTGCTTCCCCTTTACTCCCCCTCCCCCACTCCCCGCGCTGCCCCTGCTGCCGGTATTCAACGCCGTCAGGTTGATCAGGGCCAGCGGCAGATTGCCGTCTTTGGCCTGCTCGAAGTCAGCCTCAGCGGCGGCCCGGTCGGGCGAGTCACCTCGAGCACGGGCAATGCCACGGGCTATTAGCGCACTTGCCTGCGACACGGCGTCTCCCCTCTCGCGCGCTATTTTGGAAGCCTTCCGCGCCAGCAGCTCGGCCTCCTCATGCTCTCCCTGCATATCCGCCACACAGGCCAGGTTGATGCGCGCCGTCGCGTACTCCGGATCTCTCCCCGCGGCCAGCTCGAGCGATCTCCTGGCTTCTTGGAGGAAGCGTTGGCGACGCTCGTCGCCGCTCTCGCCAAAGCCAAAAATAATAGCCGCCTTCGTACGACCACCCAGCCTGGTCTCGGTATCCAGCTCCAGCGGGTAGACGAACGGCATCTTCTCCGGCTCGAAAAGCAGTAGCGCTTCCAGGGCGAGCGAAACCCCGGCGTTGTTGAGGATCTCGCGACTTTGAAAGGTGCGAGCCACGAAGTCGAAACAGCGGCCGGCTTCCTCATACTGGCCGATCAACAGCAGCTGGTTGCCGGCATCGAAGACCGGGATCAGGCGTGCCAGTTTTTCGGCCGAGCGCTCGAGAATGACCCGCCGATCCGCCAGCGATGGATGGTCTCCCCCTTCCTGGTCCAGGCCGTATTCCTTGTAAATCCGCTCCAGCGCCTCGGCGGCGACATCGAGAGTGGCATATCCCGCCGAGTTGCCGTAAAACCCCCCGAAATAGTCGGCCTGGCTCTCGACCTCGATCGATTTCCTCTTGCTGCCGCTGAGCCCCCTTAGCGTGCGCCCGACGACGAGATCGCGCACCTCATTGCCAAAGTCTCCGGCCCAGCGATGATCCTTGTAATAGTGTGCGAGCTCGTGGCCCAGCACGAAGGAGAGGGCGTCGACGGTGCCCGGACCCATGGCTGCCAGCGCGTCATAGGCGCGCTCCTCGATCATGACCGAATTCTTGGCAAAATCGAACCAGACCGCCCGCATTTCGCCGCCGCCACCGGTGGGGATCAGCCGCAAACGGGGTTTGGCGCGGCCGTCTCCTATGGCGTGAACGAGATCGTCGAAGACGTTTTTGGCGGTTTCGTATTTGGCGCGGGCTGCATCGGACGGGGACTCAGAACAGGCGGGTGTCGCCCTCGCCAGGCTCATGAGCAGGACCGCGGCAGCCAGAGCACACCGACATCGATTTCCCCTTCGCAAAGAACGGCGGCCCGCGCCCGGGGAATTGGGGCAACCGGGGCGACGATCCGAGCTGATGTCGTGGGGAAGGCTCTGCATCATCAAGCGTCTTCGCTGTGTGGCTAGCGAATCAGCGTCATGCGTCGAACGTAGGGCGCGTGACCCTCGACCTCGAGACTGTAATGGTAGACGCCGCTGGCCACTTCGCGGCCGCTGTCGTCGTTGCTGTCCCACACCGACTCATGCGTCCCAGCCGGTATCTCATCCTCGATCAGGGTGCGCACCTTCTGACCCAGGGCGTTGTAGACCACGAGCTGCACCTTGGCAGCTTCGGGCAGCACATAGCCTATCGTGGTCTGTGGATTGAAGGGATTGGGGTAGTTGGGCAACAGATCCACCTGGAACGTCGTATCCACGGCCGCCTCCTCGACGACCGCTGTTGGCGCCAAGTGGCGTGAGCGCAGCGAGGCTACCAGCGCCTTGTCGCGTGAAGCGATGTCGATGAACATGTCTATAGTCGCATCGATTCCGGCGTGAAAATCGAACAGACCACCTCTGCCAATGAACAAGTCGTCATTATCTCCGACGTTGCCCGCGTGTGTCCTGGTATAGGCGCCATCGTGTGCCCAGAAATCGAGATTGTCTCGCCCGGCGCGGTGATCGACGACTCGCCCGTCAGGATATCCTGCGTCGCTGAACAGGCCGTCGGCGCAGACCAGGTCGACGAGCTTGTATTCCTCCAGCTCGTTGGTCAGGGCTGGTTGGTCAGGGCTGGGGGGCGAACGTGCCACACCAGAGCACCATCGATGGTCAGCAACCGGTTGTAATAGTGGGCCGTGCGGACGCGATGTTCGAACAGGAGGTACTCGCGCTCCTGGGCCTCCACTTCCTGGCTTTCCTCTTCGACAAAGACCTTGTAAACCGCTCCCCCGTTGTGGACATCCCTCAGCCGCAGCTCCGTTACCGGCTGCTCCAGCACGACAAGGTGCTCGTTGTCGCGACCTAGCCAGCCGAGCTTCTCGCGGCTCCAGGCGCACATCGTCGGCACCCCCGTACCGGCCCAGCCTCTACCCATCAGGCCCCATTTTCCAATGCCCGCACCGTCCTCTGAGGGGTCCTGGCCCGGCGCCTTCAGAAAGGAGATGTCGTACAGGTCGGGCAGACTGAGCGCGTGGCCAAACTCGTGGGCCATGATTCCGGTGGTCCAGACGAAACCTCCCTCGCCTCGGCCCTCCTCCAGAAGGGAGCCCTTCCAGTGTTTGCCCATCAAGCCGATATTCCTGCCATTGATACCGGGATCTTTAGAGCGAAAATCGCGACCGAGTCCGGCGTGGCCGTTGGCTTTCCCCTGGATAAAACCCTCCGGGACGGAGCGCATGAGGACGAAGATATAGTCCACATTGCCGTCGTCGTCGCCGGAGTTGGGAATGCCATCGACGCCGTTGTTGTCGAACTTCGTCAAATCGACATCGACATCGACCTGCTTGAGTATGTCGCGGGTGAATGTGCTGAATTTGCCCTGCTGAGCAGGGGTGTTGGCCAGATACTTTGATGAAGGATCACTCGAGGTGTAGCGCTTCGGCAGCACGGTGCCCTCGACCTTGAGCTGGCCGAAGGACATGACGTCGAAAAAGTGGGCAAAACTGCCGGGTAGGCCAGGATCGAAGAGCTGGTCGGCGTAGGCGGGGATGCCCTCCCCCAGATGACGCTCATTGGCGAACTGGGCGAAGATGAGCAGGACGTTGATCGTCCCCGTCGAGGACTGGCTGATGGCGCTGACAATCCCTAGAAAAGCCGGGCCCTCCAGCGGAGCCTCCACAAATACTTGCTTGGCCGGGGCGGGTGGCGGTGAACTGACGGGGGGGGTAACTGTTGGGGAGGTAGTAGACACCTCCTGCCACCAGGATCGCTATCGCGGTGAGTCCCAGCTTCTGTTTCCTGGAGAGTGGACCCATCGAAGTATAGCTCCATTCTCACGGGTATCATTGAGCGTATGTCCGTACTATCTTAATACGTTAGCGTTGATCGGACAAGCTGCTCGCGCGCCGTCTGCCAAGTATCGGCGGCCCGTCTCTGGCCGCTGATTGTCAGATCGGCGATATCTGGAGCAATTCATGAAAGTGATCCTCCTGCTGCTGCTGGCGTTGATCGCGCCGGCGACGTCCGCGGTCCCCCCGGCCGAAGCCGTCCCGGTGCGACCGCCGACGCTGGTGCGCTGGTCGTTCTGGGTGCCGCCGCAGCGCATGGCGGAGTTCGCGCCCGTCTTCGACGCTGATATCGCGCCGCTGCTCGAGAAGCACGGCCTCACCGATCCGCAGCCGGACACCCGGGTAATCCCCGACAGCCTGTTCAACCGGGTGTACGCCGTACCCTCCCGCCAGGCCTTCGAAGCCATGCGTGATTCGACCTACGCCGATCCCGCTTTTCTGGAGCTGATGCGGTCCCTGGGCGAACGCGTAGACCGAACCGGCGACGACGGCCGCTTGCAGAGCATGGTGGCGCTCTACTCCGATCCGGCCGGTCCGGGCAAGAAGCGCTACGCCCCGCCCGGGCGGGACGTCCCGGTGGGCATGGGGCGCGGCCACTGGACGACCTACCGCGTCCCCGACGGCCTACCCGGCCTCGACATCCAGCACCTGTTCGAGGACCAGGCCGGCAACATCTGGGTGTCCACCTTCGGCAGCGGTGTCAGCCGTTGGGACGGGGAGCGCTTCACCACCTTCACGCCGGACAACGGCCTAGCCGGCCTGCAGCCGCGCTACGCCCTGCAGGACCGGGCCGGCAACATCTGGTTCGCCGTCGTCGACGGCGGTATCAGCCGCTTCGATGGCGAGAGTATGATCTCCTTCGGTCCAGAGGACGGTGTGCCAAAGGGGATCTCCTTTATTATGGAGGACCGGCGCGGTCACTTGTGGATGCCGACGCCGAAGGGATTGGTCCGCTACGACGGTGAGGTCTTTCACGCCTACGACGGGGTACAGGGGCTGGACTGGCTGTGGAAGACGACGATCCACGAAGATCGCGACGGCCGTCTATGGTTGGCAACCAGCGAAGGCGTTAAGCGCTGGGACGGCCACGAGCCGGTCCGGTTCGAGCCCGTCGGTCCGCCGATGCCACACGGACCCCGACGACAACGCCCTGCGCACGCAGTTGCTGCGCGTATACGTGGCCTTAGCTCAATACGACGCGGCCATCAGCGCCGGTCTCGATTTTCTGATCGACCACCGCGGGGATCGGGGCGCCACCCACAACCATCTGGGGATCGCCCACTACCTGAAGGGCGACACCCAGCAGGCGGCGTCAGATTTTCAGCAGGCGCAGGATCTAGCACCTGAAGATGAGGGGATCCGCCGGAATCTGAAGCAGGCGATGTGGGCCCTTGGCCGGTCTGAGGAGCCGGTGGCGGCTGGCGTTACGGTGGCGGCTGCAGAGGGGCTAAAGGGGGACTCGGGGCGGGTGGACGGCGACAGCTTTTACTGGATCGAGTGATGACTGAGGGATCATCCATCCACCATGCACGGTAATGCTACCCATCTCAGGGAGACGCTGAGTGACTGAAATTCCGATCTACATTCCTGTCCAGGACTGGGACAGCGTCGCTGATCTGCCGCGAGGCTGGGAGCCGCCGCCGGCGTGGCGATACGCCAAGCGGCTGGTGCTCACAAACGATACCGACTGCGATCGCCATGCAGAACCCCTCGAGGTGGATGTCGACTTTCACTGTCATCAAATCACCGATTTGGGGCGCGAGGTCAGAGTCGCCAAGGTTGTCGGTGAAGCCGCTCCGGTCGAAGAGGTGCCCAGCCAGGCCCACCTGATCGCCGAAGAGGACGAAGTGCTGCGCTGCCGGTTGTATTTTCTAGCCGATGTCGCCGCCAGGGGCACCACCACCTACGTAGTGCTCTACGGTAATCCGACGGCGCCAGACCCCGCCTACGAAACCGACCTGTCCGTCAGTGGTGAGGGCTACGCCTTGGAGATCGAGAACGAGCACTATCGGGCCGTGCTTTCCGATCTGAGCGGCAACTGGAAGAGCCACTTTCCAAAGGGGTGGGCAGCGAAACTCGACAGCGGCGGCGGCCACGGTGTGGAGGGTACGATCCACTGGGGACCGGACTGGAGCGACGAGCAGGTGGGGCGCTATCGGATCACCAGCTGGGATGGCCCGCCCATGTTCGACTACGATGTGATGCGCGGCCCCGTGTGTGTGCGCGTGCGCCGCCGGGGACATCCGATCCTGTCCCTTGGTCCCCGTGTCGGCCGCCCCCACAAAGTCATGGCTACCGTAGTCTACACCTTCTGGGCCGGTCAGCCATACGTGATCATGGAGTCGAAGCTCGAGGTGCTCCAGGACGTGCGCTTCCGGGACTGCCGCAACGACGAGTTCGTTATCGGTGAGGATTTGCCCGACAGGGCCTGGATGGGACCTGACGGTGAGATCGGTTTCGGCGGCGTGGGCTGGAGTCGGGAAGATCCACGCTGGATGACCTATTTCAACCGCGAGACCGGCGAGGGCTTCGGCAGTGTTCATCTGGAATCCGAGAACACAAGCTCAAACCCGGAAACAGAGGGCGCGGGTTTTTCCAGGACCGGAGTCTGGGTTCGCAACCCTGTCAGCCACGGGAATATGCAGGCCGGCGACTATGTCTACGAAAAGAACGCGTACGTCATCCACCGTTTCGTAGAAGACAGCGAACACAAGGGGTTTGCCGATCTCGTCGCTCACCAGCATCGACTGCTGCAGCCCGTTACTCAGCTTGAGGCTTCGCCGGCACCCAAGCCGGTCACCTGCGAGCACGTCATGGATGCCCTGCGGAGAACGAATGAATTCGAACTTTACCTGGCGGGCTCGCCCTACGGCCAGCGACAGCTTAGTTTTGTCGATATTGGTGTTGTGCGTAAGGTTACGGTCGACGACGGCGACATAAGCATCGATCTGGTCATGCCGTACGCCGGACGGGAGACCTGGTTTGGCTGGTTCTCGGATTGCATCAAGGAGCAGTTGGCGGCTCGCCTGACGGGCGTGGGCACCATCGACGTCAGGCAGGTGCACGAGCCGGAGTGGACGCCCGAGCAGATGAATGACAGGGCCCGTCGGGCCATAGGGGCGGCGGACGAGTAGCAGGGGGAAGGGGTAGACGGGGACAGCTATTACTAGATCGAGCCACGTTTACGGAGGACCGAACATGCATCGGCTGGCGGCGAGTGAGGGGAGTTCCTTGCGGAGCAGAACCGCCCGACTAGTGGTCGCTGCCTTGGTGCTTGGCGCGTGTACCCGGGTCGACGCTCAAGATCTGGTCTTCAAGGGCCTCGACTTCGAGTCCTGGAACCACCCTCGCGGCCTGGTCAAGGTGCTGCCGGGCGGTGTCGAGGTGAAGCGCTTCGGCAAGGGGTTCAACGCCGTGGCCAACGCCGGCGAGTTCTCCTCCAGCGTGATCGGAATTTCCGGCCTCCGTCCCGAGCACGCCGCTTCCAATCAGTCGCAGGCCCACCGGGTGACGGACCAGGATCCGGCGACTTGGTGGCAGCCCGATCCGGCGGACCCGCTGCAGACGTGGTGGGTGGAGATCGATTTGGGTCGCGCGGTAGTCGCGACCCAGATCCGCTTCATCTTTCCGGACACTACGGGCGCCAGGCCCTTCACGTTCTTTTCGTCTTCACCAGCCCGGGCATTCCCGTCTTCGGTGGCAAGGTCAGACGCGTCGACTTCAGCCGCGTCGGTCGGCCCGTCAACAACAACACCAACCGCGTCGTCGAGTTCGATCTCGAGACGAGCGGTCTGAATCCCGCCGCTGGTGAGAACCTGGTCAACACCGAGACCCTCGATTTCGACATCATCCGTTTTGTTCGCTTCGTGGCGGAAGGTCGCTCCAGCGAAGCGGCCCTGGCCGAGATCGAAGTGGATGGCGTCGGGTTCAACCTCTCCACCAGGATTGCGACCCAGAGACGAGTCGAGAACGGCGAGTCGCACTGGGGTGGGAGGACGTGGACCTCAAAGGCGCGGGACTGTGACGGGTGCGGTAAGGGCAGCGGCGCTGAGGTGCTCGTCGACCAGGATCTGGGTGTTCGGTGGTGGGCGATCCAGTCCCAAACCGCGGGCGATTGGCGCGATTGGGGCATCTCGGGGGTGATTGATTTCGGCAGTACCTTTCGCATCGATCGCATGGTCTGGCTGCCCATCGTTTACCGAATCAGTCCCATCCTCTACGGCTTTGAGCGGTGGAAGCAGTGCAGTTGGGAGGTCTTCGACTTTCTCACCTCTGACGGCACGCCGAGCAACCGTGCTGACCCGGTTGTCGAAGGGCTCTTTGAGTACGAGTACTTATCTCAAGTGGACAATGATTCCTGGCCACTCTTCCGCCACCTGTTCG
>Ga0066376_10002800_pt1 | contig 16040 bp, 14 predicted proteins | sample Knorr_S15_td_Bot_FD_77009 | JGI IMG/M metagenome (GOLD analysis project Ga0066376, IMG submission 77009) | Marine microbial communities from Southern Atlantic Ocean transect - Knorr_S15_td_Bottom_ad_5009_LV_A | ecosystem: Environmental > Aquatic > Marine > Oceanic | place: Southern Atlantic... | reverse complement strand
GGGAAGGAATGATTCCAAACCTTGCTCGAAGGTATAAGCAAACGAAATCATCAGGTATCCGCGAATGGATTGAGCAATTTATGAGCATGCGGTCTTGCCCGGAATGTGATGGAACACGGTTAAGAAAAGAAAGCCTTGCCGTTATAATTGGGGGGAAAAATCTCGGGGAATTTTCTCAAATGTCCATAAAAGATTTTTTTAACTTTATTAGTAATCTAGTATTGACTAAAACAGAAACACTCATAGCGTCTCAGATCTTAAAAGAGCTAACAGAACGGCTGGAATTTTTAATTAATGTTGGATTAGAATATCTGACATTAGATCGTTCAGCAACCTCTCTCTCGGGAGGAGAAGGGCAACGTATTCGATTGGCAACCCAAATTGGCTCTCAACTTATGGGAGTGCTATACATACTTGACGAACCCTCTATTGGTCTTCATCCGAGAGATAATGCTCGGCTTATAAACACATTAAAAAAACTTCGTGATCTAGGGAATTCTATATTAGTGGTTGAACACGACCGTGAAACAATTGAATCTGCAGACTTTGTGGTGGATTTAGGGCCAGGAGCTGGAGAACATGGAGGAGAAGTTGTCTTTTCCGGGACACCAAGACAGCTTGTTAAATGTAAAAAATCAATAACAGGAAAATATCTTCAGGGGAAAAGGGAGATTCGTATACCAAAAATGAGGAGAAAAGGATTAGAAAAATCTTTATATTTAAATGGTGCTTGTGGAAACAATCTAAAAAAAATAAACATTGATTTTCCTTTGGGAAAGTTTGTTCTTATTACGGGAGTTTCCGGAAGTGGAAAAAGCACACTTGTGAACGAAACACTCTATCCTTTGTTGGCTCAAAAACTTCATGGTGCCAAGAAATATCCACTGAAGTTTGATTCTATAGACGGAATTGAACATATAGAAAAAGCTGTTGAAATCAATCAGAAACCAATTGGAAGAACACCAAGATCGAACCCTGCCACTTATACAGGTGTGTTCACTTATATACGGGAACTCTTTTCTCAAATTTCTGAATCGAGGATCAGGGGATATAAGGTAGGACGATTTTCTTTTAATGTAAAGGGAGGACGTTGTGAGGCATGTCAGGGTGATGGAATTATAAAAATCGAAATGAATTTTATGCCGAATGTATATGTGATGTGTGAAGTGTGTAATGGACTCAGATATAACCGTGAAACTTTGGAGATAAAATATAAGGGAAAAACAATTGCTGATGTGCTGTCTATGTCAGTTGAGGATGCGCGAAAGTTTTTTACAAACATTCCCATTATTAAAAGAAAACTTGATACATTATTGGATGTTGGCTTGGGATATATTCGGCTTGGCCAGCAGGCCACCACATTGTCCGGCGGTGAAGCACAGAGAATAAAACTTTCTGCTGAATTATCCAAAGTAAACAACAAAAGGACTGTCTATATTCTTGACGAACCCACAACTGGTCTTCATTTTGAAGATATTCGAATGTTACTTTTAGTCCTTCAAAAATTAGTTGATCAGGGAAATACGGTGATTGTAATTGAGCACAACCTTGATGTCATAAAAACAGCAGATTGGATTATAGACTTAGGACCAGAGGGGGGAGAAGAGGGAGGAGAGTTAATTTTTGCAGGGGTACCTGAAGATTTAATTCAAGAGAAACATTCATATACGGGAGAGTATTTGCAGAAAATACTTCAAAATCAAAAATAGGTTTGGGAGGATGTTTGAAAAGCCAAAAAATAATTACATAGTCTTCTCTTGAAAGAAACTTTGTTTTCTTGTTACCTTACATGCTGTAATTTTTCTGAAAATTAGCTTATAATATAAAATGACAGAAACGCATATTACCAATCCTTCTCTTGTAAAAGAAGATTTTATTGTTGAAAAATCCCTTCGTCCTGTTCTTTTTGATGATTTTATAGGCCAAACGGAAGTTGTAAATAATTTAAAGCTATATATTAAAGCGGCGAATCAGCGCGAAGAATCATTAGACCATGTATTAATTTTTGGCCCCCCCGGTTTGGGAAAAACGACACTAGCTAACATTATTGCGAAGGAAATGAATGTCAATTTTAAACCTTCCTCGGGACCCGTTATTGAAAGGGCCGGAGATTTAGCAGGGATGTTAACGGGGCTGAGCAGCAGGGATGTCTTTTTTATTGATGAAATTCACAGAATTAACAGTATTGTAGAAGAATATCTTTATTCTGCTATGGAAGATTATTCCATAGATATTATGATTGACAAAGGCCCAAGTGCCCGCAGTGTTCAGTTGAGTATTGAACCGTTCACATTGATTGGTGCAACCACAAGACTAGGGAATTTAACCTCTCCGCTGAGAGATCGGTTTGGTGTTGTTTTGCGTGTTGATTACTATGATTCACAAGATCTGTTTCAAATTGTAAATCGATCTGCTGAATTATTAGGTATAGAAATAAATGAGGAAGGTGCCTGGGAAATAGCCAGACGATCTCGGGGAACTCCAAGAGTTGCGAACCGTATTTTAAATCGCACCCGTGATTACGCAGAAGTGAAAGCGGACGGAAAAATATCAATAAAGGTTGCTCAGAAATCTCTTGAGGCTTTAGGTATTGACAAATATGGACTTGATGATATGGATAGAAAAATCTTATCAATAATTATAGAAAAATTCAACGGTGGACCCGTTGGTGTCGGATCGCTTTCGGTAGCAGTTTCAGAAGATGCTGCTACCATTTCTGACGTTTACGAACCATTTTTAATTAAAGAGGGCTTTATTCAACGAACCCCAAGAGGACGAATTGCCCAAGAGAAGGCTTTCAAGCTTTTAGGTATAAAAACAAAAAAACAAAAAGGGTTATTTAATGATTAGGAAAAAGGTAAGTCATAAGTTAACGGAATTTGATTATCCATTACCAAAAAAATACATTTCACAGTACCCATCGTCTGTCCGTGACCAGGCAAAGCTCATGGTTTTACATAAAGAAACGGGTGAGATTGAACATAAAAAAATTCCGGATATTGCCAATTATTTGAGGAAAAATGATCTCATTATATTTAACAATACAAAAGTGTATCCTGCGAGACTTTTTGCTATAAAAGACAATACTGATGCAACAGTAGAGGTGTTTTTACTCAGAGAGCTTGAAAATAATCTTTGGGAAGCCATGGTCCGCCCCGCAAGAAAAGTTCGAATCGGAAATAAATTAGTTTTTACTCCTAAAGTCTATTGTGATGTAATTGATAACACAATTTCAGGAGGAAGAGTAGTTCGGTTCGAATATGAAGAAGGAAACAATATACATGAAGTTATTGATAAAATTGGAACTCCTCCCCTTCCACCTTACATCAAACGACCGGCAGACAAGAAGGACAAGGAACGTTATCAAACAGTGTTTGCCGAAAAACGAGGTTCAGTTGCAGCACCGACTGCTGGGTTACACTTTACAAAGAGATTATTAACAAAATTAGAAAAAAAGGGTGTAAATATAGGATTTATTACTCTCCATATTGGGGTTGGGACATTTCGATCAGTTCAGGTAGAAGATTTAAATAGACATCAAATGGATTCTGAATATTTTGAAGTTTCACCTGCTACGGCTCTTGCAATAAATGAGGCAAAGAAAAAACGAAGGAAAGTATTTGTGATAGGTACGTCAACAGCAAGAGCCTTAGAAACCGTTGTTGTTTCCGGTTTTCAGGTAACGCCAAAGCGCGGGTGGACAGATAAATTCATTTACCCGCCATATAAGTTTAAGATGGCAGATGGTTTATTTACGAATTTTCACATGCCTAAAAGTACTCTGATGATGGTTTCTTCAGCTTTTGGGGGTCACAAATTAATTCTGAAGGCTTACCGGGAAGCGAAAAAACACAACTATCGTTTTTTAAGTTATGGCGATGCAATGCTGATTTTGTAAGGAGCTAAGTGGAGAGGGGTTCCGATAATAAATCTTTCACCGGAGTAATTATTCTAGCCGCAGGCCAAGGAACAAGGTTTGGCAGAAAAAAGCAATTTAAGTCATTTAATAATACAAAATTACTTACCCATGTAATTACGGTTTTTAGTCAGTCTGAGTTCATTTCGGAAATAGTAGTTGTTGTTCCTAAAAATTATGTTGAAAAGATTCGGGCTCAAATGCAGGGAACTTCTGAGAAAATAAAGGTAAACTTTGTTTCTGGGGGGAAAAGAAGACAAGATTCCGTTTTTAATGGGATGAATGCACTTTCGGAAAAATGTAAATTGGTGTGTATTCACGATGCGGTCAGACCTTTTATTACTGTCAGTATGATTGAAAAAACAATAAATGCTTGTGAACAATATGATGGTGCAATTATTGCAGTCCCAGCAAAGGACACATTAAAAAAAGTGAAAATAGGTAGAATTCAATCTACAGTAAACCGAAATAAAATTTGGCATGCCCAAACACCACAAACTTTTCGGAGGAAAAAACTTGAAAATGCGCTTCAATCTGCCAAAAAGGAAGGAATTACAGGCTCTGACGAGGCATTTTTATTAGAGAGATTAGGATATAATGTGGCGGTAGTTGAGGGAACTTTTGATAATTTAAAAATAACAACACCGGACGATTGGCGGATAGCAGAAGCAATGTGGAAAATACGACATGGTTAAGTTTGGAATAGGATATGATATTCACCCTCTTGAAAAGGGTTCAAAACTTATAATTGGTGGATTGGAAATACGCAGTGAATTCAGTTCAAAAGGACACTCAGATGGGGATGCGTTAACTCACGCAATTATTGATGCACTTTTAGGTGCAGTAAACCGGGGTGATATAGGTCAATATTTTTCCAGTGATGAGAATAAATGGAAGGGCGCAAACAGTCTGGATCTTTTATCAATTGTTAGGGGAGAAATCATCTCTTTGGGATATGAACTGAACCACATTGATACAGTTGTAATTCTTCAAAAGCCTTTTATTAAAACATATGTTTTGGAAATACAGAAAAGTCTTTCAGATATTCTGAAGACAGATAAAACTAATATTTCAATAAAAGCTACAACAACAGATTATCTGGGGTTTATAGGTGAAAGTAAAGGATGGGGAGCTATGGCGATAGTTTCCTTATGTAAGATGGAATAATCTTTTGAAGAAATTGATCCTCTCTTCGAATGCCAAGGTAAACATCGGATTAAAAATCATTAATGAAAGATCGGATGGTTATCATAATATCCAAACTCTTTTTCAGGAAATTGATTTTAGCGATCAGATTAGTTTTTGTGTGCGTGACAAGGGCTGGACTATTTCCATAGATGATCCGAGGATACCAAACGATGATTCAAACACATGTATTCAGGCATATCAGGTTTTTAAAAGTCAGTTTCCTGATATTGGGGGGATAGCATTAAAATTACGAAAATCAATTCCTTCTGGCGCCGGTTTAGGAGGGGGATCCAGCAATGCTGCGACAGTATTAAAAGGATTGAACAGCTTGTATAAACTGGACTTGGGAAGGAAAATCCTGGAAAAGCTTGCTATCAAAATTGGTGCTGATGTCCCCTTTTTTATTCATGGGGGGGCGCAGGTTGGAAAAGGGATAGGTGAAAAGTTGACACCAGCAAGATTAATTGAAGGATATTACCTTTTAGTTATTCCTCAAATTGCAATTAATACGAAGGAAGCATATAGTCAAATAAAAAAGGGCTTGAATCTTTCAAAACATAAGCATAAGTTCGCCGGCTCATTAAAGGAATTCAATGATTCCTTTACGTTCATTCAAAATGATTTTGAACAAGTAATTATTCCAGCGTATCCAGAAATTGGGAGGATAAAGAAAACGCTTTCAAAATTGGGGGCAAAGTTTTCCAGTTTGTCGGGCAGTGGTTCGACTGTGTTTGGAATTTTTGACGAAGAAGCAGATGCATGTTCTGCCCAGTCATATTTTCAAACCAAATATAAGGCGATTCTCTCCACTCCAGTTCAAAGCTGAGAATTTTTCAATCCAAAATAAGAGTAGTTGGTAACATGAGATTTAAGACGAAATTATTTTGGGGAGTCGTCTAACGGCAGGACACCGGGTTTTGGTCCCGGCAGTTGGGGTTCGATTCCCTACTCCCCAGCAGTTATGAATAAAAACATAAATGATTTAAAAGTATTCTCAGGAAGAAGCAATCCTGATCTTTCTGAAAGAATAACTGATTATTTGGGCATTCCCTTAGGGGAATTGACTATCAAAAATTTTGCAGACGGAGAACTCCGAATAAAATACGGAGAAAATATACGTGGAAAGGATGTTTTTATTATTCAGTCTACAAATAGTCCGGCTGAAAATATAATTGAATTGACATTGTTGGTTGATGCAGCTGTGAGAGCTTCCGCAGGCCGGGTTACGGTTGTAATTCCCTATTTTGGATATGGGCGACAAGACAGAAAAGATGCTCCTAGGGTTCCAATTTCATCCAGAGTTATGGTGGACATTTTTACTGCAACGGGAGCAAACAGGATTATTAGTATGGACCTCCACTCAACACAAATTCAGGGATTTGCTTCTATTCCATTTGACCATTTATATAGTCGCATGGTATTATTAGATGAAATAAAAAATCTTGGATTAGTCCCGGAAGAATCAGTTGTGCTTTCTCCTGATGTAGGTTCAGCAAAAATAAGTCAAGCGTATGCAAAACGGTTGGGAATGCATTTTGCGCTTATTGATAAACGGAGATATGCTCCGAATAAGGCAGAAGTCGTAAATCTCATAGGCGATTTGAAGGATAAAAATGTAATTATTATTGATGATATAATAGATACGGCAGGGACAACAGTGAATGCTGCTGAAAAAGCCATGGAAAATGGAGCACGATCTGTTTATAGCGTTGCAACCCATGCATTATTATCAGGAAAGGCAATTGATCGATTAAAAAATTCACAGATTAAACAATTTATTTTTACTGATACAGTTTTTGTACCGGAAGAAAAAAGACTTTCAAATATGCAGTTTGTAACAGTATCAGGAATATTTGGCGAAGCTATTAAGCGGATTTATAATGGAGAATCTGTAAGTGCATTATTTAATTTTTAATAAGGAGTTTTAAAATGGCAGCACATTATGATTTTTTAGAAACAGTTAGAAGAGTCGAAACCGGTTCGAAAGTAGCAAAAGCTCTTCGAAGAAACGGAAAAATACCGGGGATTTTTTACTATAAAGGTGAAGAGAATATTAAACTCTCTTTTGATAGACAAGCCTTGTTAAAGACACTCCATAAAGGCGGACATATATTTGAATTGGATTTGGAGGGGACAAAACAGTACGCCATGATTAAAGAGGTACAATATCATCCAGTAACAGATGAAATCATCCACCTTGATCTTATGCGCGTAAGAAGAGATGAAAAAATAAACATTTCTGTCCCGCTGGTTTTGGAAGGAGAAGCTCTTGGGGTAACAGAAGGTGGAGTTATGATGCAATCATTATCCACAGTAGAAATAAGTTGTTTACCGGAAAATGTTCCTGAACAAATCACACTGGACATTACTTTATTGGCATTAAACAGCAGCTTATTCGTTGCTGATATTATAGTGAGCAGTGATATCGCCATTGTCACTGATGAACAACTTGTGATTACCACCATTACATTGCCAAAAGAAGAGGAAGAGCCTGAAGTTGAACCTGAAGAAGGAGAAGAAGGAGAAGAAGGAGAAGAAGAAGGAGAAGAAGGTGAAAAGTCTTCTGAAGGAAAGGAAAAATCTGGTAGTGACAAAGGTGGGGAAAGCGCTGAATAATAATGAAAGCATTTGTAGGCTTAGGGAATCCCGGGCCGGAACATGCCAAGACGAAGCACAACGCTGGTTTTTGGGTGATGGACGAGTTGGCCAGACGATGGACAGTACAGTTCCAGCCTGGAAAAGGATCTTTTGTGTACGCTGAAGCAGCTGAGCAAGACGTTCTTTTGGTTAAGCCTACGACTGGTATGAATGCCAGTGGAGTTGCTGTAAAAACCATCGTTAATGATTATGGTATTGCCATTACTGATCTCAATGTCGTAGTAGATGATGTAGACCTTCCACTGGGCTCAATGCGTTTGCGGCCCAAGGGTGGTGACGGTTGTCATCGGGGGATGGAATCTGTGATATATCATATGGGACACGCGGGATTTCCCCGCTTCCGAGTTGGCGTAGCTGCATCCGATCACAAACGACCAGCAGAAGAGTATGTACTAAAACCATTTAAAAAGAACGACCAGCCCCATGCTGATGAGATGGTTCAAACTGTAGCAGATGCAGTGGAATATTTCCTTCAGGAAGGACTGGACCACACGATGAACAGATATAATTCATGAGGATATGAAATATGGGAAATGATTTAATGATGTATGTAAATCTGGCTTTAGGGGCAGGTGTTCTGGCCTTGATTTTTTCGGCTTGGAAAACAAGATGGGTCAACAAACAGGATGAAGGTACAGATAGAATGAAAACAATTGGAGCCAACATTGCTGAAGGAGCCATGGCGTTTTTAAAAGCAGAATACAGGGTTTTGGCTGTTTTTGTAGTGGTTGTTGCTTGTTTATTGGCTTTTGCCAATGCAGGAAACCCGGAATCCAGCCCACTCATAGCAGCATCATTTATTACAGGTGCCCTTTGTTCAGGATTGGCTGGATTTTTAGGCATGCGTGTGGCTACAAAAGCGAATAACCGCACTACAAATGCCGCCCGGAGCGGACTGGCTCCAGCATTGAATGTGGCCTTTACCGGAGGATCTGTTATGGGTCTTTCCGTGGTGGGATTGGGTGTTATTGGTTTGTCCGGCTTGTTTATTGCATACATGAACCAGGACTGGAATATCGGTAAAGTATTGAATGTTATTTCAGGATTTTCACTGGGCGCATCATCAATTGCGCTTTTTGCCCGTGTCGGCGGCGGGATTTATACCAAGGCAGCTGATGTAGGCGCAGACTTGGTAGGTAAGGTTGAAGCTGGAATCCCGGAAGATCATCCGTTAAACCCAGCGACGATTGCTGACAATGTAGGCGATAATGTTGGCGACGTCGCCGGAATGGGCGCAGACCTTTTTGAATCCTATGTAGGTTCCATTGTTGGCTCAATGGTCTTGGGCGCCAGTATCCTTGTGGTTGGGGGGTTCGATCTGAGCTTTGTGATCTTGCCATTATTAATTGCCGGTTCAGGAATCCTTGTTTCTATTGTTGGAACATTCATGGTTTCCGTGAAAGAAGGCGGCGATCCTCAGAAAGCCTTAAATAAAGGAGAGTTTGGCAGTTCTTTTATTATGATTGCTGTCATCTATTTTTTAATTCAAAATATTCTTCCCTCTGAATTTGTACAGGGCGGTCAAACGTTCACTAGTCTGGGTGTATTCTGGGCAACCGTCATCGGATTACTGGCAGGATTGGGGATTGGTCTAATTACAGAACATTATACCGGAACAGGAACATCGCCTGTTTTATCTATTACGAAACAATCCCTTACCGGACCGGCTACAAATATTATTGCCGGACTAGGTGTGGGCATGCAGTCCACTGCTATCCCTGTTTTAATTCTTGCTGCTGCTATAATTGGTGCACATCATTTTGCCGGTCTATATGGAATAGCCTTAGCTGCGCTGGGAATGTTGGCCAATACTGGGATTCAGCTGGCGGTAGATGCCTACGGTCCAATTTCAGATAATGCCGGGGGAATTGCAGAAATGGCACAACTTCCTTCTGAAGTGCGTAATCGTACAGATAAACTGGATGCGGTTGGAAATACGACAGCTGCAATTGGGAAAGGCTTTGCCATTGGATCTGCTGCTCTAACAGCACTGGCATTGTTTGCTGCATTTATGGTACAAAGTGGGATTGAAAGTATTGATATTTCTAATCCCAAAGTAATGGCGGGATTATTTGTTGGAGGAATGCTGCCCTTCCTCTTTTCATCCATGGCAATCGGTGCAGTAGGCCGTGCGGCAATGGCAATGATTGAAGAAGTGCGCCGGCAATTTAGGGACATTCCCGAATTAAAAGCAGCCCTTGCAGTTTTAGGCAAAGGAGATGAATCTTCCTGGTCAGAGGAAGATAGGTCGGTTTATGAACTTGGGCTTACCAAGGTTGAACATGCCCGCTGCGTAGAAATTTCAACGCAATCCGCTATTAAAGAAATGGTTTTGCCCGGTATACTGGCCATCTCCTCACCGGTTTTGGTTGGTTTCATTTTCGGCCCGGAAACATTGGGTGGTCTTTTAGCAGGAGTTACTGTTTGCGGTGTGCTTATGGCTATTTTTCAATCCAATGCCGGCGGTGCTTGGGACAATGCCAAGAAAATGATTGAAAAAGGGATTGATGTGGATGGTGAATATTTTGGAAAAGGATCTGATGCCCATAAAGCTGCAGTGGTTGGTGATACTGTCGGGGATCCATTTAAGGACACATCAGGGCCTTCGCTAAATATTTTAATAAAGTTAATGGCAGTAGTATCTTTGGTAATTGCGCCGCTGTTGACACAATAGGTTTAAGGAGAATATATGAGGTATTATGAATTACTTTACATTATAAATCCAAATTTTGAACAGGATCGTTTAAACAAAGTTATGGAGAATGTATCAACGGAATTAAATGGAAAAAAAGTATCCATTATAAATCATTATGTCTGGAGCAAAAAGCGACTCGCTTATATGATTCAAAAATATAAATATGGTACGTTTGTCATTCTTCAATTTGAAACCGAAAAGTATGACTTTTTTATAGACTTTGAAAAGTTTTTGGAATTAGATAAATCAATTCTTCGGCATCAATTGGTTCGTTTAGATACAAAACCCGATGTACACGAGGATAAACCGGAAGATTTATATGTGGATGAACAACCAAATGCAGAAGTTGTTGAAAAGGTAGGAAAGGAATCAAGCAGTGTCACTATTGATGATAAAGAAACTGAGCCGGAAGAAACAAAGGAAGAAATAACCGAAGGTTAAAGGAGAAATTATGGCATTTATATTAAAAAGAAAATTCTGTTATTTTAAGGAAAACGGAATTACAGAAATAGATTATAAAGATACAAAACTTCTACGGAGGTTTATCACTGAGCAGGGAAAAATAAAACCACGGAGAATAACCGGTTCGAGCTCAAAAATGCACCGAAAATTAGTGAGAGCTATCAAGCGGGCACGAAATATTGCTCTCATGCCTTTTGTTAATACAGAACAGGAAGGTTCATAATGGAAGTGATTTTACTAAAAGATTTAGAAGGACTTGGCTTTGAGGGTGAAATTGTTAAAGTAAAACCGGGATTTGCAAGAAATTTCCTTGTACCCAAGGGAATTGCTTTGCGTGCTTCTAAAAGCAATTTAGCTGTTGCAGAAGAAAGGAAGCGGATTAAAGAAGCGAAAGAAAATAGAGTTGAAAAGGCAAATCAAGCCTTAATAGATAAACTTGCCAAAACAAATATAACAATTGAAGTTCAGGTTGGAGAAGAAGAGCGGATATTTGGTTCAGTAACAACACAGGATATTCAAAAATTTCTTGAAGAAAAGGGGATAACAATTGATCGCAGTTGCATTTTAATGGAAGAACCTATAAAATCACTGGGTGTATATAATATCCCGGTAAAAATCACAGTTGATCTTGAATCAGAAATAAAGGTATATGTGATAAAAACGATCTAACTATTAAAAATTTTTGACCAAAGAAAACTAACCTATGGATTAATTGTTTTTCATTGAAATCAGATAGTTCTCATAGTGAAAGATTTTGTATAAAAAATCTTGTTTCTCTCAGATCAGAACGAAGCGAGAAAATGTATGTGGCCCCAACACGACAAAAAAATGTTGGGAATGAGTTTTTTTAACACTTTTGATTTTTATCACATTTGTGATGAAAGATAACACTACATGTATGTTTTTAATGAAAAAATATCGTATTAACAAAATACAATTCAAAGTTTCACATATATTGTTTTGCATATTGTACCCTACATTATCGTATATATCATATAATGCTGTAAACTTTGATAAAACTGCTAAATGGTTCTACCTAAAAAATGAATTTGATTATATTGGTATAAGCGCATTTTACATTGCGGGCTTATGTCTTTTTATTGCTGCATTTACACTTTTCGCTCATCGATTGACGATAAAACCACTAGCAATTATCCTTACTATATTGAGTGGAGCCTCAGCCTATTTTATTGCTAAGTATAATGTTGCGATTGATCATAATATGGTTATGAATGCAATATATACTGACACTACCGAAGTGCGAGGACTGTTATCAATCCAAATGATACCCTATTTTTTGTTCTTAATAGTCTTACCAATCATAGTAATATTTATTGTTCAAATAACTTTTGCAGGTTCAATAAGATATTTATTGGGATCTATTTCCTTATGTTCTTTAGCGATTGTTATGGCTCTAGGGCTATTATATGCGCAGTTTAATCCTATACACCGCGCAGCAAATATGTCAAAAAAATATATACTTCATCAGCTTATTCCACTAAATCACATACAAAGTATTGTTAGTATTATACAAGATTATGTGAACTCATTTCTCCCCGAACAGGATATAAAGGAAATTGAAGTTTCTGCTTATACATCATCACAAAATAATTTAGTAGTTGTGTTAGTTGTTGGAGAATCTGCTAGGCAGAAAAATTTTAGTTTATATGGGTATACTAGGCAGAACACGAATCCTATCCTTTCAAAAGATAAAAATCTTCATTTGCTTAATGGAGTAGCAAAATATGGTTCAACATTATATGCATTACCGGAAATACTTTCTAAACAGGATGTACCTTTAGCAACTATTACTGCAAAAGCCGGAATTAATACAGCATGCTATTCTCATTTTTCCCTTTATGATAATTGTGGTACAGTCGGAGAAACAAGAGTTTCAAATTGTGGACATGGTGGTCGTTGTTATGATGAAGATGTAATACCCTTGCTAAATGACAATCTTAAATCATATACCTCTGGATACAAATTCATTGTATTACATCTTGGTGGCGGAAGCCATGGTCCAAACTATCAAAAAAGATATCCCCCAGAATTCCAACGTTTTCACCCAATGTGTCTTGATGCAGATGTAGTGAACCAATGCACTGTTGAGGAACTATATAATTCATATGATAATACTATTCTTTATACGGATTATGTTCTTGGAAAAATAATAAATGAACTTGATAATTCAGGCGTTCCTTATGTTTTTATTTATTTATCCGATCACGGTGAATCACTGATGGAAAATAACCGTGTATTTCATGGAATGCCGCCAGGCATACCATTACCGCCAGAACAAAGACACGTTCCATTGATCGTTAAATCATCGATACCATTGTCAATATTAAAACGTCAAGAATACAAGCAACCGGATGTTTATGATTCAGTATTGGATCTCTTCTCTATTGAGTCAAATATCACGGACAAAGAAGGTAGTTTTCTCAAAAAATAATACCTAAAATAAGTAGAGATACAAATTAAAAACATAATACAATTTATATTAAATCAATTTCAGTTTTTATTGACTAAAGATTAATCTCTCTTCTATCTTTTATACCTATGTTTGTCGGAGTCTCTTTTCCTATCTTTAGTTATAAAGTGTTCACTTATTCTATTCCGGAGGAATTGAAAAAGAATATGGCCATTGGAATCAGGGTGAACGCATCTCTTGGAAATCGAAATTTAACTGGTATAATTGTCCAACTAAATCCGAGGAATTCATATAAAGGTGCTGTGAAACAGATTCAATCAATTGTTGATAGTGAGCCAGTTTTAGATGAACCACTTTGGAAATTAATTGTCTGGATGAGTAAATATTATTTTACTCCTTTAGGAAATGTAGCGAAGACTGTATTACCATCCAGACTCTCTGCACAGTATAATCCTCCTTCGAATTGGTTCGCAAGTGTTATTGCAAATTCAGATATAAAAAATATGGATAAGTTGAGCACAGTTGCTCCAATTCAATTTAAAATTCTGAAAAAATTAAGCGAGTATAAAGAATTTATCCAGGTTGCAACACTTAAAAACTTAGCAAGCAATCCATTGGGTGTTTGTAGGATTTTAGAAGAAAAAGGGCTCATTATCTTAGAAAAAAAATCGATTTATCCAGATGTAACCAGGCTTTCATTTAATTCAATCCCAAAAAAGATTTCTTTTACAGAAGAACAGGAAAAAGTATTACACAATCTTTCACTTGAATTGAAAAATAAATCATTTACTGCCCATTTACTGCATGGAGTTACAGGAAGCGGGAAAACAGAAATTTATGTTGAAATCTCAAAAAAAGTAATACAATTAAATCAGACAGTTATAATTCTTCTTCCTGAAATATTAATTACGCCCCAAATAGCAGGGAGATTTAAGGCAGAATTTGGTGAAACTGTTGCATTATGGCACTCAAAACTTACTCCACCTGTTCGTTCATGGACATGGAAAAGAATTTGTTTAGGAAAAATAAAGGTTGTTATAGGAGCAAGAAGCGCAGTGTTTGCACCAATAAAAAACCTTGGACTGATAGTTGTGGATGAAGAACAGGAATCCTCATATAAGCAGGAATATCCAGCTCCAAAGTATCATGCAAAGGAAGTTGCACTGATGAGGGGGAGACTTCATAAAGCAATGGTTATTATGGCAAGTGCGACTCCAAGCCTGGAAAGCTATTACAACCAGATAAAGGGAAAATTTATGTATCATACATTATTAAATCGCTATGGAGGGGCTAAATATCCACAGGTCTTTGTTGTTGACATGAAAATTGAACAAGAAGAATCAGGAAAGTTTGGACAAATATTTTCTGGCTTATTGTTAGAAAAAATAGAAAACAGGCTTCAGAAATCTGAGCAAATAATTTTGATTCAGAATCGAAGAGGCTATGCCCCTGTTTTCCGTTGCAATGATTGTGGTGAAATGGAAATGTGCATACGATGTCATATTACACTTACATATCATAAAGTTGGAAATAGTCTACATTGCCACTATTGTGGATTTCGGAAAAAAGCGATTGAGTTACAGTGCAAAAAGTGTTCAGGATATAATTTAGGATTTCTTGGTATAGGAACACAAAAAGTTGAAGATAGTATAAAAGAATCTTTTCCTAATGCAAAATTAGCAAGATGTGATTTTGATACAGTACGATCTTTTGAATCGGTTACCAAAGTACTAGAAAAATTTAGACTAGGGAAGCTGGATATGTTGATTGGGACCCAGATGATTGCAAAAGGACTAGACTTTGAAAATGTTACTTTAGTAGGAATTATAAATGCAGATACAGGATTACATATCCCAGACTTTCGTGCTGGGGAAAGAGTGTTCCAGTTAATTTATCAAGCATCAGGTCGTTCCGGAAGACATAAAAAGCCGGGGCAGGTCGTTATTCAAACCTATAATTCAGATAATCCTGTAATTAAAAATGGGGCGAAGCTTAATTTGAAAAAATATTACAACATTGCACTTAATGAAAGAGAAGAGCTGAACTATCCTCCTTTTAGCTGGATTACAAAATTAGTATGTTCTGGAATAAAAAAGAGCATTGTGCAGAGAGAAATAGAAAATGTGTATTCTGAATTGAACGGAAAATATAAAGGGCTGGAAATTATAGGACCTTCTCTTTGCTATAGGGAAAAATTGCGTGATAGATACCGGTTTCAAATTGTATTTAGATCTGATAAATCAAAAGACAAAAACGGCCGTAAACTTCATCGTTTTCTTGGTCTAAACTTTGGTATGGAGAACAATAAAATGAACCGTTCAGGGGTAAAATTATCTTTGGATGTTAATCCAGTGTCATTGCAGTAAACAGTGTACAGTTTTATATTAAAAAATGAATTATAGGTTAATATTTGTCACAATTTTCCTGCTTTTGAGTATGACTGATATTCAAGCTCAGGTATCTTATCATGGTCTTTATTCCTGGTATCATCCTCAGTCGATATCAATGGCGGGCTCAGGCTATGGAATGGTTTCTGCAGAAAGCGACATAAAAAACCCTGCACTGCTTAATGAAAAAAAGGATTCATTTGATATCTCGATTTTACATTATCCTGCACAAATTAATGCCGGGCTAGCTTCCGTTTCAAAGATATTTGGGGATAGAATTTACTCAATGAGCCTGCGATACAT
>Ga0066376_10002799_pt1 | contig 16041 bp, 16 predicted proteins | sample Knorr_S15_td_Bot_FD_77009 | JGI IMG/M metagenome (GOLD analysis project Ga0066376, IMG submission 77009) | Marine microbial communities from Southern Atlantic Ocean transect - Knorr_S15_td_Bottom_ad_5009_LV_A | ecosystem: Environmental > Aquatic > Marine > Oceanic | place: Southern Atlantic... | reverse complement strand
CGCGATGGCATCTACAACCGGTTGGGGGCTCGGGAAATCCATATCCGCCACCCACATCGGCAATACCGGCTTATCATGCCGGGTCGGGTCGGTCTCATCCCAATACACTTTGTCGCCGCCCCGCTTGACAAAATCCCACTTGTAGGAGTTCGTTTGATTTCGATTGATGGGTTGATCGAAGTTGTAATTCATCCATTAATCCTTTGGACACATATATTTTATTTTACCACAGCGGGCACAGAGCCGGCACGCGGGGGGACACGGTGTTTATTTCAATGATGGTTTTAAGTGTTTTTTCTTATTTATACCAGTGTGGTATATTATGGTCCTGGTGTTGATTATGTCAATCAACATTAATCAATATAGAGATATTTATTGCCAATCTCCGGACCACCATATAACATCTCTGATAGCACTCAAATCAGCAATCCGCAACCACGCAGTGCTCGATGCGTTTCCGTAGGGACCATCCATCAGCAATCCGTATTTCTTACAGGTGAGTTATGACTACAGAGGACCGCAGAGTAACCTTGCGTTTTCTTGCGGAACCGACCTCGGTGAATTTCGACGGCAAAGTGCATGGTGGTTCCGTGATGAAATGGATCGATGAGGCCGGCTATGCATGTGCGAGCGGATGGTCAGGCGCATATTGTGTTACCGTGTATGTCGGGGGCATCCGGTTCTATCGCCCTATTCTTGTCGGCCATCTGGTCGAAGTTACCGCTAAAATTATCTATACCGGTACATCCAGCATCCATATCGCTGTCGATGTGCACGCAGGCGATCCAAAAGAACGCATCCTCACGAAAACCACACACTGTATCATTGTTTTCGTAGCCCTTGATGAGCATGGAAAACCAGGGCATGTGAAGACCTGGACGCCCACCTCTGAGAAAGATAGAGCACTGGAACAGTATGCAAAGCGACTCAGAGAATTGCGTCGAGATATTGAAGATGAGATGAAACCGTATATTGAATAATGGAGAGATTTCGTGGTCTACACTTGGTGCTTCGTTTTAAAACCAAATACAAAATACGTATGGAGCATTGTGATCGAATTGAATGAATCGATTCGTTCATCTGGCCTTGGGGCGATAGAAGGGTAGAAGCATAGTAACTTATGGACTTGACTGAATCCTTTAAAACGCTATCTGACAAAGCGATCTTCACAATAGCTGGTGTGGGCCAACGTGACGGTATACCCGCTAAGGAGGCGGATGCAGGCTGGCCTTTGGGTGTAGTACGTCGGCCTGATGGAGATTTGATTGTCGTCGATTACCAATGGCATCGGATATGGCGGATTGACAAGGATGGCATTCTCCACGCCTTTGCCGGAGATGGCATTGCAGGGCGATTCGGCGATGACGGTCCGGCCATCGAAGCCCGATTCTGCAACCCGCATGATCTTTTCCAGGACCGGCATGGCCATCTCTATCTCTCCGACCTCGGTAACAATACCATCCGGCGTATCGATTATGAAACCGGGGTTATTACCCTCGTGGCCGGAACCGGACAGGTAGGTCGCGGCGGTGACGGCGGCCTGGCGATCGAGGCGGAGATGGATTGTAGCTGCGGTGTCGCCGTGGATGAGGCCGGTTATATTTATCTTTCCAGTGAATGGACAAATAATATCCGTCGAATCGATCCGAAGAACGGTCTTATCGAAACGGTCTTCGGACAGATCGCACGACACTATCCTTCCGAGCAAGGTCATAGTCGTCCTTTTGCCGGATCAGGTTTAAGTCTGGGCGGTTATCATGGCGATGGCGGTTCTGCAAAAGAGGCGGGTTTTAATCATCCGGAGCATCTCGTCTTCGATTCGATGGGCAATCTGTATGTCTGCGATAACTCCAACGACCGCATACGTAAGATCGATATGAAGTCGGAAATTATAACCACGGTGCTCGGTAATGGTCAGCGCGCCTCCAACGGCGACGGCGGACCGGCTATTGAGGCGAGTATCCTGATGCCTGATGCGATATGCCTGGATGTCCATGATAATTTATATGTGGGTGAAAAATACGGCTTTCGTATTAGAAAAGTAGAACATGAGACCGGTATGGTTCGAACACTGGTCGGAACCGGGGAACCCGGCTTCGGGGAGGAAGGGCTCCACGGCTCAGTCACACGATGTAATTCGGTAGAGGCGGGGATCTATGCCGATCCGGATGGAACAGTATTCTGGGGAGATTGTTCAGGACGGACTCGACGGTATGATGGACAAACAGGGATCGTAACGACCATACTGGGAGGTACGAGCGTTCATGATGATGAAGCCGCAGTCGGCGGGTTTCTGAACGGCCCGGGCGGATTGTCTGTGGGCCCTGATGGACATATTTATGTAGCCGATGTTTGGAATCAACGTATTCGGGCGATCGATCCGTTTACCGGGATCATCCGTGCTATTGCCGGATCCGGTGCACGGGCCTATGGCGGTGACGGCGGACCAGCCGTCGAAGCCCACCTGGGCAATCCCCATGATGTATCCGTGGACCGAGCAGGTTGCGTCGTCATCGCAGATACGCGGCACGGTCATATCCGTCGAGTAGATTCAGACGGCATCATTCACAATGTAGCCGGCGCCGCCTTTCAATGGGATAAGGGGGATGGCGGTCCGGCCAACAGCGCCTGTCTGATTCATACATTGGCTGTCTGTCATGCACCGAATGATGACATCTACTTCGGCGACAGCGCCGTCGGTCGCATTCGTAAGATCGATGCAAAAACAGGCATCATCAATACCGTCGTCGGTATCGGGCTCAAGGGATTCTCAGGCGATGGCGGACCGGCAATAGAGGCAAAAATCGGTTCTCCTACCGCGATTCGAATAGATACCAAAGGGCATCTTTATTTTGCTGATGAACTCTATCATGTTATTCGTCGTGTTAATGCCTATTCGGGGATTATTACAACCATTACCGGAACCGGTAAGGTCGGATTTTCACCTGATGGAACGCATGCGTCCGATGCCGACATCGGTTTCCCCAGGGGATTGGCCATCGATAGCCGGGATCGGATATATTTCTCCGATACAAAAAATAATCGCGTACGTCGTCTTACTGATAACAGCAGATTGGAAACGGTTGTCGGCAATGGCGACTTCGGTGACCACGGTGAAGGTGGTCCGGCGGGGGAAGCCACGCTGAACGAACCGCACGGCCTTTGTTTTTATGGCGATGATATCCTCTTGCTCTGTGATCACTTTAATAACCGTATAAAGGCTGTAAAAATAAATGATTAACGATAGACATCGGTGCGTGTAGCCCGCCACCGGTACTCACAAAAGGACTTGTAAGGTGATCCCAATCTCTCGATTTTTACTCATCACATTTGCCGGTATGGGTATCGCTGTGACCCTGTTTTCTGTTGTATTGCCTTTGCCTGTGTTCCTGTCGGTCTTTATCGGTCTGAATATCGGTTTAATTCTCGCATCGATTATCGCGATGAAGAAAATGAATCCGGGTTTTGCAAAAAACCGGCGCCCTAAAGATGGTTTGTATGTCGTGGGCATCGTCGTGGTTGTAGGGGTCAGTGCCCAGATTGCCCCCACGATGATTCAGGGACTTCAAGCAGAGATGCTTTTCGGTGTGAAAGCACTGATTCTGACTACGGGCTATGTAGGGGCGGTGCTTACCTTGTTAAAAGATGAGTACTATCGCTATTTGGAAATGCAAGAGGAACCGAAGTCAAAAAAGGATTAAAGGGCGAGGGGATGAAAGGACGAGAGGATGAAAGGATGGCAGGGAAGGATAAGGGATGAAGAATGAAGGATGAAGAATGAAGGATGAAGAATGAATATATATAGGGTGTATAGTACACGACAAGATTATATATGTCATCCCGAGCGTAGCCGAGGGATCTACTATGAGCCGACTATAAGTAGATCTCTCCATTCGCTGCGCTCGGTCGAGATGACAAATCGGTTTTTGTCGTGTACTGTAATATAAGGCGCTCAATCATGAATTTACGTGTTTTACCTGATGAACTGGCGGTATGCCGATTTGATCCGGGGCATCGGTTTGATGTGGATCTGCCGTCTGTAACGTTCTATTCCTTGACGAAAACGGAGGAGGAGTTGTCGGTCGTATTGCCGGAATCGCAGGTACCGGATGGATGTAGGACAGAATTTGGATGGCGGGCTCTAAAGGTGGATGGGGTCCTCGATTTTAGTTTGACGGGTATCCTGGCCTCGCTGGCCAACCCACTTGCTGAGGCGGGTATAAGTATATTCGCTATATCGACCTTTGATACAGATTATATACTGGTTAAATCCGACCGTCTGGAGGCAGCCCTGCAGACATTAATAGATGCAGGACATTATTTAAGAGGATAGGAGGGTAAAATGAAGGCGTTTTTGTCATTTTTAATGAACAATACAAATAAAACCGATCTGGGCTTGCTGGTTGTTCGTCTGGGCATCGGATTGAGTATGGCCTTGTTTCACGGATGGGGCAAGATCAGCTCTCCGGAGCGGTGGGCCGGTTATGGTGCCAATATGAAGATGTTCGGTCTTGATTTTTTCCCCGAATTCTGGGGGTTTATGGCCGGATTTGCAGAATTTGGTTGCTCGATTCTGATTATCCTGGGCCTGTTTCACCGGCCTGCGACCGCGATGTTGGCGTTTACAATGCTGGTGGCTTCCATATATCATCTATCCCTACCGGAAGATAATCCCAATTCCGGTTTCAGCGGCGCCTCTCATGCGTTGGAAATGATGACCGTTTACGTCGCACTGTTTTTATCCGGCCCAGGTAAATTCAGTTTGATGCCCGGGAAGAAGGAAGAATAGACCGATTCCGGATTACGGATTCCGAATTTCGGATTGTAAACCGCCCCAGGTGGAATGAATGAAGAAGGCCATCATATCAATTGGTGTCATATCAGATACGCACGGATTGTTGCGGACCGAAGCGGTAGCGGCGCTGGCTGGTTCCGAGTTGATCATCCATGCGGGCGATGTCGGTGATCCGGACATTCTGGAGACGCTGGAGACCATTGCCCCGGTGCATGTTGTTCGGGGGAATGTAGACAGAGAACCCTGGACGCAACGGTTTCCGATGACGGATCTGATCGAGGCAGGTTCCTGTTCTATTTATGTGGTTCATGATCTCTACACTATGGATATCGACCCCTCGGCCGCCCATGTCGATATGGTCATCTTTGGCCACTCTCATCAACCTTCCATAGAGCAGCAACATGGCATCTGGCTCCTCAATCCCGGCAGCGCAGGACCTCGCCGGTTTGATTACCCCGTATCAGTGGCAAAAGTAGAAGTCCAGGGAGATCAGCTCCATGCTGAAATCGTGGAGCTTGCGGTGTAATATGGAGTAGGCGCCGGGTGGATAAATCATAATTGCTGATCCCTGCGGGCTCCAGTGAGTGCTACGCGGTTCATAAATCATAATTCAAAATTCGTCAGGAGGGTGTTGGATGCCGTCAGGCGGGCAAAAAAGAAAAGATAAGATTCATGTTCACATCAAGAATAATCGGGCGGGAGACCTTGTATTTCGTACGACGCCTGAACGGCTTGCTTCAGCGGAAAAGCGACATCTCGATGTCGCCTCACAAGTCGAGACGCTGATCGATTGGGATCTGGATCGATTCGACGAGTCCATGCAACAGGCGGAAGTGCTCATGACCTGGGAACTTCCTACGGCGAATTTGAAGAAACGGGCGCCGCACTTACGATGGATTCATATCATAGGGGCCGGTGTCGAGCATCTGGCGCCGTTTGACTGGTTGCCTCGGGGCGTTACGCTGACCAACAACGCAGGCATTCATATAGAGAAAACGGCTGAATATGTGGGCATGGCCTTGCAAATGCTCAACCATCGGATGCCCAAATTATATACAGATCAAAGACAGGGTTGTTGGGATGCAGTGTACAGTACCCCGATCGCCGGAAAAACCCTCGCCGTAATCGGTGTAGGTAAGATGGGGGGCGCTGGGGCAAGACGAGCAAAAAAAATGGGGTTACGCGTACTGGGTATACGCCGAAGCGGTCGCCCTGCCCGATATGTCGATCAGATGTATCGACCGGATCAGTTGAATCGCGTGCTGGCCGAGGCGGATTTTGTGATCATTAATACGCCTTTAACCCCTGCAACGGAAGGTATGATCGGAAAAACACAACTACAAAAGATGAAACCCGGTGCAGGATTGATCAATCTGGGACGTGGTCCGGTGATCGATCATGAAGCCCTGACCGCCAGCCTGAATTCCGGACACCTGGGCGGCGCGATTCTCGATGTCACCGATCCGGAGCCGCTGCCTGCCGACTCTCCCCTGTGGGACGTTCCGAATCTGATTATCACTCCGCACATTTCATCCGACGATGACGTGTCCTACGCGCCGTTGACACTTGATTTACTGTTCGATAATCTACGCCGATATATTGCCGGCAAACCGCTGAAGAATCGGGTGAATCCCCGGTTGGGATATTGAGAAGGGGGACGGTCCCTTCCTGCCATGCTTTTATCATGGGTCCACTTCAATCAACCCTTCGCTGGAAATGATCGACGCCATGAACTCGGCCGATATGGTTTTCCCAAGAGAAAGACGCTGAGGAGCTGCCAGTCCACACCAGATCGCGTTCCCTTCCCGCTTATTAATCGTTATGGGTACCAGGCCCGATTTCTCTTCGAAAGTGACCGGAATAGAGGTGTCGAACGTACCGAAGGCGCCTGCGGTCGCGAGCGTGAATGCGGTGCCGACATTAGGATGTCCGGCAAAAGGCACTTCCATGGTAGGGGTAAAGATCCGAACCTTGCGGGTATGTCCGGCCTCCAAAGGGGAAACGAAGGTGCTTTCAGAGAAATTAAACTCCCGAGCAATCTGTTGCATCTGCGTATCCGAAAGACCTTCGGCCTCGGGAAGGACAGCCAGCGGATTACCGCCGAATCGGGTATCGGTGAACACATCACATATATAGTAAAGATATGGCATGATATGTTACACTCATTCTGTTGAAAGGTGATTCAAATCGACGAACCCCGGAGATCCCGATGTGCTCCTATAGGGAGTCATCCACCTACTAATTACGAAAAACCAATATATTTAGTCGTTTCATTCTGAGCTATCCATCATTCTATCAGCAAGGTACGAATAGCTGCCTTATAATCCTCGTGGTCCGATAGGTTATTATGGGCCGCACCTCGGATGGTAATAAAGTGGTCTCCTTCCTTCAGATACTCGCTTAGCCGCACCGAGTTGTTGTAAGGAATAATCTCGTCCTCGTCGCCATGCAGAATGGTGACTGGGGCAGCGCATGCCTGGAGGTGAACGTACGTTTTTAACGGGTATCGAAGTATAAAGCCGGGCAGAAATGGAACCGATTGTTTAGCCAGGCTGATCATGTTGAAGTACGGCGCCATGAGGATGAGGTGTTTTGGGGCATTCTTACTGGCCACATAGGCGGCTGGAGCCGTGCCTATTGAGAAACCGACGACGATAATCCGGTCTTCCCTGTATCGCTCCGTAAGCCACTCATAGACCTGCTGTACATCGTTGTAAAGCTGCACCTCCTCCGTAATCGATCCCATACTCTTCCCGTATCCCCGGTAATCAATGACCAGAAAATCGTATCCGTTCTCCAGGAAATCATTGGCCTGATGTCCCCACCCGTTGAGACTACCGGCATTACCATGAAGATAATAGACCACCCCTCTCGCCTGGTCGGCATGAAAGAGGAGCGCATTGAGCGCTATGCCTTCCTCGACTTCGATGTTGTACTCCTCAAACTCATGCTCAAATACAAACACGTGATCAGACGCCAGTTTCGTAGGTCTGAAAAGGAGCCATTCCTGTTTGGCATACAAAAAGACACATACGCCGACATAGCCCAGCAAAACGAGGCCTGCGATAAAGATAAGTATCATATGAGGATGTCTTCGGCGTTGTTCATGAACGGTTACCTCGTCCGCATTAACCCTTAAGTCTGAATCCATCCGCATTCCCTTTTGAATCCGCCTGATCAGAAATGATAGATATTTCAACCCCGAAGGGCCCGAATCGTGACCGTAGGGCACATGCCATCACCATTCACCATTCACCAATTGCTTTTAGCTTTCCCACCGGTCCGGATTAATGGCAGGCGCGTCCGCCTTCATCCCTTTGGGTTTGTGGGCCTGTTCCCATGCCATACCGGTTGTGTTGGGGCTCTGTAAAAAACGTCTGGTTTCCAGCGGCGCCGCGGCCACGAGATCCGGGTCCCACTCGTCCATCGGCCTGATCGGACCAGCCCAGGCCGGTCGGTAACCCAGTTGGACGAGGGTACGTTGGGTGTGCGTCCTGTTGGGGTGGGTACCGTGGAACAGGTTGATGGGAATGATCAATGCCGTGCCGGCTTTCGGACACAGGGTGATCTCTCCAGAATTATACTTATACCGCACATAGGGATTGGCCTCGGCGTGAAAGGAGAGATGAGAGCGAGGGACCAGACGGAAAGGCGCGCGTTCAGGAGGCAGGTCGTCGAGATAGTAGAGCACCCGAAGCAGACGCGGCGAGCTTCCTTCGTACCCGAATAGGGAAGAGCCGAATGGCTGACCGTCCGTATGTAAAGAGATCGGTGGTGATCCGGACAGGGTGCGGGTGAACAGTCCGTGGGTGAAGACGATATCCGATCCAAGCAGCACCTCCAGGAATTCGACCACGGGCGGATGGGCAATCAACCTGGCCAGCGCCTGGCTGTGCCACTGCGGTTCCCTGAAATAGGTCTGCGCATCGCTGTAGTCTTTGGTTTTCATGGGCGCATCAGCCATTTCCGCTTTGATCTGCGCCATGGTTGCCGCATCCAGTACGTCCGGCAAAACAACATACCCTTCGACTTCAAGATGGCGGATTTTCTGCCCCAGCGTGAATGTGCTGAAATCGGTATCATCCACATGCATGAAACCGATCTCCTCATCCCGATCGATGTGTACCTGTGTGTCTTCCATGTGGACCTCCTTTATGTATCGGTCAGCCAGCCCTTTGAGACGGCCAGGTCAACTTGCGCTTCAATCCAACGGTAGAGGGGTGGGATCAGCTCTCTAACAGGTTGATTGATCTTAAGAACCTGGCTGCGCGAGATATCCTGCTCTTTCCAGGATTTACCTTCACTCTCCATATTATGAAGCAAAGGCAGCAATCGATCCGCGACCTTGAGCAATTTGCTTTCCGGTGTGTTCTGCTGTTCATATTCCAGCCATAGTTTTTGAAACTCGTCCAGCAATTCAGGGTAGAACAGGCAGATGCGATCCATACAGGCCGCTTCCTGATCAAACTTTTTGGACTGATCCGCGGCATACACCGAGGTGTCGCCATGATCGATTTCACCGATGTCATGGACGATAGCCATCTTAAGCAATTTAAGCTGATCCACCGATTGCTCGCCCGCCGCCTCACAGAGAAGCCACACAGCGATCGCCGTATGCCAGGAGTGCTCTGCAGAGTTTTCCCGCCGCAGACCGCCGGACACATAGGACCGACGGGTCACGGATTTCAGTTTATCTAATTCGATCAGCGCTGAGGTGAGTTTGGGTATATCCATTTTTATGCCAGGGGTATGTACGAAGATAATAATTTAGAAATACTGGTACGCCGTCCAACCGCCATCTACCCGCAGGGTCTCTGCGGTGATGTAGGACGCCTCATCACTGGCCAGGTAGAGTACGGCGTCGGCGATTTCGTCCGGCGTTCCGAGTCGGCGCATGGGCGTCCGGCGTTCGTAGGCTTCGACGGTGGCGGTGCCCTCCTCGAGGCCCTTGCGCACCATATCCGTCATGACGACAGCGGGCGCGACGCCGACGACGCGTACACCTCGTCTCGCCCATTCGATGCCCAGAGACTCGGTCAGCATCATGAGGCCGGCCTTGGCTGTGCCGTAGGCCACGCGGCCCTCGATCGGGCTGCAGCCGATCACCGAAGCAATGTTGACGATGACGCCCTCCCCGCCCGCAAGCATCGGTCCTGACACCGCCTGGCTGCAGTAGAAGGCGCCGGACAACATCACATCGATCGTCTCGCGCCACTGATCCGCAGGCAGCACTTCGGCAGGCGCTTTGTGGGCGACGCCGGCGTTATTCACCCAGACATCGATGGCGCCGTGCTCTTCGACCAGCCTGTCTACCAGATCGACGCTCTGTTCGGGCATGCGCACGTCGAGCATCTCGAACTGAGCACGTGCCCCCTGAGTACACAGACTCTCGGCGGCTCGCCTGCCCTGCTCAGCATCAACGTCTGTGAGAACCACAACAGCGCCAACCTCTGCGAAACGCCGGCCCATCTCGAGACCGAGGCCTCCAGCACTGCCGGTAATCACAACGGTTTTATCGGTAAAAAAGGGCGGTGAACCCATCACGCATCCTCCTCGGGGAAACCGGTGGCATTCAAGTTACCCCATGCGACCCAACCCCCATCGGCACGCAGATTCTGTCCCGTGATATAGGTGGCCCGGTCGGAGGCCAGAAACAAGACGACATCGGCGATTTCCCCCACTTCGGCCATACGGCCAAGCGGCGTCCTCTGTTCGAATTGCTCCATATCTGCCAGGCCGTCATCGACTGCTTTCGTCACCATTTCGGTCCGTGTCACACCCGGCGAAACGCAGTTCAGTCGGATGTTGTACTGGGCCCATTCTGTAGCCAGCACCTCGTTGAGCTTGATGAGGCCCGCCTTCGCGGCAGTGTAGGCCGCACGCATGGGCCAGCCGCCCATACCGTTGATCGAAGCGATGTGGACGATGTTGCCGCAGCGTTGCGGTATCATTGACTCACGGACCACCGCCTGGGTCATCAGAAATGGGCCAGTCAACATCACATCGATCTGGAAGTGCCAGTCTTCTTCGCGGATGTCCTCCGATTTACCGGGCACGAAAACACCGGCACTGTTAATAAGAATGTCGATGCGCCCATGCTCTTCCGCGATCTGCCTGGTCAGGGCGGTACACGATGCCCCACTTGTGACGTCGAGTTGAATCGCCTGGGCGCGCAGGCCGTCGTCCCGTATTCTGCCGGCTACCTCTTCACCGCGTTCAGGAATGAGTTCACCGATTACAACCAGGGCGCCTTCCTGTGCGAACTTCTCAGCGATAGCCCGTCCAATGCCCTGGCCGGCGCCCGTCACGACAGCGACACGATTTCTAAGATGCAAGTTTGTGCTCCTTTCGCCACCCTTATCGTGCCCGTAAACGACGAAGCCGTGCAGCCTCATTCCGGACGGCTTCGGGGAGCATCTTGAGGCCTACTTCACGTTTTAGCCTGGTATCCTCGGCAAGGTACACTTCTCCCATACCACCTTTACCGAGAAGGCGGAGAATCTTGTATTGGCCTATGATTATGTGCTGGCCAATTCCCATAAATCACGCATTTCGTCCGGATTAAATTATCCCCTCATGGATCACTATTCAATTCTGAAAACGTTTTCAAATTTGGAACATATATGGCGCGGAAGACCCTGTCCATACCGCCTCTGCTTGGGGATGGAGGATACGATGATGAGGTTATAACATCAGGTTAATGAATGAAAATAGATGATTGCCTGATCGAATTCCAGTCTTTTTACAATCACGCCCGGCATTATGTCATTATCCACCATATTTAGTTTACGATGTTTTTCCTGAAATCCCGACTATATACTGATGTTACTCAAAGAGCGCGTAACATCAGGGTATTTTGTGCTTGGTACTTTGTTCTTTGGTGGATTCGACTCATAAGCTGCCGCTATAATTTGAAGGCTTTTAACAAAGTACAAAGCACAAATACAAAGCACATTTAAAGTTGATACCATCGGCAGAATACCATATTATAATGAGGGATGGATGGACGGGATTTACGACATCGGATATAAGTACCTGTTCTCCAATCGCACGATTCTTTGGCTGTTAATCACCATTCACCAATCACAATTCACCAATTGGTATTATCTCACGTGTATCAGGATCGAGAGGAGGTCCAATCCATGTTGGTCAATGCGATTGCTCGTGACAGGAAGAAGATGTACGAGAAAGGGCTCAAAGAAGGTGAAATGAAAGAGAAACGTGAAATTTCCAGGGCGATGCTGGCCAGAGACATGGCAATTTCCGATATTGCCGCAATAACCGGATTATCCGAGAAGGATATCCGGGAGATCACATAAGAGACCTCATTTTAAATCCTCGATGAATTGACGCCAGAGATGCTCCGTTGAGCCGCCCAATATCTCAACTGCGTCTCTAAAGGGTGTCCCTTGTGATATAGCTTTGAGAAAGCGCTGGTATGACTGGAGGTCCCGGTCGTGGAGATATTTGACAAACATGGTCACTCTGGCGGTAAAACAGGTGGTGTTGTAATCCGTGCACGGCGCCGCCACCTTCCGATACAAATACAGCCAGCCCCTCCTGAAACCAGACCGGAAGACCCGTCTGGTAGGCGACCCCCCCCACGGTTTGTATCATGTGAAGATGAGAAAGTTCATGGGTCAGAATGCCCTGATGCCTATCGGTCTCGAACGCTCTGGGTGAGAGAAATAGTTTTTCTAAGAACATGGCGCCCTTCGCACGTATCCCTCTTGGCACCAAAGTATTAAAACTTTCCTGAGATGCGCATACAAATATTTTGATGTCTTCTGTAAAAGGGGCCTGTTGCTTTTGCTCAATCTGGGTGATACATGCCGAGAGGATGGGGATAAGAAGCCGGGCATAATGCTCCGCTCCGGGGTCATGATAAATCCTCGGATTTGCCTGGTGCGCGATAAAGGCATCGGTGGAGGCCAATAGCGCCCACCCTGCTCGGGTGGTATATAATCCTGCTGCAACAGCCAGAATCAGAAACAGGCCGATCCACAAGAATATCATACGGAGACGCATTATTCGTCCTGTTCTTTGTCTAAGTTTTCGCCCCTGAGCGAGCCTAACATGCGCAGGGCGGGTGAGATGACGGCCATCGTGGTCACCACGGCGATAGTGCCGATCCCGCCGCTTACCACCGAGAACACCGGTCCGAACCAGTGGGCGACCAGGCCGGATTCTAGGCCGCCGAGTTCGTTGGACGCTCCGATGAATACGCTGCTGACGGCGGAGACCCGGCCCCGCATCCTGTCGGGCGTCAACAGTTGCAGCAGGGTATGGCGGATGACCATGCTGATGTTGTCCAGGGCGCCGGTTAGAAACAACATCAGCATGGATAGCCAGAACGATTCGGAAATCCCGAATACAATCGTCGCCAGTCCGAAACCTGCCACAGCCAGGAGCATATTGCGTCCGGCTTTCGACATCGGCGGCAGGTGGGCCAGCAGGATCGCCATGCAAAACGACCCGACAGCCGGCGCTGCGTTAAGCCAGCCGAATCCCCGTGCGTCTACATGCAGGATGTCCTCAGCAAAAATCGGCAGCAGATAGACGGCGCCGCCGAGCAGGACCGCGAACAGATCCAGAGAAATGATGGTGAGCAGAATACGCTTCCGGCAGAGAAATTCAATGCCGGCCAGGACCGTGCGTAAAGAAGCCGTTTCCGTGTGTTTCGCCGGGACATGATGAAAGGGAAGCCGTTGAAGCCAGATGATAAAGAGTAGAGAGCTGGTCGCACAGATGACATAGGCCGCCGGTATATTCCACAGGAGGATAAATCCTCCGATCGCCGGCCCGGCCACCGAAGTGATCTGGAATAAGCTCATATTCCAGGTGACCGCGTTGGCAAATATCTCACGTGGTACAATCTGCGGCAACAGCGCCACGCGAGCAGGCCTTCCGAACATAACAAAGGCGGCATCGAGGAAGAGAAGAAGGTACATCACATCGGTCGGTCCCTCAAAATAGGAAAGCGCCGCCAACCCCAACGACGTGACCGTCATGCCAACCATGCTCAAGGTGACCACGTGTAATCGGTTGTAGCGATCGGCGATAAAACCTGCCGGCAGTGCCAATAACATCGCAGGGATCGCCTTCGTGAGTCCTACCAGGCCCAGTGACAAGGCTTCCCCTGTCCGCTGGTACATCTCCCACCCGATTGCCACGCCCTGAATCTGGGTACCGATCGCGGCGAAAAGCCAGCCGAATACATACTTACGATAGGCATCGATCCGAAATGCTGCATAGGCATCATGTTTTTCTATAGTGATTCGATTCGTCCTTTCCTGGTTTTACTCACATAGACAAAAGTCACTCGCTGTTTCATTCCTCTTGATATTAATCAAATGCAGGTGTTATTATCAAGGATCTTTGTTCATAGGCACGCCAATCATAATTCATAATTGCTGATCCCAGCGAGCGCTACGCGGTTCATAATTCATAATTCATAATTCAAAAATCCATATGTCCCTTTCCCGTATTCAAATAAAATCTATCCGCCAAAGTCAGCAATCCTCTTCTTCCCCGCTTCCGGTATCGGCCGGACTGACGATCAGGGCAATATCCGTTGGGCTTATCCTGTCGGTGCTGCTGAATATCTGGGGGATTCATTCATCCTATGTCACCAATGCCTCTATCGTCAGCCTGGCGCACCTGCCAATTACTGCGGTATTCCCCTTTGTGCTGGTCGTCTTTGGCTTGAATCCGTTAATCAAATGGATCTTGCCAGGCAAAGGATTCACCCGCCAGGAACTGATCATTGTTTTCTTTCTGGTGTTTACCGCCTCGGCCATCCCCGCATGGGCGTTCAGTTCCTACGCGCTGTCGGTCATCAGCGGCCCCAATTATTTTGTGAGTCCCGAGAACCGTTGGGCGGAACTCTTCTTATCTTCGGTTCCCTCCTGGTTGATCGTGCCCAACACGGATAATGCCCTCACCCCATTTTTTGAGGGGCTGGGGTCTGGCGATACTGCTGTCTGGCAGGTATGGATTATTCCTCTATTCTGGTGGCTTACGTTTTACGCGGCTATTTTTATCGTTGGGGCCTCGTTGATGGTCATTTTACGCAAGCAATGGGTAGAGCACGAACGTCTCTCTTTTCCGCTGGCTCAGGTGCCCTTGTTACTGATCGAAGGCACAGATGGTCCATCCCTCTGGCCCCCTATCGTCAGAAGTCCTCTTTTCTGGATGGGATTCGGAATCACCTTTTTTATTCTGTTATGGAATATGATCGGCTATTTTGGCTACCTGCCCACGATACGTATCGGACCGACGCATGCCACAGGGCTGGTGCTTTTTGACAAGGCCCCCAACATCAGCATCCGATTTAACTATCTGGTCGCCGGTATTGCCTATTTTACCCGTATAGAAGTTTTGTTCAGCGTCTGGTTTTTCTATCTGTTACGGATTATCCAGGAAGGCATGATGAATAACATGGGCGTCGCCAATAGTTACATGGTCCTTCAATTTCAACATCTGGGCGGACTGCTCACCATGGTCGTTTTTACCCTGTGGATGGCGCGAAGACATTTGAAACAGGTGTTTTATCATGCGCTCGGTCGTCCAAGTGATCTGGATGACAGCAGAGAATTTTTTCCTTATCGTCTGGCCGTATTCGGCGTGACCGGCGGTTATCTATATCTGGTCGCCTGGCTGTATGCCGCCGGTGGGTCGCTTGTCCTGATTATCGTCATGATCACCATGTCCCTGCTGATTTTTGTCGGGATCTCACGGGTCGTGGCTGAAACAGGTCTGGCCGCCTTCGACATTCCCTACGACGCCGCCAACCGTGTTACCGTGGTGGTGGTCGGTACGGACCATATCGACGCGCAAACGCTGACGACGATGACCTTATGCCATACCTTCGCACGTAACTGGCGGACGCTGGGCATGTGTTCTATGGCGCATGCGGCCAAAATGGGAGATGTCATGGGCGGCGGTGTGGGCAAGGGGGTGTTCGGCATGATTACACTGACGCTGGTCTTGAGTACGGCGACCGCGTTTGTCTACACCATCTATCTGGGATATGACTTCGGCGCGTCTCAGTTTACGGGTACGGCTTTTAAAAGAGGGGCGCAAGAGGTCTGGGATGAGCTGGCCGGCTGGATCAACAACACCCATCCCTATAAATCAACCCATGTCATCTATAGCAGTTCCGGTATACTGGTGATGTTCTTTTTACTCATTGTTCACCACCGATTCACCTGGTGGCCGCTCCATCCGATTGGATTCGGAGTCGT